>Ga0194129_10000953_pt1 | contig 51063 bp, 45 predicted proteins | sample TA2KigCa35mmetaG_FD_150862 | JGI IMG/M metagenome (GOLD analysis project Ga0194129, IMG submission 150862) | Freshwater microbial communities from Lake Tanganyika, Tanzania - TA2015038 Kigoma Deep Cast 35m | ecosystem: Environmental > Aquatic > Freshwater > Lake | place: Tanzania: Lake...
TGCGATCAACAAACCCACCAATGGCTCCCCAAACTAAGGGTCCGCTCACGAGAGTGCCAATCACTGACCATACCAAACCCTCCCCTTTTGGAAGAGCCTTAGTTTTAGTCTTTTCAGTCATTGCGGCGGAAGCCTAGCAATGGGCTAAAGGTTAAGCAGGTTGAACAGATAATTAATTGGGCTCCACATACAAAACGCGCGATTTTAAAGAGATTAAAGCCTCAATAGTGAGGTAACCCACAAGGCCAATAAGCATTGAAATCATCAAGGTTGGCCGATGATAGAAGTCGTGACCCCGTAACCATGCCAATACGGCAATCAAAATCACAATTTTCATCAGCCATGAAATCAATACCACATACCCCAATGCTTGAACGTTCAGTTTTCTAGTTGCTAATGCAAGCAACGAAGTAAGGCCAATAAAGAATAAGGACATACCCATTCCTATACCAGCTCCTGCAATCCCAGGAATCCCTTCAACTAGAAATCCAATTAGCATCGCAATTGGCGTAGCGGTAAAACTCAAAAACAGACCCGCAAACACCATCCGTCTTAAAGCTATATCTGCAGTGTTCACCTTAAATCTCCTACGGGTGTAAATTTTTTAGACCTTGGCCGACGAGCTAAAAATCCAATCAAAAGACCAAGGCCAATTAAGAAACTAAGAATAGATAACCAAATTGGAATAAAAGCAACTGATACAGCTGGTAGTGCAAAAACTGCAGCTGTTGCATACATCAGCATTGCAGCGCCACCTTGGGAATGACCTCGCTCCAGTAGTAAGTGGTGCAAGTGTTTTTTATCCGGTGTAAAGGGATTTTTTCCTGCCTTTGTTCGTCTAAAAATCGCCAACAATAAATCTGCTAACGGAATAACAATTACAAAAACTGGCAACAGTACTGGGAGCAGTGCGGGTAATGCAGCAGTTGAATCAATCGCAGCTGGATCTAATTGGCCAATCAAAATAATACTAATTGCTGCCAAAATCAATCCAAGCATCATTGAACCAGTATCACCCATAAAGATGCGTGCCGGATAAAAATTATGCGGCAAAAAGCCAATTACTGCACCAACAACTAGGGCCGAAAGTAATGTAGGCAGTGTTGCTCGCAAATATCCTTCAACCACACTTAAGGTGTATGCGTAAAGGAAAAAAGAAAAAGCAGCAATACCAACAACTCCTGCGGCTAAACCATCAAGACCATCAACAAAGTTAACTGCATTTACCGTTACTAATACCAGCAAGACTGTGATGAATACACCAACCGTTGGATCAAGCACAATGATGCTTCCAAGCGGTATCCAGGAAATGACCACACCATTTAATGCCATTACTCCTGCTGCAAAAACTTGAACAGTTAATTTAATTGGTGCATCAAGCGGCCACTTATCATCAATTAAACCCAACACCACCAAAATCGCTGCAGCGCTAAGCACACCAAGAGCGCTGCGATTTGCATCAAACACTGAACTCATTAATGGAAGTTTCGTAGCTAGCAAAATTCCAACCGCAACTCCAAAAAACATAGCAAGACCGCCCCAGCGTGGCGTTGGCCTGTCGTGCACATCCCGATCACGAACCTCCGCAAGTGCATTTGCTTTGATTGCAGCAGCTCTTGCGATTGGTGTTGCTAGCAGCGTTACAAACGCTGCGGCAAACATACAGATTAAATACTCACGCACGCGGATATGCCGGGTACTGTGCAACTAAAGCATTTACTTCAGCGGCAATTTGAGTAAACTTCGAGTCTTCAGTTTCTTTAATGGTTCGTAAGATTAGTGAAGCAACTTCTGTCATCTGAGATTCCCGCATACCCTGGGTAGTTATAGATGGTGTTCCAACCCGCACACCAGATGAAACCATCGGTGGCTGTGGATCGTATGGAATTGAATTCTTGTTTAGTGTGATTTTCGCTAAATCGCACCGACGCTCTGCTTCTTTTCCAGTAACCCCAATACCTTGCAAATCTAACAAAATTAAATGTGTATCAGTGCCACCGCTAACCGGACGCAGCCCTTGCTTGTCCAACTCACTTGCCAAAGCTTGTGCATTTTTAATTACTTGGCTTGCATAATCCTGATACGCAGTAGTTGTGCACTCTTTTAACACAACCGCTTTTGCTGCAACTGCATTCATTAAAGGTCCGCCCTGCATCTTTGGAAAAACTGCTTTGTCAATTTCTTTAGCATGCTCAGCACGACTTAAAATCATTCCACCTCGGGGACCACGCAACACTTTATGCGTGGTAAAGCAAACAACATCTGCATATGGCACTGGACTTGGAATTGCTTTACCTGCAACTAATCCAATGAAATGCGCAGCATCAACCATCAAAATTGCATTTATCTCATCGGATATTTGTCTAAAGGCGGCAAAGTCAACCAATCTTGGATAAGCGGTTGCGCCAGCAATAATCATTCTAGGTCTATGTTCAAGTGCGAGGGATCTAACTTCGTCGTAATCAATGTATTCACTATCTCGTTTAACCGTGTAATGAATTGGCTCAAACCATTGTCCAGAAAAATTCACTGGCGAACCATGGGTTAAGTGCCCGCCCTGAGCTAAAGAAAGTGCTAAAACTTTGTCACCAGGTTTAGTGAACGCGGCATATGCTGCCAAATTCGCACTTGCGCCTGAATGTGGTTGCACATTTGCATGCTCTGCACCAAACAAATGTTTAGCTCTCGAAATCGCAAGTTCTTCAGCGCGATCTACAACTTCACATCCGCCGTAATATCTCCTACCTGGATAACCCTCTGCATATTTATTGCTCAGCACCGATCCAAATGCCGCTAAGACTGCAGGGCTCGTTAAATTTTCCGAAGCAATTAATTGCAGTCCCGTTCGCTGTCTGTCTAGTTCATCCAGTAGCACTTTTGCAATCTCTGGATCTTGCTGCTCTAGCGCTTGAAAGTCTGGTCCCCAGAAAGTTGAATCGGCCATCTCTTGCTCCTTGAGGCTTGGGCTACTGCTAAGGGGTCAGTCTAGATAACCAAGCACAATAGGTGTTGAATCTAGAAAAAAGTGGTTCAAGGTTTCAGTTAGGTCACAAAATCACGGAAAACCCATATTTTGATAGGGGGCAATTTGGTGGAATTGTCTGGAGCCGCGAGAATACAGCTTCACTCCTCAGGATTCCCCTTGGGAGTTTGTTAACAATAAGGAGACGGTTAATGACCCGCTCAAAGCTGTTCCGTTCAGCTGCAGTCATTGGTGCTTCTCTGTTGGTTCTTGCCGCTTGCTCGAGCAGCGACGATAGCGCAACAGATGCAGATGTAAGTGCTGCACTGAAAATCGGATCGCTACTACCAGAAACTGGTAGCTTGGCGTTCCTTGGCCCACCAGAGTTTGCTGGCGTGGACCTAGCCATTCAAGAAATCAATGATGGCGGTGGCGTACTTGGTCAGCCAGTTGAGCACCTACGTGGTGACTCTGGTGATACCAGTACTGACATTGCTCAAACTACAGTCGATGCTCACCTAGCCGCTGGCGTTAGCGCCATCGTTGGAGCTGCATCATCAGGTGTTTCATTCACAGTTATCGACAAGATCACTGGTGCTGGCGTTGTTCACTTCTCACCAGCAAATACCTCACCTGATTTCACAAACTATGCTGACAACGGTCTTTACTTCCGAACCGCACCTTCAGATACATTCCAGGGTGCAGTACTTGGACAGTTAATGGCCAATGAAGGTGCAACCAATGCAGTAATCCTTAACTTGGATGATGCATATGGAAATGGTTTAGCAAAGTATGCAGCTAATGCATTTACTGGCACTTCAACCATCATCACCTACAACCCACAGGCTAGCGAATTCGCAGCCGAGGTTGGACAGGCAAAAGCTGCAAATCCAGATGCAATTGCACTAATTGGTTTCGCTGAAACCACTGCAATCATTCAGGAAATGATCAAGCAAGGTGTTGGACCAGATGCAGTCAAGCTGTATCTTGTAGACGGTAACCTTTCTGGAACTGCATTCGCAGAACTACCAACAGGAGTTATGACTGGCGTTAAGGGAACTCTTCCTGGTGCATTCCCACCAGCTGATTTCCAAGAGCGCTTGAAAAGTATTGATCCTTCTCTAACTGACTTCTCATACGCTGCAGAGTCATATGACGCTGTTATGTTGATTGCACTAGCTGCTGAAGCTGGTGGCGCAACTGATGGCATTACAATCTCACAGAACCTTGAAGCAGTTTCAAAGGGTGGAACAAAGTGCTCAACTTGGGCAGATTGCAAAGCTCTACTTGATGAAGGCGCAGATATCGACTTTGACGGAGTTTCCGGTCCAGTTGAGTTCGACGCTAACGGTGAAGTAACTGTTGCAACTATGGGCGTATACGAATATGTCGCTAATGACAAGTACGAAGCTCGTCCAGATGAGTTCGTAGTTGGTGCAGTACCTGCTCCACTACCATAACTAACGGATAACGAAAGAGCCCGGCTCCTTGGAGCCGGGCTCTTTTCTATGCTTATGAATTATTTTGCTTTTGCCAAAGTTCCCAAATAAAGCTCAATAACTTTTGGATCATTAGCTAATGACTTACCCGTTCCGGTATATGCGTTCTTTCCTTGATCTAATACATAACCACGATCAACAATTTGTAAACATCTGCGAGCATTCTGTTCAACCATCACAACAGTTACACCTGCTCGATTAATCTCACGAACGCGCACAAAAACTTCATCCTGTAAAGCAGGAGACAATCCAGCACTGGGTTCATCTAACAATAGCACTTTTGGATCCATCATTAGCGCACGTGACATCGCAACCATTTGGCGCTCGCCTCCCGATAGGGAGCCTGCACGCTGCTTTCTTCGGTCTTTCAGTGTTGGAAACAGTGTAGTTACAAAGTCAAATCGCTCATTGAATCTCTCTGGGATTTGAATTGCACCCATCTGCAAATTCTCTTCAATTGTTAGAGATGGAAACACATTATTGTTTTGTGGCACAAAACCAATTCCCTGACGAACTAGTTGATCAGCACGCAAACCGGTAATTTCTTCACTATTTAAATGAACTGTACCGCTGTAAACTTTAACCAATCCAAACATTGCTTTCAGTAAAGTTGATTTGCCAGCACCATTTGGGCCAATAATTCCAACCAGCTCACCTTTGTTAGCATATAAATCACAACCATTAAGAATGTTAACTCCTGGCAAGTAGCCAGCTACCAAATTATCAGCGCGCAATAGTGCATCTGTGCCTGAAGCGGAATGATCAGTACTCATACCTATTCCTGTTCATCCAGTGGTTGGTCATGATGTGCACCAAGATACGCATCAATAACGGCAGGGTTACTCATTACTGAATCGGGAGGACCTTCTGCAACAACTTTTCCTTGCGCCATCACAATAACCCAGTCACTAATATCTCGCACCATATCCATATCGTGCTCAACAAACAAAACAGTCATTCCTTGCTCACGCAAATCCTTGATGTGTCCCAATAGCGATTGCGTAAGTGCTGGATTTACTCCAGCCATTGGTTCATCGAGCATCACTAATTCGGGGTCAACCATTAATGCGCGCGCCATTTCTAACAATTTACGTTGACCACCAGAGAGTGCTGCTGCAAAATCATCAGCTTTGCTGTCTAATTTAAATCTTGTGAGTAGTTCTGTTGCTCGTTGGGTAATGCGCTCTTCTTGAGATCGCCACGAAAATGGGAGTAATGCCCTGAGAATGCCTTCGCCAACCTGATTTTTAGCACCTAAGCGCATATTGTCCATTACCGATAATCTAAAGAGTGCCTTTGTTAGTTGAAAGGTGCGAACCATTCCTAATCGCGCAACTTTATGTGGGGCAATTCCCGCTAAAGCTTTACCATTGAACGTCCAGTTTCCAGAATTCGGCTTATCAAAGCCAGTTAACAAATTAAAAAAAGTAGTTTTACCAGCACCATTTGGGCCGATAAGTGCGGTAATTGTTCCACGTTGAATCTCCACATGTTCAACATCAACCGCAGTCAAACCACCAAATCTGCGCACGACATTATCAGCAATGATTATTGGGTCGGGTTTCTTTATGCCAGGAATTGATGGCACACTGGCCAATGCTGCTAAAGCAGCGTCTCGCTTAGGTGTTGACTTAAGCTCTTGCATCAAGTGCCAACTCCTTTCGATCACCAAAAATACCCTGTGGCCGATAAATCATGAGTAGCATCAATCCGAGGCCCACTAACATAAAGCGCACTTGGCCAACTTGATTTGGCGACATTAACCAATTAGGAATCAAATCATTTGCAACTGCCTGTCGCAGCACTTGTTCAACAAAAACAAGTAGGAACCAAAAGATGATTGAACCAGCAACTGGACCTAGTACTCGCGCAGCGCCGCCAAGAATTAACACTGCATAAGCAAAGAAAGTTAATGCGGTCGAGTAGTTATCTGGCTGCACACTTTGCCTGGAAATTGCATATACAAAGCCGGCAAAAGATCCAACAACACCACCGAGAATTAATGATTGCATTTTGTAGAAATAAACGTTCTTACCAAGAGAGCGAACTGCTTCTTCATCTTCACGTATGGCTTTAATTACTCGACCCCAAGGTGAGCGCATCATTAGATAGGTAAGAAAAACAAAAATGACTACTAATGCCCAACCAACAATTACCACCCACAAATCGTTAGGTGTATATCGCAGAAAAGCTAGTTCTAAGCCATTAGGAAAAGGATTTAGCGCAAAGAAATCAGCACCAAACTTTCCGGTGATTCCATCCGAGCCGCCAAAGTATTCTCGCAAACTTACCGATCTGGCGACTTGCCGGATAATTTCTGCTGTAGCAATAGTTACGATTGCCAAATAATCTGCGCGCAGCCGTAAAGTCGGAATACCCAGCAATAGCGCAAGCAAAATAGATGCACCAACGCCAGCTAAAAATGCTAACCAAATTGAAACTTCAAAGTTAACCACTAATACAGCAACGGTATATGCACCAACTGCAAGAAAACCTGCTTGGCCAAAGTTAAGCAATCCGGTATAGCCAAAGTGCATATTCAGGCCAATTGCTGCTAGTGCAAAGATTATCGCATTTACGCCAATGCCAGCGCTTATTGCTTGCTGCAGAATAAATACCCAATCCATATTTATCCTATCCGCTCTTTTCGACCCATAATTCCTTGTGGTCTAACTAGTAAAATCACAATCAAAACAAACAATGCACCAACATATTTAAGTTCCGTTGGAATGATCAATGTAGACAATTGGATAAATAACCCAACAATCAAACTACCAACAATTGCACCATATGCAGTTCCTGATCCGCCCAAAGTAACAGCCGCAAAGATAAGTAGCAATACATCACTACCCATAATCCACTGCACACCTTGATTCAACCCCATCATGATGCCGCCGTAACCTGCTAAGAAAGCACCCATAATCCAGACAACACGAATAACTTTTTCTACATCAATTCCACTCGCAGCTGCGAGAGCAGGGTTATCTGCAACTGCTCGAGATGCCTTGCCTAATTGAGACTTTAGCAACCAAGCTATTGTTAAAGCAATTAAAAAGATACCAATAATCATTCCAATGGTGGCTTTCGGCGTAATGCTGAGAGGTCCAATTTGCCAACCAGGCTGCCCGGCGTATTGCAAAAATTGTTCTTTGTTGCCATCGAAAATATATAAAAATACATATCGAGCTAACAATCCCAAGCCAATTGATACTACTAACATTGCAATTAGTCCAGTGCCGCGTCTACGCAGCGGCTTCCACAAATACCGGTCTTGAATAAACCCACCAAGAACCATCGCAACAATTAATGCAAGTAATGCTGATGGAATAACATGTAAACCCATTTTGTTAAAGAAATAAGTTGTAAGACCGCCAAGTGTCAGAAGTTCGCCGTGCGCAAAATTGGTAAGACCAGTGGTGCCAAATATCAGACTTAGTCCAACGGCAGCTAAACCAATTGTGATACCTAGTATCAATCCGTCAATAGTGAGTTGTAACGCCCGATCCAAGGTTGAAGCACGCTCAGGGCCAGGACCAGTTAAGTACTTAATTGGTGGAGGTAGATTGTTCAAACTAAACACCACCACCGAGCGCGTTATTTTGTCTGGCTCAGTTAATCCAACACCACTTGGCAGAGTATCTGGATTTATTGATACAAAATACTGGCCAGGTTCAGAAATTTCAAAAGACCAATTACCAGCTGCATCAGATTGTGTTGTTTGGTTGTAATCGTTTGGTCCAGTCATATTGAACTCAACATCAGCAATAGCTGCACCAGTTTCGTCAACCATATTGCCACCAATGGTTATCGTTTCAGCAGCAGCGGGAGCGGCAAACCAGCCAATCGAGGCGAGGGTTAGGGCAATAAGCGCTAACAGCCCTCTTCGCATTTTTCCCCTCATTCACACATTTAGTGGGCAGAGCCTAGTCTCATACCAGCGCAAGCACCCACACAAGAAGTGGGGCAATTAGTAAAGCGGGTAACAAATCAGCAACTTTTACCTGCTTTATGGCCAAAAGTCGCAGTCCCACACCGATGAGAAGCACTCCACCAGCGGCGGTTAAGGCATCAATTTGTGCAATGGTAAGTGCACTACCGGCAATTACACCTACAACTGTAAAAGCACCTTGATAAACGCCAACGCTAATGCTGGAAGTAGCAACACCAAGTGCGCCAAAGGATGCGGCAAATGCCATAGCTGCAAAAAAGTCCAGACTGCTTTTTAGAATCAATTGATCTAATCCAGTACCAAGTCCATCCGATATTGAACCCATAATCGCAAGCGGGCCTACCACAAACAATAATGAGGCACTAACAAATCCTTCAATGAATCTTGCCGATTCGCCGCCGGAATTGAATTTTGAATTTAGAAAAGTTCCAACCGAATCAAATCGCTCAGTTATCTTTAACCACGTACCAAGAATTCCACCTATTAGCAGCGCTCCCAAAAGAACTAAAATTGGAAAACCTTCTCCAACTGCTTGTTCTAATTGTGGTGACCCAACTAGCCATGCACTAGTAATGCCAACTAACAATGTAACTAAACCAAGTACATCGGTGACTAAGTCACGTAACCGATTTGAAAGGCGATTTCCCAACAAACCGCCGAAAAATGCACCCAAGATGATCGAAACAACATTTAGTAAAGTGCCAGCTCCAATGAACAATTCATTCATTTTTGTCATCCAATAACTCGGTAGCACCGGTAATCTCTACTATCTCAGATATCGCAACTGCACCTACTCGAATCACTTTCAGCTGTGGTTTGGTGGCATCTAAAATTGTTGAAGCCATATCTCCTGCCGTTGGACCTGCATCTAAATAAACTGAAACGGAACTTCCAAAAATACCTTGTGCACTAGCTACATCAAGGGCTGCAGGTTCTCCGCTCAAATTTGCTGATGTCACCCCAAGTGGCCCAGTTTCATTAAGCAATTCAAGTGCTGTGCGTTGTAAAGGGATACGTATTGCAACGGTGTCATCTGTATCGCCAAGATCCCACTTCAAAGTTGGGTGGGCTTTAGCAATAACCGTTAATGCTCCGGGCCAAAACTTGGCCATTACAGTTTTTGCAATATCCGAAAGTTGATAAGTTAATGCAAAAGCAGAATCTAGATTTGGCACTAATACTGGAACTGGCATATCGCGTTCTCTTTTTTTCGCAGCAAATAACTTATCTATTCCTTTTGGTACAAATGGATTTGCCGCAATACCGTATACAGTATCAGTTGGAATGACTACACATTCACCACGAGATAGTGCTGACTTAGCAGCAACAATCCCACGATGCCGCTCAGCATCAGTACTCATTTTTACAGTGATGCTCACGACAAACTCTCTCGATAGGCATAAGTAAACCTTGGTCGGTTAGTCAAATCATCGATAGAAGTGATGTTTGTAAAGCCACCAATTCTGCGAAGTCGACCAGCAACTCCCTGATCTTTTCCAGCTGATCCTTGTGTTTCGTGATGCTCAATTACTAATAAACCGCCTGCGGCTAAAAATTCTTTGGCAGTTTGAATCACTTCATCAATAACGGAATAACCGTGCTGATCTGCAAATACTGCAGTGACCGGTTCGAAATATTGCACCTCTGCAGCAACGCTGCTGCCAAGAGGTACATACGGTGGATTAGCTGCAATAACTTGCACATTTCCAATTAGTTCTGATTTTGCCTGAGTTAATTCACTTATTGAGATTGGCAAGATCTCAACGCTGGATGCATCTTGCAGAATCTTGCTGTGCTCAGCGACATTTACTTTTAAATACTCAAGTGCTTCAACTGAATTTTCAACAGTGATCACCTGCATATCTGGCATTTCTACCGCAATGCTTAGTCCAATACATCCTGAGCCAGCACCTAAATCCAAAACAAAACCACTTTTCCCAAAACGCTTTACAATTTCAACTAGTAACTCTGTTTCAGGCCGAGGCACTAACACGCCGGGACCAACTTTTAATTCTATCTTTCGAAACCCCGCTATTCCTGTGATGTATTGCAGTGGCTCACGCAATACTCGGCGTCTAACTAACAACTCATATTGATGCAATTGCTCATCTGATAGTTGATCTACAATGAACAAACCACTTCGCGTGACCCCCAACACATGAGCTAAAAGTAACTCAGCGTCCGTTCGAGCACTCTCAACTCCAGCTTGTTGTAAACGTCGCTCTACATCAACTAGTAGTTGTCTAAGTGCTATCACTTTCCAGCATCTCGCATTCGCTCTGCCCGCTCAATTTCTACCAGTGAACCTATGACATCATCGAGGTTGCCTTCAAGAATCTGATCTAAATTGTAGGATTTAAAATTGCTGCGATGATCAGTTAATCGGTTTTCTGGAAAGTTATACGTTCTAACTCGCTCACTTCGATCAACAGTGCGAACTTGCGACTTGCGCGTTGCTGCTGCTTCAGCTTCTCGTTTAGCTTCGGCATCGGCTAGTAATCGGGCTCGCAGAATACGCATTGCCGATTCTTTATTTTGCAACTGGCTTTTTTCATTCTGACACGAAACCACAATCCCCGTTGGCAAGTGAGTTATACGTACTGCTGAATCTGTGGTGTTCACGCTCTGTCCGCCAGGTCCAGATGATCGATAAACATCAACCCGCAAATCATTCGGATTAACGTCAATTTCAACATCTTCAGCTTCAGGGTAAACCAAAACACCAACTGCGGAAGTGTGTATTCGACCCTGCGATTCAGTAACAGGAACACGCTGAACACGATGCACTCCAGCTTCATGTTTTAACAAAGCCCAAGGTGCATCGCCAGGTTCTGCATTTCCTTTTGCTTTAACAGCAATGGATACATCCTTATATCCACCTAAATCACTTTCAACTAAATCTAAAACTTCAGTTTTAAGTCCGCGGTTATCTGCCCAGCGCATATACATTCGCAGTAAATCTCCTGCGAACAGTGCAGATTCATCGCCACCTTCACCAGCTTTAATTTCTAATATGACATCTTTATCATCAAGTGGATCTCGTGGAATAAGGAGTTGCTCCAGTTTTTCACTTACTAAAGAAATTTCTTCTTCAATTCGCGTTACTTCTTGACTAAAGGCTGAATCAGTTTCCGCAAATTCCGTAGCAGCAGATAAGTCTTCAACTAACGATACATATTGTTTATAGGCAGCGACAATCGGACGGAGTTGGGCATATCTTTTATTTACTTCTCTAGCTTTAGTTTGGTCTAGATGAATTGCTGCATCAGCGAGCTGAGTTTCAAGTGAATCAAACTCAACTACTAAGCCCTGACAATTCTCAAACATATTTCTCTATTCTTTAGCAAACAAAACGAGCGCCGCCCGAAACATCAGGCGACGCTCGAAATGAAGTTAAGCCTTTTTGCCGAAGCGCTTCTCGAACTTGGCGACACGACCGCCTGCGTCCAAAATCTTTTGTTTACCAGTGTAGAAAGGATGACTAGCTGAAGAAATTTCCACATCAAATACCGGATATTCGACGCCATCTTCCCAAACCATTTTCTGATCAGTTTTCAAAGTTGATCTGGTCAGGAAAGCAAAGTTCGCAGATTTATCGCGAAAAATTACATAGTTATAATCTGGATGAATTTCGTTCTTCATAATTTTCTTCCTTTGGTTATCACTGGGTCGGGTTTACCGTGAACCAGCGATGCTGGCTAAGGGTAGCAATTGACCTACTCCCCGTATTCACCAGTCTCTGGCAGGCTTGGGGTGGTCTTTTGCACTTGCATCAAAAACTCAACGTTTGTCTTCGTTTCCTTGAGTTTGGTCATCAGCAGTTCTAGTGCTTGCTGCTGTTCCAGCGCAGTTAACACTCGACGCAGATTCCAATTGATTTTAAGTTCCTCTGGACTCATCAAAAGTTCTTCTTTACGAGTTCCAGACTGATTAATGTCAATGGCTGGGAAAATTCGCTTATCTGCAAGTTTTCGCTCTAGCTTAAGCTCCATATTTCCAGTTCCCTTAAACTCTTCAAAGATAACTTCATCCATCCTTGAGCCTGTTTCAACTAATGCTGTTGCCAAAATTGTTAGTGAGCCACCACCTTCAATATTGCGGGCAGCACCGAAGAATTTCTTTGGCGGATACAGCGCAGCAGAGTCCACACCACCAGAAAGAATTCGGCCACTTGCAGGTGCAGCAATGTTGTAAGCACGTCCAAGTCGAGTGATGGAATCCAGCAACACAACTACATCATGACCCATTTCAACTAGTCGCTTTGCCCGTTCAATTGCTAATTCAGCAACCATTGTGTGATCTTCTGCTGGTCGATCAAAAGTGGAAGCAATTACTTCACCTTTAACATTTCGCTGCATATCAGTAACTTCTTCTGGTCGCTCATCAACCAAAACAACCATCAGGTGCACTTCTGGATTGTTTGCCGTAATTGCATTGGCAATTGCTTGCATCACCATTGTTTTTCCAGCCTTTGGCGGTGAAACAATCAAACCACGCTGACCTTTACCAATTGGCGCAACTAAATCAATAATTCGAGTGGTTAACAAACCTGGCTCTGTTTCTAGGCGCAATCTTTCTTGCGGATATAGCGGAGTTAACTTGCCAAACTCAATTCGAGATTTAGCTTCTTCTGGATCCATTCCATTAACTGTTTCAACTTTAACGAGTGGATTAAACTTTTGACGTGATTCGCCATCTTTAGGTTGCTTTACCTGACCAGTAATTGCATCACCTTTTCGCAGGCCATACTTCTTAACTAAACCTAGCGACACATAAACATCATTTGGTCCAGGAAGATATCCACTGGTTCTAACAAAAGCATAATTTTCCAGAATATCTACTATTCCAGCTGCTGGTACCAAAATGTCATCTTCGCCGATTTCAAGTTCGCCATCACGATCTCTTCGTGGTCGATTACGATCAAATCGCCCGCGATTGGAGTCGCGTCGGTCACCGTTTCGATCATTTCGATCGTTTCGGTCATTTCGTCCGCGCCACTCGCGTCGATCGTCCCGAGAATCACCATTGTCGCGATTTCCTCGGCTTGAGTCGCCATCTGCAACATCTGAGCCGCTTGATGTCGTTCGCGGTTTAGTTGATGCTTGGGCTTTTGATATTGCGGCAATTAACTCACTCTTACGCATTGTTGATGCGCCATCGATGTTTAGTTCTCCTGCTAGTTTTTTTAGCTCAGGGAGCTTTAGCTCATTAACATCGCTAATCATTTCGGTCACAGATTAATGCCTTTCGGCTGTTGAAGGTTGGAGTCTTCCAAATTCTGGAAGTTAAATCAGAAGGAAGGAGATTTTTTGGATTGAACTGAAGGCCTTGGCCCGATCGCCTGCTTCTGCGAGAACCATACCACTAGTTTTCTGAAGTCGCTTGCACCCCACCCTGATCTACCGTCAAGGCAAGGACCTTGAATTCAGGGTCAATCTTGTTAACCGCATTAACCACCGCATCCGCATATTCCGAGGTTGCCAAAATCAGTATCGCAGGGCCTGCACCTGAAACAACTGCTGGAAATTCATTTCGACGTAATTCACTAAGTAGATGCCATGACTTAGGCATCACCTCAGATCGTTGAAACTGATGGAGGCGATCTTCAGTTGCTTGAAAAAGTAAACTTAAATCCTGCGTTAACGAATGCACCAGTAATGCAGTTCTAGATATATTGAAAACTGATTCTTCACGGGTAACTTGTTGTGGTAAAACGCTTCGCGCTTGCTTGGTTGCAAGTTGATATTCTGGAATTGCAATTATCGGCACTAATTCTGAATTTACATTCAGCCGCACTGCATTATGGTCCTGCTGGTTACTCCAAGCAATAGTTGCTCCCCCCAAAATACAAGGCGCAATGTTGTCTGGATGACCTTCTATCTTTCCAGCTAAATCAATCATCTCTTGCTTACTCAATTTATCACTACCAACTAACTCACGCGCTAGCGAAATACCAGCAACAATTGCAGCTGAAGATGAGCCAAGTCCGCGAGCATGTGGGATTCGATTATGCGAAGTAAGCTTTAATCCAGAAGCACTAGCGCCAACATAATTGAGCGTGTGTCTAATGGACTTAATCACTAAATGATTCGAATCAACAGGTAAATCTTTTTCGCCCTCGCCAATAACTTTTGCTTCATCAGGGCCATCAATGACTTCAACACTTAACTCGTCATACAAACTTAAACACAAACCCATTACATCAAATCCTGGACCTAAATTTGCAGAGGTTGCAGGCACCTTCACACGAGCGCGCTGATGAGCTAGCACACTAACCAACTAAACCAAGTAGTTGCGCTGCTGACTTTGCATCAACCGAAACCTTAATGGGATCTGGTGCATCAGCTAATGCCCATTGGGGATCTTTTAAACCATTTCCGGTAACCGTAATCACTATCTCTTTGGCTGTTGGTAGTCGATTCGCTTCTTTGAGATTAATCAAACCAGCAACACCTATCGCACTTGATGGTTCAACAAAAACACCTTCTTTACTGGCAAGCAGATGGTATGCAGAAAGAATCTCAGCGTCAGTGCAAGATTCAATCAATCCATCAGATTCATCTCGGGCAGCAATTGCTTGCTGCCATGAAGCGGGATTTCCAATTCGAATCGCAGTTGCAATTGTCTCTGGGTGCAAAACCTTTTCGCCAGTAACAAGCGGTGCTGCACCTGCGGCTTGGAAACCAAACATTCTTGGAAGTGAAGTATTTTTTATTCTTTGGTACTCCCGATAACCTTGCCAATAAGCAGTGATGTTGCCAGCATTACCTACTGGCAAAACATGAATGTCAGGAGCTTTTCCTAGAAAGTCAATCACTTCAAATGAAGCAGTTTTTTGTCCATCTATTCGGTAAGGATTAACACTATTTACTAACTCCACTGGATAGTTATCTGCCAAATCTTTAGCCAGGGTTAAACAATCATCGAAATTTCCATTTACCTGCAAAATTTTCGCGCCATGCACAACGGCTTGAGCTAGTTTACCCATGGCAATTTTTCCATCAGGTACTAAAACAGCGGAAATCATTCCTGCTTTAACCGCATATGCAGCAGCAGATGCGGACGTATTTCCAGTGCTAGCACAAATAACGGCTTTTACTCCGCGCTCTGCAGCTTTACTTATTGCCATTGTCATACCGCGATCTTTAAAAGATCCCGTGGGATTACATCCTTCAACTTTTAACCAGACGTTATTTCCAAGCATTTCACTTAGTACGCAGGCATAAACTAAAGGTGTGCCGCCTTCACGCAAAGTCACAATGGGAGTTCGCTTAGATACTGGCAAAAAACTTCGATATTCCTCAATAACTCCGCGCCATTGATTTGATTTTGATTTCTTAAACCAACTCATTCGCCGCGCTCACCCTCTACCCGCATCACGCCAATAATTGAATCAACTACATCTAATTTGCTAATACCAGATAGTGTTGCAGCTAATGCAGCATCAGATGCTTTATGAGTTCGAATAACTAATGAAGCATCACTTCCACGGCCGTCTTGATGCAGAACTTGAATGCTGACATCATTATCAGCAAATACACCAGCAATTTTTGCGAGCACACCAGGTCGATCAGCAACCTTTATGTGTAGATAGTACCTAGTTCGAGCGTGCGAAATATCTAGTTTTCGCAGTTCGGCATAACTTGAATCACCCGGACCAATACCTCCAGTTACCCGATTGCGAGCGGCTGCAACAACATCACCTAATACTGCAGATGCAGTAGGTGCTCCTCCTGCCCCTCTACCAAAAAACATCAATTCACCAGCAGATTCTGCTTCTACGAAAACTGCATTAAATGCATCGCGTACATTTGCTAGCGGATGTGATTTAGGAACCATTGTTGGGTGCACTCGGACGACAATTGCATCATCACCCATTCGCTCTGCTACTGCCAGTAGCTTAACCACAAAACCCATTTCTTCAGCTGCAATTATGTCAGCATCAGTTACTTTGGTAATACCTTCACAATAAACATCTTCAATGGTTACTTTTGTGTGAAATGCTAAAGATGCCAAAATGGCAGCCTTTGCTGCAGCATCATGACCTGCAACATCTGCAGTTGGATCCGCTTCAGCGTAGCCAAGGTCTTGTGCTTGAACTAAGACATCTTCATAAGTTGCATGTTCGGTTTCCATCTTAGATAAAATGTAATTCGTAGTTCCATTGACAATTCCCATTACACGATTGACTTTGTCTCCAGCAAGTGATTCTCGAATCGGCCTAAGTAGCGGAATTGCACCAGCTACTGATGCTTCAAAATATAAATCCACCCCTGCTTTTTCAGCAGCCAAAACTAAATCGGATCCTTCTCGAGATAGCAGTGCTTTGTTTGCAGTAACAACACTTGCACCATTGGCAATTGCCTGCAAAATTAAATCTTTTGCAGGCTGAATTCCGCCCATTACTTCAACCACAATATCTGCCTTAGCAACCAGGCTTGACGCATCGGTGGTTAACAATTCTGCTGGCACGCCATGCCTTGATCGTTTTGGATCGCGAACAGCAACACCGATTACTTCCAGCGGTGCACCTACTCGTTGAGCTAACTCTGACTTCTGTTCGGTGAGTAAGCGAACAACCTGAGAGCCAACCACGCCCGCGCCAAGCACTGCTACTTTTAATGAATCCATTTTGCCTACTCCCTTAAGCCCGAAGTCTCTCAGACTCAAAGCCCAGTTTTATCAATTTAGCCGCTAACCCAGATCAAGTGCCAGCAAATCCTCATAACTCTCTCGGCGAAGCCATATCTCTGGGCTTCCTTTTGTTATGCCAATTACTGCAGGTCTGGGTGTTCCGTTGTATTGCGAGGACATACTGCGACAATAAGCGCCAGTAGCGGCAACTGCGATGATGTCACCTGATTGAATATCAGCTGGCAGATAGCAATCTCGAACCAAGATATCTCCTGATTCACAGTGCTTTCCAACGATTCGACTTAACAGCATCTGTGAAGTTGAAACACGATTCGCTGTTACTGCCGTGTATTGCGCTTCATATAAAGCAGTTCGGATGTTATCGCTCATTCCGCCATCTACTGAAACATAGATTCGTTTTGATTTGTCTGCCAAGGTAACTGGTTTTACCGTACCGACGGTGTAAAGAGTTATGCCAGCTGGTCCAACAATAAATCTTCCTGGCTCAACAGTTATCTTGTTGATAGATACTTTATGTTCAGCACAAGCTGCCAAAACTGTCTCATTTAGAACTTTGGCAATGTCATTAATGGCAACTGGCTTATCTGATTCAATATAGGCAATACCAAAACCACCACCTAAGCCGAGAGTGTTTAACGTCAAACCAAACTTGTCATTTATTCGGGCAACCTCCGCTACCAACTTTGATGCCGCGGCGATAAAGCTATCTAACACCAAAACCTGGGAACCAATATGGCAATGCAATCCAATTAACTGCAAAGCTGGTGCACCTAAAACTTGTGTTACAGCATTTTCTAATGATCCATCCGATGCTGACAAACCAAACTTCTGATCTTCATGTGCGGTTGAAATGTATTCATGAGTTTCAGCGTTAATGCCCAATGATGCTCGGATCATGATGGCTTGATTAGCTTGTGCTTTTGTTGCAATTTCATTTAATCGATTAATCTCTTCAATTGAATCCACAATGATATGGCCAACACCGGATCTCACCGCTAACTCAAGTTCAGCAATTGATTTGTTATTTCCATGAAATGCAATTCTTGCAGCGGGAAAACCTGCTACCAATGCGATTGTTAGTTCTCCTCCACTTGCAACGTCAAGATGAAGTCCCGCTTGATTAATTATTTTTGCAACAGACTTGGATAAAAATGCTTTACTTGCGTAATGCACATCACAAACGATTTTCTGCTGATCAAAAGCTTCTTTTATTTCCTTTGCACGACTAAAAATTTCATCAGCGTCATAAACATAAATTGGTGACTCAAATTTATTCAATAATTGAGATACTAAATTCCCTGCAATAGATAACTCGCCATTTGCTGATCTGGCAGCAGACCTAGGCCAGATGGCGGGATTTAGATCAGCTGATATTGGCATAGTGGTTAATTATCTCTCAATGTCACATTCGCTCAGGAGCAGTAACTCCAAGAAGATTCAAACCATTTCGAATAACAATTTGTGTCGCTCGACATAGATGCAGCCTGGCAACATTGATTGACCCAACTCCCTTGCCTGAACTTGGTAAAACCCGACAGGCGTCATAAAAACGGTGATAGCCAGTGGCTAAATCCTCGAGATATCTGGCAATTCGATGCGGCTCTCGCAACTCAGCGCTCGACGCAACTACAGCTGGATATTGCGCCAACTGACCCAGCAGTTCTTGCTCTTGGGTTGTGCTCAAATCTGCTGGATTAAATTTGATGGTTCCGCTTTGCCATTCAATACCTAATTCAGCTGCAATATTTAATAGCGCATTTATTCGAGCGTGGGCATATTGAACATAATAAACAGGGTTCTCATTTGTTCGAGCAGTCATTAAATCAAAATCAAGTACTAATGGCGTATCAACAGGGTATCGAATCAATGAATATCGAACTGCATCTACCCCAACCGCCGCAACTAAATCAGTAAGCAGAATAAGTTCGCCTGCACGCTTAGATAATTTAACTTCTGCACCATCACGCATTATTTTTACCAACTGACCAATCAACACTTCAATGCTTTTATCCGGATTATCCCCTGCACATGAAGCAACTGCTCTTAATCGATTTACGTATCCGTGATGATCTGCACCCAACAAATAAAGGCAGCGATCAAAACCTCGCTCGCGCTTATCTATGTAGTAGGCAGAGTCAGAGGCAAAATAAGTGTATTCGCCATCAGATTTAACTAACACTCGATCTTTGTCATCACCAAAGTCTGTGGTGCGCAACCAGATTGCACCTTCTTTTCGCTCTACGTGCCCCTTTTGCTCAAGTACCTTAAGCGCATGAACCACTTTGCCTTGGGTATGCATTTGTTGCTCGGAATACCAAATATCAAAATCAGTATTGAAGTCGTGCAGTGATTCTTGTTGTTGTTTAAGTTGTAATTCATACCCAACTTGCAGCACTTGAGTTAACTGCTCATCTTCACTAAGAGATAGTAGATTTGGAATTCGAATTGAAACTTGTAATCCTAATTCACTAATATATTCACCCTGATATCCATCTTCTGGAATTGGTATCTTTTTAATAGTGGCAAGAATTGATTGGGCAAACTTCTGCATCTGCACACCACGATCATTGATATAAAACTCCCGCGTGACTTTAGCTCCAGCTGCAGTAAGCACACGAGCAATTGCATCGCCAACAGCTGCCCAACGAGTATGGCCTAAATGAAGCGGCCCGGTTGGATTTGCTGAAATGAATTCAATGTTTATCTGATCCCCAGTTAACGAGCTACCTAATCCATATTTGTCATCTTGCAAAATTATGTCTTTAGCTAAACTTGCAGCAGCAGCAGGATCTAAAAATATGTTTATAAATCCAGGACCAGCGATATTCGCTGATTTCACTCCAGCGATTGCCTCAATTCGAGGTAGTAGTGCATTAGCAATTTCTCTAGGAGGAAGTCCGATTGGCTTTGCTAGAATCATTGCAATATTCGTTGACCAATCACCGTGCTCGCGTGATTTGGGTCGTTCGATTAAAACGGAAAAATCGGCTGCAAAAGGTGAAAACTGGCCATCAGAAATCGCCGCTTGAACGCAATTCCCAATTTCGCTGCTTAATTGTTCTGGAGTCACCTGCGCGAGAGTAGTCGCAGAAGCAATCAATAGGGTCATGTGACGCCGCTAAACCTTATGCGGTTGGCTTAGCCCGTGCCTAAGTTTGAGTTGCCGCCTCGCCCAAGTGCTGAGCAGCTACGCAAGCAAGCCGCAAAGCTTGGTGAGCGAGCCAAAAATGTGGCTGGTCGCGCTCTAACCGCAGCCGATCAACGGCTAACCCAACCAACTGTTCCGCTGTTTTATCTGGCACCTGAAATTCTGCCCGCTGAGCCAGGTGTTATTGTTCGAACGCAAAGCGTAAATACTGTTCTAGACGCTAGAGCTTGGCGAATTCTTTACACCACAAGCGATGCTGCCGGACAAATCACAACTGCAAGTGCACTCTTTTGTTTGCCAAAGCACACATTAGAAAGTTATGACTTACTTGTTTATTGTCATCAAGCAACTGGAGTTGAACGGCGTTGTGCTCCATCGGTGCATGAAAAGCCCGCTCTTGCTCTTGCTGGTCTGCGACAAGCGATGGCAAAAGGTTTTGCTTATCTTGCTCCAGATTATCCAGGTCTTGGCTCAGAGGGAATTCATCCATTCCTAGTTGGTGAACCAACTGCATTTAGTGTGTTAGATGCAATTAGGGCTATGCAAACAAGCACGATTGCAAATATCTCTAACCGAACGATACTTTGGGGATATTCGCAAGGTGGACATGCAGCTGCCTGGAGTGCTGGTATGCAAGAAAGTTATGCTCCTGAACTTTCAATTGATGGACTTGTTTTAGGTTCTCCTGCACTAGATCCAGCACAGTTATTTATTGCAAGTGAAGATTCACCAATTAGTCGAGTGATTTGGGCTCTTTCGGCAATTTCTTGGTCACGATTAACTGGAATTTCACTAAGCAATGCAATTAAACCAGAATCTCTCGCCTCAGTTCGAGAAATCGCAAAACATTGTTTTATTGGTGCAGAAGCAATAGTTGGATTATCAGCAACTGATGCGATGGGTGGAAAACCGCATTCAATAGATCCAATGAGCACTGAACCGTTTGCCAGTATGTTGCATGAGAATCGAGCTCCAACAAAACTCGCTCAGCCTGTTTTAGTTATTCAAGGTGGAAAAGATGTAACTGTGCCACCAGCGCAGAGTCGATTAATGGTTGATGAGATGAAATCTTTTGGTACTGAAGTTAACTATATAGAACTAGAGCGCTTTGATCATCTAACTGGTGAGCGAGCAGTTGTTAGAGATGCACTATCGCAAATTGAAAAATGGTGGAATTAACCAATTCTTCGCATTAGTTTATCTAAATGAGTTTCAAAAATATTTGCAATTTCTCTAGATCCCGCACTGCCATATTTCTGAACGGCAATTGCAGCACCTTCTGCTTGTTGCACCGCAATTCGCTCTGGGATTGCAGGCTTTACAACTAACTTTCCAAACTCACGTGCTAACTCTTTAGCCCGATAATCATGTTCATCGGCAGTGGATTTAACTCGATTGACAATAACTGAAACATCTTTAAGTTTTCGATTCAAAGATCGTTTTACTTGGTCAAATGTATCTGCTGCACGTAATGCTCCTTGCACACCAAAGTAAGTAGGCTCTGTAACAATTAATGCAGCATCAGAAGCTGCCAATGCTTCAACGGCAAGTGTGCCAAGAGATGGTGGGCAATCAATTAACACCAGGTCATAGCCAGCCGAGTGCTCCAAACTTTTGGTCAACCTTGGTGTAACTGAGTTTATTTCTTTCCAAGCATCAAATTTAATCAACATCGGGTCACTTACAACAACATCGACTTCACCTGGTCCTGATTCCCAAGCGCATGCTGTGACTGCATCGTGAAGCGCTCTGGATCCAGGTCGATTAAACAAATCTAAGGCGGTAGCAGTTGGATTTTCTGGACCTAAAATGCTGGAAGCATTGCCTTGCGGATCAAGGTCAACCACCAGTGTGGCCAATCCTTGTTGCATCGCAGCACCGGCTAAACCTAGGACAACTGAGGTTTTCCCAACTCCACCTTTATGGCTAAGGACTGAAACTATTGGCATAGGCGCAGTCTGCCCAATCCCTAGCCCAAAGCGCTAGTTGGGTGTTAACTTCAACCTGTCAGTAGCAGAATTTCGTGCCAATATGTGCCTCTGATGAACGCACCTCTGGCACACCGGCGGAAAATCGCAATTGCGAGCTGGCTTGCGCCACGAGAGTCTCGGATTCAAACCAAAATCCAAGTTGAACTATCCGCAATAATCGAATATCTGAATCAAACAAAAAACCAAGCCACTACATTAACTCATGTCGTAGGTGCTGCACTTTCAAGGGCGATTGCTGCAAATCCAGAAGTTAACGTCCGAGTGGTTTTAGGACGAGTAAAGCCAATGCCTGGGATAGATTTGAGCTTTGCTGTAGATATCGAAAGCGGGTCAGACCTAGCACAGTGTCGAGTTAAAGATGCAGATAAAAAAACTTTGTTTGAAATCAGTCAAGAATTAATTGCCGGTGCAGAAAAATTGCGAGCACGCGAAGATTACAACTACCAAAGATCTATTGGTTGGGCTAAGTCAATACCCTCACCCTTGATGAGGCCAGTTATGAAGTTTTTATCTTTATGGACTGGTGGATTTGGTAAGCGCGCATTTGGACAACCAGGTCATCCGCTTGGATCAGCTTTCATTAGTAATGTCGGAAGATTCGAAATGCAAGAGGCATATCTTGCTCCGATACCGTTTGCTCGAACTCCAATTTATTTAGCAATTGGTGAAATTCATGATGCACCAGTTGCAGTTGCAGGAAAGGTTGAAGTTCGAAAAGTAGTAATAATTACAGCAGTTGCTGATCATCGATTAATTGATGGAGCTCACGCTGGAAAGTTGATAAAATCTTTCAAATCGTTCTTGTTAAATCCGCCACTGTTAGAAACAGTTGCGCGATAGGCATTATTAGTAAAAATAGCAACTTCACGTTCACTAAAATCACTAGCAAATAACCTCGATTCCGTAACGATTCTTCGTTTAGATATTAACTCAGAATTTTTTAACCATTTAGGCTTAAAAATAACTTCTCGAATAATCAAAAACGCAATTGCGGGAAGTAAATCAATACTTCGCCTAGCGACCCAAACAGATCCCTTTATCAGCAACCAACGAATTGCGGTCCAACGTGACTGATGAGCTAGATTGCTTGGTAGTTTTTGACGAGACCTTCTAGGTAGCGATAGCGTTCTTCTAACTCTGTCTGAGATTAATTGATGACCATAGGAACTTGGGTGCATTCGATCTGAATGCCAGAACCTTTTCTCACTCATTTGAGGTATCTTGTCTAACGAGATAAATCTTGCTCCACTTTGTTCACAAACTTGCATAAGCACTTCATTTAGTTTGTTCGCTCGCAATTCAAATATTCGTCTCACAATCTTTGGCAAGCGAATAGTTCTTGATAGGTGAGGAAGGTTGATAAGTGCTACTGCAGTGCCAGGGTGATGTAGCTTATTTATTAAGTGCTCTGGTAGCGCACTAGATAAACCTACTTTCCCTTACTGTTAACAGCCAGTTGACTGCCTGTACGCTCAGGGGCAAATGAGTTTCGAGATAGAAAAACAATTACCAAACGAGTTAGGCCGAGTCGGCGTGCTGACTACGCCGCATGGCGCGATTCCCACTCCTGCTTTTATTCCAGTTGGAACTAAGGCAACTGTAAAGGCATTACTTCCAGAGACAGTTTCGCAGATCGGCGCGCAAGCTGTTCTGGCAAATGCTTATCACCTCTATTTGCAGCCCGGCCCCGATGTTGTTGATCAAGCTGGTGGTGTTGCTGAGTTTATGAATTGGCCTGGACCTACTTTTACCGATAGCGGTGGTTTTCAGGTTTTATCTTTAGGTGTTGGCTTCAAAAAGGTGTTAGCAATGGACGCCGATACAGTTCAATCCGATGATGTTATAGCTGATAACAAAGATCGCTTAGCGTTAGTTGACGATGATGGCGTTACATTTAAATCGCATTTAGATGGAGGTAGGCACCGCTTTACCCCAGAAGTTTCGATGCAAGTCCAGCATCAATTGGGCGCAGACATTATTTTTGCATTTGATGAATGTACTACCTTGTTAAACACTCGAGAGTATCAAGAAAACTCACTTGAACGCACTCATGCCTGGGCCAAACGCTGTATTGCTGAACATAAAAAACTAACACAGGAGCGAAAACATCGGCCTTATCAAATGCTGTTTGGAGTTGTACAAGGTGCTCAATATGAAGACCTTCGCCGAAAAGCAGCAAGGGAGTTAGGCTCGCTTGACTTTGATGGTTTTGGAATTGGTGGCGCACTCGATAAAAACCAACTGGGCACAATTGTTAGCTGGGTTAATGAAGAACTACCAAACAACAAACCAAGACATTTGCTTGGTATTGGTGAGCCAGATGATTTATTCATTGGTGTTGAAAAAGGTGCTGACACTTTTGATTGTGTAGCTCCAGCCCGAATCGCAAGAACTGGAACAATCTTTAGCAAGAATGGACGAGTAAACATCACTGTTTCTTCATTTAAACGTGACTTCACCCCGGTTGAAGAAGATTGCCTTTGCTACACCTGTGCCAACTACAGCAAAGCCTATTTAAACCACTTATTTCGAGCTAAAGAAATGTTGGCATCAACCCTTGCAACCATTCATAATGAATTCTTCATCGTATCTTTAGTTGCAAAAATGCGAGAAACCATTTTGGATGGAAGTTTCTTCGAATTCAAAAAGGAATTCCTAGGAAACTATTACGGAATCAAGTAGAATTCAGCGACTTGATGTTCGTTTATATTTCGCAGTGCTAACTGGAATTAACACCACCATTAAAACAATAATATAAATGAGTGACATCAGTATTGGATTTTCACTTGGAAATGAACCTGCAGTAACTCCAAATTGATTTTCTAACCCAAACAATTCACGACAAGCAGCAACCATGGTAGATACTGGATTCCACTCAGCGAAATATTGCAAAACTCTTGGCATTGCAGTTGTTGGTGCGAATGCATTTGATAGGAATGTCATTGGAAAAACAATCAAGAAAACTAGATTATTGGCTGTGCGAGCATCTCGAACTGAAATGCCAATTAAGACACCAATCCAAGACATCGCATACCCAAAAAGCATTAAAAACATAAATCCGGCAGTTATTGACACCACTCCACCACTTGGTCGCCAACCAACGATAAAACCAGTTAGTGCCATTACTAAGAGCACCACGATGTTTAATGTGGCATCACCTAAGGTTCGGCCCAAAACCACAGCCGAGCGTGCAATCGGTAAAGATCTAAATCGATCAATTAGTCCTTTGGTCATATCCATTGCAAGCCCCACAGATGTCGTTGCCAACGTAAATGCCACTGTTTGCACAAAAATGCCGGGCATCAAGAATTGAATATAGTCAGAACCTGGGGTATTAATTGCACCACCAAATACATAGCGAAACAGCAATACAAACATCACTGGTTGAATCGTCGAAAAAATAAGAACTTCGGGCACTCGACTTAGTTGAAGTAATTGACGTTTGGTGATGATCAAGCCATCTTTAATTGCATTAATCATCTCTTCCGCCTCTTTTCTTCAATTACCGGCTCCTCTTCAGCTATATGACCAGTTAATGCTAAGAAAACATCATCAAGTGATGGACGCTTTAATGCTAAATCAATTATGTTAATTGACCTGCTGTCTAGTGCACGAACCGCTTCGGTCAAAGCACTGCTTCCTCCCGTTACAGCAACTGATACTCGATTAAATTGTTCATCAACATTGGCAGTGTGTCCAGCAACTAACTCCAATGCGGCTTTCGTTGCTGCAGTCTGATTCGCTGCAACTGTTACTTCTAACTTTTCACCACCAACTTGAGTTTTTAATTCATCTGCCGTTCCATTTGCAATTACTTTGCCGTGATCAATAACTGCAATTCGATCAGCTAATTGATCTGCTTCTTCTAGGTATTGAGTTGTTAAAAGCAAAGTTGCACCACCTGCAACCAAATCCTTTATTACTTCCCACATATCCAGACGTCCACGAGGATCAAGTCCTGTTGTTGGTTCATCCAGGAAAAGCACTTTTGGGCGGACTATTAATGCAGCAGCAAGGTCTAATCTACGTCGCATTCCACCTGAGTAGGTGGTAATTGCTCGCTTGGCACTTTCAGTTAGATGAAATTGTTCAAGCAACTCAGTTGCTCTTTGCTTAGCTGCTGATTGGGACAAGTGATAGAGCCGCCCAAACATAACTAAGTTGTCCCAACCCGTTAGTGACTCATCAACAGCAGCGTATTGACCTGATAGGCCAATAATTTTTCGCACTTGATCTGGATGCTTAATCACGTCAATACCTGCGACCGTAGCTGTTCCGGAGTCGGGCTTCAACAGCGTGCTCAAAACCCGAACACAAGTCGTTTTACCCGCACCATTGGGGCCAAGCACTCCGAGCACCGTGCCCTCTGCAACTTCTAGAGATAAACCATCGAGGGCGCGATCTTTTCCTTTTGGATATGTCTTTACGAGGTCATAGGCGGAAACTGCCGTCTTCATAATGTCCTTATTTTTCTGAGCCGTTAATCTACTCCAAGCACCGCAGGGCGCAATCAGGAGTATCGACCTGGCTGTTAAGTCGCTTGGTCCTAATTCGTGCAGTTTTGGATGCCCAAACTCTAAGGATGGGGCATTTAGCCAGCCAGCAGACAAACAGGCTACGCTCTCGCCATTGAAGGCTTCTCTTTTTACCACCAGGTTGGGAAATAGGTGGTAAGGGAAAGGCCTTACCCAACAAGGAGATTGAATGAGAATGTCTCGTTTTTATCGGGTTGCTATTGCAGTTTCTGTAGCAGCAGCCGTTGCAGTTACGGGAGCAATTCTTCCGTCAAATGCAAACACAAAGGACTCTGTTGTCACGATTGAAAACAATGGTTTTACATCGCTGAACAGCTCAGTTCGAAGCTATAACTTGGCCACAAATAATTATGTTAATTATTTGACTGGGCAGAGTTTTAACTACATCAATGACAAAACCCAGGTAGTGGCGAACCCTACATATGGTTCGTACCGAATATCTAAGGACACAGCCACAGATTTCCAAACTGAATGGAAACTGAACAAGGGACTTGTTTGGAATGACGGAACTCCAATCACTGCTGAAGATCTTCTGCTTACTCACGTAATTTGCAGCAATGAATACTCAAAAGATAATGGTTTGGGAGATCCAACAACTGGAGCTACCGTATTTAATGCTGCTTGCTATTCAGGTTTTTATAACAATGCAACCGCCGGTAAGCCAGTTATTGGCAAGGATAATCTAACTGTTACATACCGTTGGAAATATCCAATTCCAGATTGGGATCTAAATGGTCCAGGTACATTCCCGGTCCACGCATTGGTCTTACTTGCTGAAGGTAAAACTTCTCTTGGCTCAGCCGCAGAAAATACAGCAGCAAAGAAGAGATTCCTAGATGCATATGAAGGCAAGAATTCAGATTTGTTGAAGAAAATGGGTGATGTGTGGAGCAAGAATTACATCACTAACGCAGTTAGCGCTAGCACTAATCCACTTCTACTAGTTCGCAATGGTGCGTACATCATTAAAGAAATTGTTGCGAATCAGAGCATTACATTGGTACAAAATCCTCGCTACAACACTGGTCCAAAGCCAAAAATCAAGACAATTGTGATCAAGATCTTGAGCGGTGCTGCAGCGCCACAGGCGATCGCAAACAAGGAAGCGGACATCTTCTCAGGCCAAGCAACTGTTGATTCAATTCGACAGTTCCAACGTCTAAGTGGTGTAGGCACAGTTATATATCCGCAGGCTGTTTATGAGCACGTAGATCTTCGCGTTAATCGTCAAACGCCAACCGGCGCTATGTACACCGGCCCATTTGCTATCACTGGCGAAAAGGTAGCTGATGACCGAGCAAGAGATCTGCGTCGCGCCATGTTGTTGTCAATTCCTCGAAAGGAAATTGAAACCAAGTTGGTTCGTCGTATTAACCCTCGCGGTTCCTTGATGAATTCATTGTGGGTGCTAACCAACGATGCTTCTTACCCAGAGGTTGCTGCTGGGAATGGCAGTAGCTATTGGGGTGGCACCGATGAGGCTCGTCGAGTCAAGGCATTGGAACTAGTCCAGAAGCACTTCCCAAGCGCGAGCGCGACTAATCCAGGATTCACCGTTCGAATGAACTGGGGTAATCCAGCCGATAATCCACGCCGTGTTGCACAGGCACAATTGATTGTGGCATCTGCTGCTAAGGCAGGTATCAATGTGATCAGTAATGGTCAAGCTGCATGGTCGTCAAACCTTGGAAACGTCACATACGACGTTTCATTCTTCGCTTGGCAGAAGACCAGCCCAAGTCCATTAGGTGCGCTACCTGCTTATCGCACTGGTGGTGGATCTAACTTCGCTGGTTGGAGCAACAAGCAAGTTGATGATGGAATTGCGAAGCTGGAGCGCAAGACGACACCGCAAGAGCGAGTAAAGATCTATCAGGATATTGATAAGGCGATAACTCGTGATGCGCTTTCATTGCCGTTGTTCCAGCACACCGCAGTTGTGGCGTTCAATTCACAGCTAAAGAATGTAAAGCCATCTCCAATGAGTCCAATTATTTATTGGAATTTCTGGGAGTGGTCCTACTAATAGTTAGTCCGAGTAAGGACTAAGCCAATGAGTGGCGCCCATTTTTGGGTGCCACTCATTGGACTAATATCAGAAGTCATTGCTTGAGATAAATCCCTGACATTAAAGGAGATAAGCCATGCTGGGTTACATTGTTAGACGACTAGGCATATTGGTAGTTATCCTTCTGGGATCCAGTTTCATCCTTTATAACTTAGCTGCGATATCAACAAATCCATTAGAACAGTTACTCCTAAGTGGTGCTGAGAATGTTGATTTCTTAATTGCACAACTCACCCTAGAACTAAGATTAGATTTACCGCCGCCACTTCGTTACTTCATTTGGCTCGAAGGGGTTTTGGGCGCCTTTACCGGTAGCTTTGATCTAGGTGCGACCCGTGAGGGTCAGTTGGTAGTAAGCGAATTAGCTATGGCCGTCCCAATCACCGTGCGGCTAGTTCTTGCCTCAACAATTTTGGCCATCATCCTAGGAATCTCAGTAGGTGTCGTTTCCGCACTACGTCAGTATTCACGATTCGATTACTCAACTACTTTCGTAGCATTCTTGATGTTTTCACTTCCAGTTTTTTGGGTCGCGGTGTTACTAAAAGAGTACATTGCAATTTCATTTAACAATTTCCTTTCTCAACCAAATATGAGTTTGACTTGGATATTTATATTTTCGTCAGTGGTAGCCGTATTTTGGGCTGGAATCATTAGTGGCAACAGGATACGTGTTGTTACGGTTTTTGGTGTTGCTCTTTTTGTTACGGCAATTTTGCTTTACCTGCTTGATGCAACGGATTGGTTCTTGGCGCCAAGGCTAGGAATATTTGTAATTGTCCTTTTGAGTATCGGTATTGCTTTTGCGGTCACTCAGTTATCAATGGGAATTGACAATCGAAATGCTCTCTATGCAGCATTATCGGTAGCTGCCTTCGGTGCGGTTTCGTACTTCCCGCTAAACATGTTGTTTGATGATGTCACTGGATTCTCCGGATTTGCGCTAATTGGATTGGGCTTTGTGGTTGTCTCTGGACTAATTGGCCTTGCATTTGCACGAATTGATCGAGGTCCAATTGTTCGAACCACATCCATTACGGGATTAGTTGTTTATTTATTGATTTCATATGATCAATATCTGCAGGTTTGGTATGACTACATTAGGTTTGGATCTGTTTCGTACCGGCCAATACCTACCGTGGGTCAAACCAACTCGCTGCTGCAATTTGAAGAAAATGTCACTTATTGGATTAGGTCATTAGATGTTTTGGTGCATTTGATTTTGCCTACTATGGCTTTGACCTTAATCTCTTTTGCAGGATACATAAGGTACTCGCGCGGTACCATGCTTGAGGTGCTTAATCAAGATTACATCAGAACCGCTAGGGCTAAAGGTCTTAACGAAAGAACCGTCGTTATGCGGCATGCGTTTCAAAACACCATGATTCCTATAACCACCATCATGGTAGTTGATTTCGCTGGAGTCATTGGCGGCGCAATTATTACTGAGCGTGTGTTTGGCTGGACTGGAATGGGAACTTTGTTTAATAAGGCGATTACTACTTATGACCTTAACTTGCTAATGGGTGTTTTCTTAGTAACGGGATTCTTGGCAGTGTTTGCAAATTTGGTTGCAGATTTACTTTATTCGTTCCTTGACCCACGCATTAGAGTTGGAGCTGGAAAATGAACGCATCAAAACCCCAAATCAATGACGCAGATGAACTGGGTTCAATTGCAATTGAAACGCAAGGGTTAAGTCAGGGCCAGATTGTCCGAAAGAAGTTTTTCCGCCATAAAGCAGCTGTGATCTCCTTGGGTGTGCTTTCAGCCTTAGTGGTGTTTGTATTCTCAGCGTTGGATAACAAACTGTTTGGTTTTACTATTCCTGGTTGGTGGCAGTTTTCTCATACTGATATGCCAGAACTTAACTTTGACGATTGCCCATTTGATAGCCCAGGTTGCCCAACCCTTGATGCCATTCCATTCCTTGACGGTGATGGCGTAATGCTAGGGGCTCACCCATTTGGACAAGACGATATTGGTCGAGATTATTTCGCATTGGTGCTCAAGGGTACTCAAAGATCACTCATGGTCATGGTAGTAATTGGAATCATCGCAGCATTCATTGGAACTGTTGTTGGTGCTGTTTCTGGATTCTTCCGGGGCTGGATTGACGCAATCTTGATGAGACTCACTGACTTCATCATTACCATTCCATCAATCATCATCGGTTCAGTGATTGGTTATCACTTTGGAAATTTAGGCGCCTTGTTTTTGGCATTTTATTTGGGTTTATTTGCTTGGACTGGATTATCTCGTTTGATACGTGGCGAATTCTTGACGCTACGTGAACGTGAATTCGTGGATGCGGCTCGAGTAGCTGGCGCAAGTGATCGAAGAATCATCTTCAAGCATATTTTGCCTAATGCGGTGGGTATAATTATTGTTTCAGTGACGTTGCTGATGTCAGGTGCTATTTTGCTAGAAACTGGACTTAGTTATCTTGGCTTTGGTGTGGTGCCACCAGATGTGTCCTTGGGTCTTTTGGTTAGTACTTATCAGGAATCATTCACCATCCGCCCATGGTTGTTCTGGTGGCCTGGCGTCTTTATTGTGACAATTGCGCTATGCGTTAACTTCATTGGGGACGGATTGCGCGATGCATTTGATCCGCGTCAAGCACACAAGATGAGTCGCAAAGAGCGCAAAGCAGCAAAGGCTGGAGTTAGCGTTGAATAACCGTCCAGGCCAAGGCAAATGTGAGCATGGCCAAAAAGCTGATGACGCCAGCGGCGTTAAAGGTCAACTGCTTTTCAATTCGATGTTGATGCTGCTGCGTAAAAAATTGGTCGTATCGACTTCGGGCGAGCAAGGCCGCGGCGCCGCTCAAACTGCGAGGGGAGTCGGCAGCCCGGATGCTTTGCTGGTTTTCAAATTGCAGTCCTCTAAGTTCAGTTGGATGAACGCCACGAGCGGCATATCGGCCTGGGGCAGGGGCCGCCCAAGCATGGTGCCGTTCGCCAGCAACCAAAACCGAAAGCGAAAATCTGTTGTCAATGTCATCAACTTCATGCCAACCAACAATAATCTGATTGAACGGGTTAGTGATTTGCAATCCTTCGTCAAAGAAAAACACCTTGGGTCTAATGAAAATAAGGTAAGCGGTGTAGCTAGCAACCAAAGCCCAACTCAAAGTGATAATCGAGTTCAAAACTCCGTTTTCCAGCAGGTTCAACAAGTAGACCATGCCGGCCGCAATATAAACCGTACCAGCGTAAAAGTAACTGCTTCGGGTTCGAAAAAGTTCCGGATTTGTCATGCTGCAATAGTGCCACAATCGATGGGAGTTGCTTGCTAATGTCTGAACCAATTCTTAAAGTTACTGATTTCTCAGTTGATTTCTGGGTTGATGGCAAGTGGTACCCAGCTGCAATCGACATGAATTTTGATGTCATGGCGGGTAAGACACTCGCTATTGTCGGCGAATCAGGTTCTGGCAAATCAACAACTGCCCTGGGCTTAATGGGTTTGTTGCCATCGAATGCCAGAGTTAAAGGTTCAATTAAGGTTAAAGGCCGAGAAATGTTTGGCGCTAATGCAAAGCAGTTACGGAAGTATCGAGGTAAAGAAGTTGCCTATATCTTCCAAGAGCCAATGACTGCACTCAATCCAGTTTTCACAATTGGATTTCAGATTGTTGAAACCCTTCGGAATCATTTTGATATGGGTCCAGCAGCAGCAAAAGAACGGGCAATTGAACTACTGAATATGGTCGAAATTCCAAATCCGGAAGTTTCGTTCAACAAGTACCCACATCAACTCTCTGGTGGCCAGCGTCAACGTGCCATGATTGCCCAGTCTATCTCGTGTGATCCAGGCCTGTTGATTGCAGATGAACCAACGACAGCATTAGATGTAACCGTGCAAGCAGAAATTTTGGATCTAATGCGCGGACTGCGCACTCGATTGAACTCTGCCATTCTTCTAATTACCCACGACATGGGTGTGGTAGCTGATTTAGCTGATGACATCTTGGTGATGAAAGATGGTTTAGCGGTAGAAATGGGTAAATCAGAGCAAATCTTTAGCAATCCTCAACATCCATACACGCAATCACTTCTTGCTTCAGTACCGAAATTGGGGCAAAACTTAAAACGAGAGTTTGATTCAAGTAGTAAAAAGGACTCTATTTTAGTTTTACAAGATGTGACTATCGAATATCCAAAAAGAGGTAGGGTTCCAGCATTTCAGGCAGTTAAAAATTTCTCGTTAGAGATTTTTCCAGGAGAAATCGTTGGTCTAGTTGGCGAGTCTGGATCAGGTAAAACCACAGTTGGCAGAGCGGCAATTGGTTTACTGCCAATAAAAAGTGGCAAACTACAGATATGTGATGTGGATATTTCTAGATTCAACAAAAAAGAGTTGGTTGGAATAAGAAGGAAAACTGGAATTGTTTTCCAAGATCCCTATTCCTCGCTAAATCCCAGACTTCCTATTGGTGAAAGCATTGGTGAACCATTGTATTTGGCTGGAGTTGCTAAGGGAAATGAGTTAGCGAAACGAGTTGAAGAGTTACTGGAAATGGTTGAGCTACCTCGAAGTTACCGCAATCGTTTTCCACATGAGTTATCTGGTGGACAGAAACAACGCGTGGGTATTGCTCGAGCTTTAGCTTTAACCCCAGAGTTGCTGGTGGCAGATGAACCTACTTCGGCTCTAGATGTTTCAGTACAAGCTCGATTTTTAGATTTATTGCAAGAATTGCAAAATAAGTTGAAATTCGCATGTTTATTTATTAGTCATGATTTGGCAGTTGTTGATGTCCTGAGTCACCGGATTGCGGTGATGCAGGATGGAATGTTAGTTGAGGTTGGATCAAAGTCTGACATCCTCGAGAACCCTAAAGAGGTTTACACTCAACGACTCATATCAGCGGTCCCGGTGCCAGATCCACACAAGCAGAAGATTAAACGTGAAGCACGATTGGCAAGCCTCAAAAAGTAATATTAGTAACCCTAGGCACTTGCTCCCGCTGACTTGAATCTTCAACTGACATAGTTACGAAATAAACAACCTGTTGGCGACAACATACCTTTTAACTATTTGGCAGTCCAGTTCGCCAAAGTTGATTCAAGTGAATCTAATCCCATTGGACCAAGCTTAAGTGCATAGTTATGAAAACTTTTAATATCGAACTTGCCACCCAATCGGTTTTTTGCATCTTCACGGGCTCGCATCCAAACTCGCTCGCCGACTTTGTAGGCAATTGCTTGACCAGGCCAGCCAAGATAACGATCTATTTCACTACGAGCAAAATCTTCATTGACTAGTGCTTGTTCAATTAGTGCCTGCAAACCAGTTTCAGCATTCCACAACTTTCCTGCTGGATTGGTATAACCAAGGTGCATCCCAATATCAATTACCACTCTTGTTGCTCTCATAGCTTGAGCCGATAGATATCCCATCTCAAGGCCAGGATCGTCAAATGCACCAAGTTCATCCATAAATCGCTCGGCATAAAGTGCCCAACCTTCGCCATGTCCACTAATGAAAGTACTTGATCGCTGAAAGCGACTTAATCTTTCTTTCTCAACTGCAACGGTTGCCACTTGCAGATGATGCCCTGGTACTGCCTCGTGATACCAAGTTGAAACGATATGCCACCAACCAAATTTAGTTTTACCTAATGTTGGATACCAAGTAGTTCCTGGTCTTGATAAATCTTCACTTGGCCCCATGTAATAAGGAGCAGCAGCAGCTCCTTGTGGCGCTAAACGAGCTTCGCAATTCTTGATGCGTTCGTCAATATCAAAATAAACACCATCTAAACTTCGAACTGATTCTTCAATAAATGAACTTAACTTCCTTAGTAGATTCTCTTCACCATGAACGATGTAACGTTCATCTTGCTCTAAATGGTCAGCGACTTCGCGCAGTGAAGTTGCTGTTGGCTTAATACTCGCAGCTACTTTCCACATCCGGTCATGAATTCGCGCAAGATCTTCAAGACCCCATTCATATGTTTGCTTCAGATTTAAACTCGAACCTGTGAAGAATCTAGACCAAAGCGCATATCGCTCTTCGCCCACTGCATCGACTGGATTTGCAAGTGGTAGATAAGTACTAGTTAGCCATTCACTTGTTTTAGCGCAAGAGGCTTCGGCTGCTTTTGCTGCAATGTGCAGTTCAGTATTTTTTCCTGATGGATCAATTTTATTGGCAATATTGGTGTAGGCATCTTTACTAAAAGTTGCTAACTGCTGAGCAATGGCTATTACTTGACGTTTTGCTGTTCGCTTACCCGCGTGGGCTAATTCTTCAATAGCCCCAGTCCAAGAATCGTGTGCTTGATTTATGGCATGCATTCTGGCTGTGATAGCTTCGATGTCTGCAGCAGAATCTTTAGGCATTAACTCGAATACTTGCCTAATTCTAGATACCGGCGATGCAATTACATTCCACAAAATGTGTCGTTCGCGTGAGTCATGTAATGCCAGACTTGAGCGCATTCGCTCTTCCAAAACTGCCTTTGCTGCTTGATCTATTTCATCTATTGGATCCAGCAAAGTAAGTGCAGCCAAAGTGCGTTTGGTTAAATCTGCACTTCGTTGAGTGCCAGATAAGGAAAAGTCATCAAGCAAGTGGTTATAGCCAGAGATACCAAGGCTAGTTGCCGCAATCGGGCTTAGAGCTGCTGATTGGGAAACGTAATCGTGGCTTAATTCAAAAATTGGAGATCTAAATTTGTTAGTCATTGGCTATTCCTATCAGGAAACTGAGACGGAATCGAGTTGGCTCAGGAGTTATTTCACCCCTTTTGCCAGTCTGATTATGCCCTCCTCAAGCACTTGTGGGTATGTCGCGAAATTCAACCTTACATATTCTGGGTAATGCTTCCCATAATCTTGTCCAGGAACAATAGAAACTTTTCCCTGCTTCAAAATTTGATCATGCCAATTAGCATTTGGACCAAGCGAAGATAGATTCAACCAAGCAAGATAACTTGATTCTGGCACTTGATATTCAATTTCTGGTAGATGAGTATGTAGTAAATCTTTTAGTAAGAATCTATTTTGATCCAACACACTCAATGTTTGATCCAGCCAGTTAATTGAATCTTGAAAAGCTGTAACCATAGCGATAGCGCCAACGATGGAAGTTCGCCAGTGCACAGCAGGAGGCATTTTTGATATTCGATTTGCAGCACTGCGCGAACCTGGCAGAATCATGGCTGCTTTTAGGCCAGCAATATTCCATGCCTTGCTGGCAGATGTAATTACATAACCATATTCAGCAGCGTCAGCAATTGTCAGATAAGGAATAAATGAATTCTCCGAATAAGTAAGCGGTGCATGTATTTCATCACTAATTACTGACACACCATATTTACTGGACAGCTCAGCGATAGCAGTGAGCTCCGATTGTCGATGAACTCTTCCCACTGGATTTTGAGGATTGCATAACAAATAAAGTTTCACACCTGATTTAAATGCCTTCTCAATTCCATCTAAGTCCAGCTCCCAACCTGATTCAGATTTTAAAAGTAGCACATCTACTAAATTTAATTTACTTTCTTCAATCCAGGTATAGAAGTTTGTATATACCGGAGAATTAATCAGAATTGAATCACCTGGTTGCGTTAATACTCGAAAAATTTCTATGGCAGCAACACCAACATCTGCTGCTAACGAAATTAATTCAGAATTCAGTTGCCATCCCCAGCGAGCGTTGGTAAAACTTTGAAAAGCTGGTCCAAGTTCGGGTATTGGACCTAGATAACCTAAGTCTCCTCTTTGCACCCGATTGATGATTTCAGCTTTTATCTCCGGTGCAATATCAAAATCCATTTCCGCAACATGCATCGGCAAAATGTCAGGGTCATATTTACGCCATTTAGAACTGGTCTTTTGATGTAATTTAGTTAGCAAAGAATTTTCAACAGACACTATCGCTCCTTTCAAATCAGAGCATAGTTGGCAAACGTATTAAATCTCTTTACCGGGTTGAGTTGTATTCCGCGGATGCAGCGCTAAGTGCAGCCCTACCAGCTTCTAAACGTGCTATCGGAACACGAAATGGTGAGCACGAGACATAATTCAATCCAACTTCATGGAAGAAATGAATCGACTCTGGATCACCACCATGTTCACCACAAACACCTAAATGTAGATCTGGATTAGCTGCCCGACCACGCGCAACAGCTGTTCGCACTAATTCACCTACTCCATCAGCATCTATCGTTTCAAATGGTGAGATAGTAAAAATACCCTTATCTAGATAAAGTGCAAAAAATTCAGCTTCAACATCATCTCGAGAAAATCCCCAAGTTGTTTGAGTTAAATCATTTGTGCCAAATGAGAAGAAGTCAGCAACTGAAGCTATTCGACCTGCAGTCAATGCTGCTCGTGGTAATTCAATCATCGTGCCAATATCTATTGTAAGTTTGACTTCACGAGTCGTTTCTACTTCTCTAATAATCTCTTCTGCTTCTGAGCGCGTTAATTGAAGTTCCATGTGTGAACCTACAAGTGGAATCATTATCTCAATTTTAGGATTCTTACCTTTTTCTAATTGATCTGCCATTGCTGAAGCAATTGCTCTTACTTGTAAGGCATACAAGCCTGGAATCATTAATCCCAATCGAACACCGCGCAATCCAAGCATTGGATTAGATTCGTGTATTCGCTCTACCGCGGCGAGTAAATCTAGCTTTGCTTGGTCAACCTTTCCGCGTTCTTGCGCAAGCGCAACTTCAACTTTTAGATCTGCAAAGTTTGGCAAAAACTCATGTAGCGGAGGGTCTAATAATCTAACAGTTACCGTAAACCCATCCATAACTTCAAAAATCTTCCGGAAATCCTCCCGTTGTAATGGCTCAAGTGCTGAGAGCGCATCATTGCGCTCCTCATCTGAGCTAGCTAGAACAACTCGTTCAATTACTTGTCGGCGCTCACCTAAAAACATGTGTTCAGTTCGACATAATCCAATTCCCTCAGCACCGAAAGTGCGAGCAGTACTCGCATCTTCAAAAGTGTCAGCATTTGTTCTAACATGTAATTTTCGACGTTGATCAGAATGTCTAAGAATTCGATCTACGGACTCAATCAAATCAGCATCATCTACCGATGCAATCTTTATTGCAGCGGTTTTGCCCTGCTCTAGATATTTAACAACTATTGAAGATTCGACCTCAATTGCCCCAAGGAACACTTCGCCAGTAGAGCCATCAATAGAAACTAAATCACCTTCGTTGATAATATGGTCACCGCAAGATGCTTGATTTTTCTTGTAATCAACTTCAATTACCTCAGCGCCACAAACTGCTGTTTTTCCCATGCCACGAGCAACTACAGCAGCGTGTGAAGTTTTGCCACCACGGCTGGTCAGAATTCCGACAGCTGCAATCATGCCGCCTAGGTCATCTGGGTTAGTTTCTTTTCGAAACAGAATAACTTTTTCGCCTCGTTCAGTCCACTCGGCAGCGACTTTAGAACTAAAAACTGCCTTTCCTACCGCAGCTCCTGGCGAGGCAGCAATTCCAACTGCAATTGGTTTAGTGCTGTTACTTTTATTAAATTGAGGGAACATTAACTGCACTAACTGGCTACCCGTTACTCGAAGTAGTGCTTCATCTAATGTGATTAGATGCTCATCGACGAGTTGTACTGCAATTCGAAATGCTGCTGCTGGTGTGCGCTTCCCTACTCTAGTTTGCAAAATCCATAACTTGCTATTTTCAACAGTAAATTCAATATCGCATAAATCTCGATAATGGGTTTCTAGCTTTCGCATTACCGAAACCAATTCATCAAATATCTTAGGTTCAATTGTTTCCAGATCAGCAAGGGTTAAGGTATTTCTAATCCCTGAAACAACATCCTCGCCCTGCGCATTTTGTAAATAGTCTCCATACACTCCTGAAGATCCAGTAGCAGGATCGCGAGTAAAGCAAACCCCAGTACCAGATTTGTCACCCAAGTTTCCAAAAACCATCATGCCAACATTTACCGCAGTTCCTAGATTATTTGGAATTCGCTCTCTTCGTCGATATAGCTTGGCGCGCTCAGTATTCCAAGAATCAAACACTGAATTAATTGACATATCCAACTGAGTTCTTGGGTCTTGAGGAAAATCAATCCCGGCTTCTTGCTTGATAATATTCTTATAGCGGTCAACCAAGTCTTGTAATGCATTAGGACTTAGCTCAAAGTCAGCCGAAACGTTTGCTTTATGTTTAATGGACTCAAGTTCATGCGCAAAAATTTCGCCTTCGATGTTTAATACCGTTTTACCAAACATCTGAATCAATCTGCGATATGCATCCCAAGCAAATCGCTCATCATTAGATATTTTTGCTAATCCCAAAACTGATTTATCGTTTAGACCAACATTCAAAATAGTTTCCATCATGCCTGGCATAGAAAACTTTGCACCCGATCGAACACTCACTAGTAGTGGATCAGTTGCATCACCAAGTATCTTTTGAGCCTTGTCTTCTAATTGCCTAAGTGCCATTGTGACTTGAACCTCTAACTCAAGCGGTGCTCGACCAAGTTCTAGGTACTCTTTACAAGCCTCGGTAGTAATAATGAACCCAGGTGGTACAGGTAATCCAAGTCGAGTCATTTCGGCAAGATTTGCTCCTTTGCCGCCAAGCAAATCCTTTAAGTCTTTATTGCCTTCCTCGAAGGCATAAATCCATTTAGTCTGCACTAAACCCACCTAATTAATGAAATCGTTCAGAATTACAGTTCTAATCATAGAAACTTTTTGCCGTTTTGTAATTGTGTAAGCGGTCACAGAATCTCTATGCCCAAGACCTATACTGAGCAATATGATTTCTGCATTATTTACCCCACTTAAATTGAGGGATTTAGAGTTTCCAAACCGAGTTTGGGTCTCACCGATGTGTCAGTATTCGGCAATCGATGGACTTGTTGGGCCTTGGCATTTAGCTCATCTAGGCTCATTCGCAACTGGCTCTGCTGGTTTTGTGATGGTTGAAGCAACTGCCGTTGAACCAAGAGGTCGAATCTCGATTGCCTGTCCTGGAATTTGGAATGATGAGCAAGCGCAAGCTTTCAAACCGATTGTGGAATTCGTCCACTCACAAAACGTGCCAATAGGAATTCAGCTAGCTCATGCCGGGCGCAAAGGATCTTGTATGCGTCCTTGGGATGATCATCAAATTGCAAGTGATGAAGAGGGTGGCTGGCAAACAATTTCCTCAACTAGCTCTCCATTTGGCAAAATGCCCACACCAAAACAGTTAGCAATTGCTGAGCTTGCCGATCTGGTTGATGACTTCGTGCAGGCAGCAAAACGTGCAGTTGAGGTTGGGTTTGACGTAATTGAAATTCATGCAGCGCACGGATATTTAATTCATCAATTTTACTCACCTATTTCTAACGACCGCACAGATGAATACGGTGGTAGTTTTGCAAATCGAATTCGATTCTTACTAGAGATCGCAAAAGCTGTCAGAGCTGCCATTGGCAATAAGGTATTAATGGTAAGAATTTCTGCTACCGATTGGCTTCCAGATGGCTGGGTTATTTCTGATTCAGTTCAGTTGGCAAAAGAACTCAAACCTCTTGGAGTTGACTTAATTGATGTGTCATCAGGTGGCACTTCACTTGAAGCAAAAATTCCAGTTGCGCCCGATTATCAAGTTTCATTCGCAGAACAAATTAGAAAAGAAGCAGAAATACCGACTAGCGCTGTTGGCCTAATCACCAAGGCCAAGCAAGCCAATGAAATAATTGAAAGCGGAAAAGCCGATGCAGTTATGTTGGCTAGAGAAATGTTGCGCAATCCACATTGGGCACAAGCAGCAGCGGAAGAACTTGGCGATTTAATTAGTTGGCCGAATCAGTATGTGCGAGCGCGAACTTTAAATTAGACCAGCTGCTCTGCCATAAGTTCTTTAACCATTGGCACAACTTTTGTTGCATACAGCTCAATTGATTTCATCAGTTTGCTGTGTGGAACTGGCCCATTTGCGTATTTGAAGTCAAACCTCTGTGCGCCAACTGACTTAAGGGCATAGGCAATCTTCTTAGCAACTGTTTCGGGAGTGCCAACATAAAGTGAACCATGCTGCACTTCATTTAGATACTGTGCTTTTGTTGTGGGACCCCAGCCACGCTCACGTCCAATTCGACCAAACATAGCCAAGTAGTTTGGCCACAATTCTTCAATTGCCTGCTCATCACTATCACTGATATGACCTGGCGAATGTATTGAAACAGGTAATTGATGCTTTCCAAGTTCTGCTAATGCGCGTCGATAAAGCTCGGCAAAAGGAGCAAATCTTGCCGGATCGCCACCAATTATTGCTAGTGCCATTGGAATTCCTAATCGAGCGGCTCGCACAACTGAATCGGGTGAGCCACCCACACCAACGCGCAGTGGGATATGTCCACGTTCTGTCTTTAGATATACCCGTTGATTTTTTAGTGCTGCTCTGGTTACTCCAGACCATGAGACTGGATGTTCAGTAAGCAACTGCACCAAAAGTTCTAATTTCTCTTCAAAAAGAACATGGTAATCATCAAGTTTGTAGCCAAAAAGCGAAAATGACTCAGTAAAAGATCCTCGCCCTGCCGTTATCTCAACTCGACCATTTGCCAAACCATCGATTGTAGCAAATCGTTGATACACCCGAACTGGATCTTCACTAGAAAGAACAGTAACGCCTGAACCCAAGACAATATTCTTGGTAACAGTTGCTATTCCAGCTAGCACGGTATCTGGTGCGGATACTGCAAAATCATCACGATGGTGCTCACCCACATTAAAATTATCTAGTCCCAATTCATCGGCAAGTTTTGCTTGGCTTACTACATCGCGAATAACTTGTCCGGCTGATACTGGATTTCCAGCATCGTCATTTGCCATATCCCCAAATGTGTCTCAGCCAAACCGCAGTTGCTCTAGTTCCAAGTTATCCTGCCAAACATTAAGTAGTTGAATATTCAACTAAGTATACAAGCTGGACTTGTTTCAGCAAGTTAACAGGGTATTACTTATCCTTAGCCTCTGCGGGTTGTTCTTTATCACCTGTCATTCGGCCCGCATGCGCTCTTGCTGTTGGATCTTTTCGAACCTTTAAGATGCTGGCGATTGTGGAAATAAACAGGATACCACCAATAACTGCCAGGCTAGTTATGGTAGGAATCTTTGGCACCCAGTCGTAAATCTCATGAACGAAAGTCAGAACTAACTTAACGCCAATGAAGATCAAAATAATTGAAAGTCCCAAAGATAGATAAACCAGCTTGTCAAGAAGCCCCTTGAGCAAGAAATAAAGAGCTCTAAGACCAAGTAAAGCAAATGCATTAACAGCAAAAACCAAGAATGGCTCTTGCGTCACGCCAAATGTTGCTGGGATTGAATCAAGCGCAAATAGCAAATCTGTTGAAGCGATAGCAATCATTACAATCAGCATTGGGGTGGCATAGCGAATACCATCTTTTGTGATGAAGAGTTTTGTGCCGTGATATTCCTCAACGGTTCGAATGCGCTTTTTCACGTTTCGAATGATGAAGTTTTCATTTGGATTTGGATCCTCATCCCAGTGTTTGAATAGACCAATTCCAGTCCAAATCAAAATTGCGCCGAAAATAATCAAAGTAAAGCTAAAGGCAGCTAATGCTGCCGCACCAATGGCAATAAATATTGCACGCAGTACAAGGGCAAGCAGCACACCAATAAGTAAAACTCGCTGATGGTAAATTGATGGCACTGCAAATTGCGCCAAGATAATTGCAAAGACGAAGATGTTATCTACTGAAAGTGATTTTTCAACTAGATATGCAGCAAAATATTCCGTGCCATACTGATTTCCATAATTGTTAAATACCCAGATACCAAAAGCAATCGCAACTGCGATATAAAATATTGACCACAAGCTTGCTTCTCGAAAAAGCACATCATGTGGTTTGCTGCTAACGGTGAATAAATCAACCAAAATTAAACCCAAGATTATGCTGATGGTGACAATCCAAACTAAATTAGAAACGTCCACGGAACTCCTTGATCAATTTGATTAGTCTTTGATCAAGGTCTCCCCAACCGCTACTGCGGTTCGCGCTCCGGGCAAATGCCGTAATGACGGAGGCACGATTTGTGGGTACTCCCCTTGGCCTTGCCGAAGTTTAGTTGCCAGTTGATTTTGGGCAATTCGGCGCGCAAGAGACGATTGATAGTTCAATTAGAATTGGCTGATGAGCATCATCGTTTCAGATTGCACCTTAAACAACATCAAACAAGCGGCGATGGGCCTCAAATATGGTGCATTAGTTGCATTTCCAACAGAGACAGTTTATGGCTTAGGTGCAGATGCTGAAAATGAGGCTGCGATAAATCGGATGTATCAAGTCAAGAATCGCCCAAAAGACCATCCAGTAATTGTGCATATTGCAGATTTAGATGACGTGGAATTCTGGGCAGAAGATTTGCCAGATTATGCAATTGAGTTAATGCGCGAATTTTGGCCCGGTCCTATGACGCTCCTGTTACACCGCAGTGCGAATGTGGGAAACTTTTTAACTGGTAATCAAGAAGTAATTGGCATTCGTATTCCTAATCATGCACTTGCGCTAACACTATTGAGTGAATTCAAAAAGGTTGGGGGTCATGGCATAGCAGCACCTAGTGCAAATAGATATGGTGCGGTATCCCCGACTATTGCTTCGGCAGTAGAAATGGAGTTAAAACCATATCTTCACTCTGATGATCTGATTTTGGATGGTGGGCCATGCCTGGTTGGTGTTGAATCTACGATTATTGATTGCACAACTAACAATCCAAGAATTTTGCGCCCTGGTGCAATTACTAAAGAGATGATTGAAGCAAGCACTGGAATTTCAGTTCAAACTCCAGAGGGAGAATTTGCACGAGTATCTGGATCTAATGAAAAACATTATGCGCCGAAAGCAAAAGTGGAAATTGCCACTACCGCTAACCCAAATGATGGGTTTATCGCTCTTAAAGAAATTGCAACTCCAGTAGGGGCAGTTCGATTAGCTCAACCAGTCTCACTTGAAGATTATGCACGTCAACTTTATTCGGCACTAAGAAAAGGTGATGATCTTGGACTTAATAAAATTGTGATTGTTCCACCTGATGGTGATGGATTAGCAATTGCAATTAGAGATCGTATTAATCGAGCTGCTAGTTGATTCAGCAGTCATAACCGCTGTCTAAGATATAGTTGAAAATTCAACTATTTTTGCTATGATGTTGCTGTGACTGAAACCAAGCTAGCTAATACTTTGAAAATGGGTGCGGTAAGTCTTTGGGTAAATGATCTCGATTTAATGATTAAGTTCTATCGAGATGCAGTTGGACTTGACTTAATCTCAGAACAGAATGGCACTGCAATACTTGGTTATCAGAATAATCCCATAGTTGTATTGGAACATAAGCCCGCTATGAAGCATGGTTCTGACACTAATGCCCCCAATACGAAACGGAATCGAAGTCTAGTCAGACCAAAATAAGGCAGTCAAATAATTGTGAAAAGGCATCAGTCCGAATCCCATAACACTCCATAGCCCTTTAGGGCCTCCATGGATCTCTATCACGCGGTTTTATTCTCTTTAGCAATCGGATTTTTGAAACTACTCCAAAAGGCATTTAGAGGCTTATCTGTTGCCTTTACGCAGGGATTGATGCCTGTTGGACTTTCTGCGTGCAGAATTTCTACCGGCACTCGATCTACCTCGGCTACCTTGTCCGCGAGACTGTCGTTGTGTTCTACCAGTTTGTTTCTTAACAACTACTGTCTCTTTTTGGACCATTGGTATACCAGAGGGTTTTTTCGCTCCAGTGATTTTGACCAGGTTTTCATCCATTGACGATATGGTCAAGACTTTTGGTTCAATCCCAGCTCTGCTAGTAATTCCACTTACTGCTTTTCTATCTTTTTGAGTCGTTAGTACAACTACCCGCCCAGTTCTACCAGCTCGAGCAGTTCTTCCAGACCGATGTAAATAGTCCTTGTGATCTGCTGGTGCATCAAAGTGCACTACCAAGTCCACATCATCAACGTGAATTCCACGTGCAGCAACATCAGTCGCTACTAAAACCGCATTTTCTTGCTTTTTAAACTGAACTAAAGTGCGAGTGCGAACTGCTTGTGATTTGCCGCCGTGAAGTGTGCCAGCTGGAACCACTTCTAACATTTTTACCTATTTTTCCAAAGGTAATTTAGCTTTGAGTGTAATTATGACAACCAATTCAACTCTTTGGGCTATTTTCATGACTCCCTTAGCGTTGTATTTATTCTTAGGATTACTACTTCCAGAAGGTGGTGCCACTCAGCAGATTCCACCTAGAAATATTATTGTCACGCTGATTATTTTGTTAATACCTGTTGTTTTAAAGATGTTAGTTAGAAAATTCAGTGCCAATGTTGGTGCAATACTTGAATTACTCGGGGGACTATTTGGTGTTTTCTTTATCCTCTTCTTGCTTGCAACTTGGGTACCAAGAAACTGGGATCTACTCTCATCTACCCCATGGCAAACTTATGTAGTCGCAATTGGTATTGGCTTGTTTGGCATCACGATCGCCTACCTCCTAACCCGTGGGTTCCGAATGCACCCAATGAATGCCCGCACGATTGCCTTAGAAACTGGTATTCAAAACGGACCTTTAGCGATTGCAATTGTTTTACTTAATTTCAGCGATGATCAAAGAATTGGTCAAGTATTGATTGTTCCTGCTTTGTATTCACTTTTCATTGTATTGGTTTCAACTGCCGTCACAATTTGGTTCCGAAGAGCTAACTTAGCTGAAGAGCAAAAAATCCCTAGTTTGCTCTAGCGCCGATACCAAATACCGTTGTATCCTTTATTGAAATAAAGATGAAAACATTTTAGCGCGACTGAGGTGGCTAAAATAATATGAAACACTAATAGATTCGAGTGGAAGATGGCGTTAATAAGAGAGTTTTCAGATTATTTAACGGTTAGATCAAAAATGAACCTGTCACTCCCTTGGGAAGTGCCAATCAACGAGTACCGAAAGATAACTTTGCCAAACCCAGAATTTATTGGTGCACCTGAGCCAATCCATCAGATTGAGAACAGAGTTATTGCTGGAACAACCGGTTATTTACCAATTCGAATCTACCGACCAAATGCTGAACGAAATCTTCCAGTAATGTTGTATTTCCATGGCGGCGGTTGGGTGATTGGCAATATGGATGGATTTGAACCAACAGTTAGATCAATTGCCAATAAAGCCAATATTATGGTTATTCAAGTGCAATATCAAAAAGCACCTGAGCGAGCATTCCCCATTCCATTTGATGATTGTTATACCACTTTGGAATGGGTAGCTAGCAATGCTGAAAAGCTTGGAATAAATCCAAATCAAATCGGGGTTGGTGGTGATAGCGCTGGCGGAAATTTAGCGGCTGCAGTCGCACTAAAGGCAAGAGATACCCAGTTAATTAATTTAGCTTTTCAAATGTTAGTTTATCCCTGCACTGGAAATGACGGATCTTTACCAAGTGCAAATAACTACAGCGAAGGTTATGGACTCACCTCAAAAGTAATGCGTTGGTATGAAAATCAATATGCACAAAATGAATCAGATAAAACTAATCCATATGCATTTCCAGCATTTGCCAATGATTTAACTAATATTGCACCAGCAATAGTAGTTACCGCTCAATATGACACGTTGGCAGATGATGGGCGAATATATGCAAATCGACTTAAAGAAGTAGGGGCACTAAAACATTTCAAAGAGTATGCAGGTGCCATTCACGGATTCAATGCGCTCGCTGGGGTTGCACCAGAATTTGTGAAAGATGTGCAACTAGATTTAGCTCGTGAGATAAATAGTTGTATAAATAGAAGCACATAGATCAACTAACTAGGTAATTAATTGCTTCAGCCAGCAAAATAACAAATAATCCAGATATAAAATTACCAAGTCAATTTTTAGCATTCAATCAGTGTGAAAAGGAATAATTCATAAACCAAAAATTCCCGTTCTTAAACTTATTTACTATATTGAGGGGTGAGATACTTTCTTCCAGAATTAATGATAAACAAACCAACAAATAGTGAAAGGCTCATTAGCGCTAGTGAGAAGTTTGGTGAAAATTCCTCGGCCAGGTATCCCCCAACAACTATCCCGAGCGCAGCCGAAGCGCCTCCGACCGACCAAAGCCAAGCAATAGCCTGAACAGCAGTTCCTTTAGGACGAACAATTTCAGTGATTTCCCAATAAAAGACCTGGATAGCGCCACCAAACAATCCAATGAAAGCAACGGTAACCATAATCGACCAATCCATATTGGTAAAAAATAACGGAACAGCTGCTAACGCCCAAAGCAAATACGTTGTTCGATATCCTTTTATTGTTGAAATTCTTGTGCCTATCACGCCGGCAGACATTGCACCTACCACAGACATCACAGCTCCAATTGCAAGAACTAAACCAATCCTGTTGGGTTGTTCAGCTGATGTACCAGCTGCAGGCACGCCAATTTCAAATGCTCCTCTGCCAAAACCAATAATTATGGCTTCAAGTAGCAATAATTGAAAACCACGGACTTTCCAAATTTGTAGCTCATCACTAACTTTAGGTTCTGGTTGCCAAGTTTTCACGTGGTGAATTGGCAGCAACAAAACCATACCTAATATCAAAAGGAAAGCACATACTCGCAGAGAAACTTGAGGACTAATAGAAAGACACAGAGTAGTTGCTAGTAATGGTGCGAAAACAGCGATTGCACCATTTACCGATGAATCAAGTGCATATGCAGTGCGAAGTTGCTCAGAACCAACTATGAGTTTCCACAGCGGCCTAATCGATAGATTTATTGGTGGTGAAAGAAAACCTGCCAGTGCAGAAAGAATGATCATCAACGTAAGATCATTACTCATACTCAACGAAAAAAGAGAACTTGAATACAGAGGAACCATAATCCCAATCGGTATCACAATTCCGAATCGATCAACAGCCATTCCTCTAAGTCCAGTGGTAAAAGCACTTGAAATAGCGAAAGCGCCGGCAGCAAGTCCAGCAGAAGCGATAGATCCAGTTTCTTGGTGGACTTTAAAATAGATTGAAAGGCCAATCATTCCATAGGCGAATCGCGGCGGAATTGCCGCAAACAATAATCTGGAAGTGCCAGGAGACTTAAGAATTTCCCAATAACCTCCGGCTGAGAAATTCACGGCGGAAGACTATCACTATTCTTTTTTCGAATAAACATAAAGATTGTTGATTTGTGTTAAAAATTTTTCTCATATCTACTAAATCATCTCCTGCTGCAAGATTGGTTATTAGTACTGCTAGAAAAACCAATTTGTAGTTTCAAGACTTTGTTACTGGCGAGTTTCTGCATAAAAACCAGCGATCAGCTCTATCGCAGGACAATTTACTGGTTTAGGGTTGGGCATCATGACTGCCAATATTGAGCCAATTATGGGGATTATGTATTTGCGTCCCCCCAATCCGCCTGAGGAATACTGGGAATCTGATTTCAAACGCATAGCTGAAATGGGTTTTTCTACGATTCGCACCTGGTTGTTCTGGAGATCAGTTGAGCCAGAACAGGGAATATGGGATTTCTCCGCTCATGACCAACTCTTCGCGCTGGCCCAAAAACATTCCCTAACTGTGCTTATCACTTTAGTAGTTGAAGCACCACCGGAGTGGGCGCTGAAACTGTTGCCTGATTCACTATTAGTAAAACCTGATGGTTCTAATTTTGAGATTGTTCAGAATCAGGGAAGCGTCGCACTTGGCGGTTATCCTGGATTTTGTCTAGATGAGCCGAAAGCAAAAGAGTTGGCAACTAAGTTTATTGCTGCAACTGCGAAACAATATGGAAAAATCCAGCATTAGCCGGATTTGATCTACAAAACGAGATGCAACCTTTCTACGGGTTAACTGAAACACATGTGAATCATCCATGCCAACAAGAGATGTTTCATGATTTTCTAGAACGACGCTACGGAACAATCGAAAAATACAATGAACTGCATTTAACTTCACTCAATAGTTTCAAAGAAGCAAAAATAAGAATTCACAGCCGACCAGCAGATGGCATGGACAGAATTTTCTTCTGCGCCGAAAGAATCTTTTCCCAGCTTGAATGGCGCCGTGACATTGTGCGCGAGTATGCGCCTCATGCAGCAATTTTCTGTCACACCGGTGGAACTGCAGCATCAGCAACTGCTCGTCCTTGGGTTTTAGAAGATTTAGCTTCACTTGTTGATTCTTGGGGAACCAGTCAGTTTAAAGGAAATTTATGGATGCAACTACTAAGTGCAGTTATTACACGATCAGCAGCTACAGGTAAACCTTGGGGATTAGTTGAAATGCCCAGCGGCACAATGTGGACGCACTACCCATCAACTGCCCGCACGCCAGCCGAAGTTGTCAGCGCACCATTACTTTTCATATCTCTTGGTGCAACTACAACACTTTTTTGGCAGTATCGACCAGAGCGATATGGGAATGAAGCCCCTAATTTCGGATTCATTATGGAAAATGGCCAATAGCCCAAGCGCGCACTAGGCGTTTCTAACTTAATGATTGCTACAAAAAGAAATGCCGATTTGATATACGAACTTAATTGGCCCACTGCTGAAATTGCAATCGTCGTTGATTGGCATGGCTTTGCTTATGAAGAAGGGGTTGGTGCTGCTACTCAATCCCCTAGGCGAATTGAAGAGTTAGCTGGAATTATTGGCGGGTTCACGCTAGCTGGTTATGAAGTTTCTACTTTAAGCTCAACGCACTGGGAGCGCTCGGGTCTGTCTAGTGAGATACGTCTGCTGGTTTTGCCAAACAATATTGTGCTAAGTGACCAAATGATTCAAAGAATAGAAGAAGCAGCTCAAAGCGGAGTGTCAATTTTGGCTGGACCAATGACTGGACACTTCACTGAATATGGCTGGCTTCGCAAAGCAAATGGATTAAAGCGACTGAAACAATTGTTTGGATCTGCTCACAATGATGTAGAAGTATCTGCGCTTATTGGGCTTTCATCAAGCAATCTTCGCGTAACAGGATTGAACTTCTGTGAACAATATGTACTAGAAGGCGCGCAGCCCTGGCTGATTAGTGATTCGGGCGAGATTTGTGGAACTCGTTATGCGCCTAACAAATCTGTCCGAATGCGCTACGGAAGTCAAATCGGTCGATCGCTGGTTGGAAGTGCTCCACATCCTGCTCTTGCTGATACTGCAGGGCCTGCAGCTTCTACTCCTCCTGTTGATCCTGCAGAGGAAGGATCAAATTTGCCCGCGCTGCTCGATGAAGTTGCACGCATTGCAGGTATAGCGCCTACTCATCCAAGACAATCTGGATTTATTCTGCGAGTGGGAAGTAAGAGTAAACAACGAGTTGCATTTGCTCGCAATTTTGCCGGTAAACCTAAATCATTCAACCCAACGAAAGAATGTTGGCCTATTGAAGTATTAGATGGCGGTAGCAAGATAGAAGCTAATGGATCTTCAATATCTTTTGAACCACACGAAACTCGGATCTTTCTTTTGAAATAAACTGTCGAAAGCATTTAAGATTTAAACAAGCAATTCTTTGATAATCGACTTTAGTACAACGAGTCCCAAATTGAATCAGCATTGACCGACCAACGTCGCGGGTGATAACCTGCAGTCCTAAACAAATGGTGGTTTCATTGACCCCTTCAGAAGGCAACTATGTACCCGCATCCGCTAAAGAAGAAACTCAAGGCCGGTGAGTTAGTTCTAGGGGCCTATCTGCCCGCATTCACAGCCGCAATCGCTACCCAAACCGCGCAGACCGGGGTTGATTTTCTCTGGATTGACAGATAAACCATTAGTTGCATATCTGGAAGTTGATTCTCTAACTTTGTGGGAGAAGAGTCGCCCTATAAGCCGGATCTTGGGCTACTGCCTAACTACAAAACCGTTACCTATCCGAACGCCCTGGTGTATGAATTTATTCCGAGTGACTTAATGGTGGGGGTGTATGAATTGGTGTATGAATTACCGGAAGATTTGCAGTCCGCTTCCATTGGCCGCTCGGGTAACCCACCTGGTTGATCTGGCCAACAAAACTGAGCGTAAAGGTAATGCGCACTAAATTAGTGTGTAACTTGAAGAAATGGATAAGAACATGTCAGAACCAACATGTTCGCTGGCCACTGACGGGCACAACTCATAAACTACAATTGCCATTATGAAGAGAATTGCGAAGCGGCCTAAAGAACGTAGAAGTTCGACGAGACGCGAAAAAATCTTGGCTCTTCTCGTTGAAAGCAAGTCTTTTTTAAGTTCGCAGGAGATACA
>Ga0194129_10000954_pt1 | contig 51010 bp, 51 predicted proteins | sample TA2KigCa35mmetaG_FD_150862 | JGI IMG/M metagenome (GOLD analysis project Ga0194129, IMG submission 150862) | Freshwater microbial communities from Lake Tanganyika, Tanzania - TA2015038 Kigoma Deep Cast 35m | ecosystem: Environmental > Aquatic > Freshwater > Lake | place: Tanzania: Lake...
CGAGAGCGAGACAGCAAGCAGCGGCTGATGCGGAGAAGACAAAAAAAGTAGATGAACAGTTTAATGTTAAAATGCAGCAGGTTGAGAGAAACCGAAAAACTTATTACGACTACATAAAAACTGAATTAAATAAAATCAATAAAAAGCAGTCAAGATTAACATACGTGTTTAGACATAATGATATACCAGATATATTAACTGCGTTAGCAGTTATAGATGATAAATTGGATAAAATGAATAACTACACATCGCTTACTAATAATGATATAAGTAATATTAACAAGTGGAGAACAGAGATACAAAAAGCAGCTGAGGTATTAAAAAAAAATAATGTTGTTACTACTGGTATAGTTATAGACGATTTGTATTTACAAAACGATAATATTAATAATATCATTAAACAATACAGATCGGAAGCGGAAGAGTATGTGAATAGAGCGGAGGCGGAGGCTAAGTTACAAGCTAGTGAAAGGGATAAAATCAGAATACAGACTGCTAGAGAGAATGAAGAGAGGAAGGCGAGGGAAAATGCGGCAGCTACTACGATAGCGACAGTAGCAAGGGGTATGTTAGACCGACGGAGTGCTAAGCAGACTGCGGATTACAAGAGGCAACAAGTATTTGCTAACCATCCTATAACCAAGGCTATTACTATTGTCACAAAAATGATGGAAGATATTAATAAGAACTATAAATTAGCAATGGGCCAGATAACAAACTTGTTATCTGAATTAAAGCCCAATGGTAGTGATTATGACAAAATTGCAGGCAATATAAAAGCACAATATCAAGTCATAGCTCTGAACATTATAGTAAGAACAAACGAAGCAAAAACTGCAATATTAGAAATAAAAACATCTATGGAAAGAGACAAGGATACAAATGAAACGCAAATAAAAATAATAAAATCTATTATTAATATAATAGAAGCTATACAAGAGTCTACGGAAACACTAAAAACAAACTTTCCAAAAGCAATTTTTGAGAACCCAGGTCCTGTTAATATGACTATTAATCACCTTATAACAACTTCAACAACAAAAGTGGATAACGAGTATAGAGTAATAGAAGCTACAATAAAAAATTTAGAAGGAATAGGAGAACATAATATTAATTGGAAAACTCTGGCAGAAAAAAATTGGCTTGAACCTGACAGCATATCTCGCATAATGCTTAAACATATGAACACTATAGCCACTGAGAAGAAAAAGCAGAACAAAAGTAGGTATGACAGCTTACCATCCAACTCCAATCGAAATGCATCAAGTTTGGCAACACTGTGGAAAGTATTAACCTCAGACTCAACAACAAGACAAGAGAGCAGAGAGCTGATGCCACATGCACCATTACCTCCACCAGCAGCAGGTGGTGTTAAAACACGAAAAAAGCGACGTAGAAGACGCAAAAGACGCAATTTTTTGACAAAAAATAATAAAAATAAAATATAATAAAAATAAAATATAATAAAAATAAAATATAATAAAATTAAAATATAATAACATTAAAATATATATAATTATGTCCTCTACAAGAAATAAGAACAGTCAGTTAAATTATAATTTAGAAAAATCGGATAAAGAGAAAATTTTAAATGAAACATTTTATATACACTCGTCAAGTGGAAGACCAATAAGCGATTGTATTCCAGCATTAGGATATATTCCAAGCCATATCTCAAGAGATGCTTTAGCAAATAATGCTATTGATATTGAGTCACAATTGCGAGGAATAGGTTCAACAAACTTAGAAAGTGTATGTGAAATAGTTGTTCCAAGCATAAGAAGCCTTGACTTTATAGAATTTTTTGATAGACCCCAATCTATTATTATGCCTTACCCATTAGTATATAATAACTATCAAAGGCCTAGCTTACACTAATACAAAAATTTATTATAATTGTAACATATTATAATAAATTTTAAAGAATTTTTCCAAACTTTTTGCCAACTTTTTTCAAAAATTTTTTTTTCCAACTTTTTGCCATTAAAAAAATTGTGGTATTACCCAAAAAAAACACATTATATATTTTATTAGCATTTATCATAACAAATTAAATATTCACAAATTGGCTGCATATTTTCCAAAAAAAATTTCCAGAATTTTTTTGAAAAATGGACATTTTTGAATGTCCTATTTTACAATATTTTGCCTTTTATAGTCTAAAAAAAACCATTTTTTGATTTTAGACCATAAAGGTTTAAAAATTTTATAACCAAAAAACTTGTGTTACCATAAATTTTTTTAGAATTTTTATAAAACTAATTTAGGAACTTTTTTTGTAAGTATTTTATACTTACAAATGTTTCCAAAAAAGTTCCAAAAAAGTTCCAAAAATTATTGCTGTATTATTTGTGACTATAATACGAGTCGTAGTAGTCAATATGAACGACATTTATTGACACGTAAACATACAATACTTACACAATCACATAATTTAGACAAAAAAAGTTCCAAATTAATCTTTACTTGTGAATGCGGTAAAAATTATAAATATAGGCAAAGTTTATATACACATAAAAAAAATTGCACTTTTTTAACACAAGCAAATTTGACAGATAGTAGTTCAAATTGTGCAAGTTCAAATGTATTAAATTTATCTAATGAAGTAATATTTGAAGTTGTAAAGAAGCAGCAAGATCAAATTATAGAATTGACAAATACAATTAAAGAGCTAATACCCAAATTAGGAAATACAACAATAACAACAAACAATCATAAGTTTAACATTCAAGTATTTTTAAATGAAAAATGCAAAGATGCTATAAATATGCGTGATTTTATTCGGTCTATTGAAGTAAGTTTTCTTCAATTAGATTATACAAAGCAAAATGGATTAGTAAATGGACTAAGCAATGTAATAATAGAAAATATGAATAAACTTGATTTATATCAACGGCCAATACATTGCACTGATATAAAGCGGGAAATATTATACATAAAAGAAAATAATGAGTGGGAAAAAGATGTGAACAAAGATAAAATAAAAAATGTAATAAAAGAAGTGTCAACAAAGCAATTTTCCGCATTATGTAATTGGACTAAAGAAAATCCCGATTTTCAAAATAATGAGTCAAAGCAAAATTATTATACACATACATTAGTAGCAATTGCAAATAATAAAGAACATAATGAAGAAAAAATAATCAAAAAATTATGTACTAATAGTTATGTAAAAGACTAATATTAATAATTATTTAGCGTTTATAACCTTATAAACTTCATCAAAATATTTTTTGTGTATAATTAAATCTGTTGTTTGCGTTTTAGTTATAATATATTTGGATAAACATTTATGAAAAATATCAAAATAATCATAACTAAATAATAATTGAAACAATGCTAGCTCATTTTCAATAAAAAAAGCCATAGAACTGTTTTTGTATTTTTCTTTTAACGCTATTAGTAAGCTAACAACTTCATTATTATCTTTCAAAAAGAAATATATGGCTTCAATGTTTTTTGTAATTATAAAATCATCATAATTTTTCATATTTAAAGCTTGTAATAATTGTGTTTGATAACACAAATTAGCGCAATCATTTTCTTCATTTTCTTGATTGTCTTGATTTTCTAATAATTTATAAGTACATAAAAAGTCACACTTATAATTCATATTTTTTAGATTATCAAAAAAACTAGTGTTGCCTTTGTTTGTCATTATATAGTATAAAATAAGAATACTTATTTAAATTAGTATTAGTTATTTAATAACTAATACTTATTTAAATTAGTATTAGTTATTTAATAAGTAATACTAATAATTTATTTTTATATTTTCTATATTTTCTATATTTTCTATATTTTCTATATTTTCTATATTTTCTATATTTTCTATATTTTTTATATTTTCTATATTTTTTATATTTTCTATATTTTCTATATTTTCTATATTTTCTATATTTTTTTTGTTCATATTTCTTTTTAAAATTTTCTATTTTTTAGTATCTTGACTACGAGCAAATTCACGTGCGCTCATACCACCGCGTTGCCATCCTTTTAGTGCATCGTCTTCTATAACATATGCGCTATTGTTTAGTGTTTGCTTTACATTATCAAGCAATGGATAATTTGCATTATCATTAAAGCATTGCTCCATAGTATTGTTAATAGTCTTTTTATTAAGGTCATTTTGTCCTGTTTTTAATTGAAATTCGGTGTCAATATCGCCTAAACCTTTACCTAAATATGGAACAGTTAAAAAAGGACGTGGATTTAAAGTTAGTTTACAAGCAGGACGAGTAATGTGTGTATATTTTAACTCGTTATTTGCCTCAATAGCACACCCTTTAATACCACCTTCGTGTGAACCATTATAAAATACATTGGGTTGGTTTAAGGCAAAATCTTGTGCTTTTGACATAGGACAAGCTGGATAGTAATTTTCTAAATTGTAGTTGGCATTATTAATGTTTTGAATATTTCGCTGGTCTATTGCTGGATTATCATTACCAATTCTTGACATTGCATCAAATGTATATGGATAAGCAGTAGTAGTCATTATATATTAATTTAATATATTAAATTAATATAATATTTTTATTAAATTAAAGTAAAAATAAACAATAAACAATAAACAATAAACAATAAACAATAAACAATAAACAATAAACAATAAATTATTATAACATAACATGTCTAGGAATATTTCTAGAACACATTTCAACATCTCCATCTCTACATGAGGCCATATTTCCATAACAAAACTTTGCAAACTCAGCTTGGTTGTTTGGAATTTTGGTATTTGCTGTTGTATAAAATTGTCGCATTGATTGTTCAAAATCAAAGTTATTACTGTCAAATTCATTTATTCCACTATTAAATAATTTTTCCCTAATATTTTGTGAATTATCAAAATTACTTAAAATAAATTTTTTGGTTTCTTCATTAATCTTATCAACAACAGGTTTTTTATATGAGGGAGCTGCGTCGAGTCTATTTGGATTATCTTGAATTTCGGGCAATAATATATTCATAGTTGGATTTACAAGTGTTGGATTAGTAAAATTATGTTTTACTTTATTATAGGCATCGCTATTAGAAAATGTTTCTCTCATTTTATTGCTAACATTTCGTTTTTTCATTATATTATATAAAAAAATTAATATACCTATAGCAATTAGTCCACTAATTAATATATTTGTATTATTTAGAAATACAAATCCTAACACTGTTAATAAAAGTATTACTCGTGTTATAGCATTTATTTTTTGTTCTTGACTCATATTTTCTTTTGGATATAATTCTGTTATTGAATTGCTACTAAATAATAGCGCTGGATTTTCATACCAAATGGTGGTGCTAGCATAATCATTAACATCTTTTCTATATTTTCTCTCTTCTTTTGCTTCTGCATCTGTTTCTTTTTTATTATCCTTTAATTGACCCTCATTATTTGATATAATTGGTTCTATAGTATTATAAGTCATATTATATTATATTAATGTTATAATTATTTTACTATATTAATTTTATATTTACTTTTTTCTATTTACTTTTTTATATTTACTTTTTTCTATTTACTTTTTTCTATTTACTTTTTTCTATTTACTTTTTTCTATTTACTTTTTTCTTATTATTTTCTCTTCGTTTAGAGTTTATATCATTTGCTCTTGGAGTAGACTGATTAGAATGGTTTGCTTGATTTTTAAGCAGTGAATCAATAAAACTTGTATTATTGTCCATATCTTTCATTAATGAAGAGAGATTGGCCGTTAAATCATCTAATTTGACATTGTGCGAAGCCGTTTTTGATTCACTATTTTGGCTAGTGCTATATGTTGGTTTTGAAGTAGAAGATTCCGCTTTTTTCTTCATACGCTCTCTCATTTTAGACATTTTAACATTTTGTTCCATCATATTTTGGAAAGCATTTGGATTTATTTTTCCACCTTTTGGCATCATTTTATCTAGATTCATAGACTTTAAAATGTCGCTAAAATTATTCATTCCTGGCATATTTTTCATATTCTTAAATATGCTAGCAGCCTCTTCTAAAAGTTCGCTTTCTTTTAACGACCCATCCTTCATTTTGCTAGAAATTTTATTATTAATATTGTTAATAAGTCCTAATAATTTAGAAGGATCTTTCATAAACCCTTTTAAAACATCGTTGACATCATTAATATTGCCTATAGCTTCCATATCAATGTCTTTTGTTGTTTCTTCGGCAATTTCTTTTGCTAAAGAACCTATTTTTCCATTTATTAATTTATTTATGTGTGAAAACAATTCGTCTTTATCTGGAATAGCATAATCATTATTTGTTTCTGTTTGTTCTTTAGTGCTTGCATTCGCATTATTAAAATTAGATGATAAATCATTTAGCATTTCATCAAATAATCCACTCATATTACCCATACCCATATTGTTAATAGAAATGTCAAACATTTTGGTTAAATCTATGTTAGGAAACATAGGTGTTTTTTTGGATTCTTTGTTAGAACTAGTTTCATCGTCTTCTTCATCATCATCGTCGTCGTCTTCGTTATCATCATCTTCGTCTTCATCTTCTTCATCTTCTTTATCATCTTCTTTATCATATTCTTTATCATATTCTTTTTCATCTTCTTTATTATCTTCTTTATTATCTTCTTTTTCATCGTCTCCATCGTTAACATCTTTATTTTTATTTTTATTTTTATTTTTATTTTTATCTTTATTTTTATCTTTATTTTTATTAGCATTTTTGCGTTCTTTTTTCTCTTTAAATGAAAACATTTTAGATAGTTCATCAATGGTGCTTTCTAGTTTAGATGAAAATTTGTTACTGTCAATAATTTTAAGTAATTCTAATGAATTACCAAAAAAAGATACATCATCAATTGAAGTAATAATATTAAATAAAATTACTTGTAAATACTTCCATAATGTTTGTTTAGTTTTAGTGCTTGTATCATCATAATATAAGTCAGCAAAATCAATATCTGGTAAAAAAACCGTATTAATTAATGTGTCACTATTTTCTACATTAGACTTATTTAAAAATATGTCTTCATTTTGATATAAAATATCAATACTTCTTAGGGCAAATGTTCCTTTACAATATTCATATATAGTATTAAGAGAGTTAAAGAAGTCAGGAGCAATAGTGCTTAATTCAATAGAGTTAACATATTCATCAACATTAATGTCGTCACTATAGTTCGGTAGTTTATAATTAATAATAGTTTGATAGTCGCAATTATTTGCTATTTTGGCGCTAATTTTGTCACCAAAACTAGTATATAAATCATTTATTAAGTCTTTAATAATTTTATAAAAATTAAGTAATGTAATTGCCTGATTAATACTGATATTATTAATAGTAGTCATTATTACTAAATGTACTATTATAACTTTAAATAAAAAATTAGTTATTAATTATAAACTTTAAATTGTTAATTTGTTTTTTTAAATTGTTAATTTAATATAATTAAAAACAATTTAAACAAACAAATTTTATATGCTATAATAATTAAGCACACTAGCAAACGACAACCATAATAAGAGTGGCACTAATAAAAGTGAAGATAATTTACTATATTTATAAAGTATTAAGAAAAAAGTACAAATTAATGTACTAATAATGTTAATAAAAGCATAAAATTTATTATAATTCCATACTATAGACCATATAGAGAGAAGGAATGTCAAAATTGCATAATAAAACACTAAATTTGGTCTTATATACCATGAATAGCCAATTAGTAACAATAATATAGGCCAAACAATCGCAAAAACATATGGAGGAGGCCTAAACCACAGCTTTTCACCACTATCCTTGGATAGCGGATATAAAAAGGCTATTCCATTTACAGCAATAAGTGGAATAAATAAGTATATACGTTTATCCATTATATAATAATACTATATTTAGTTAATTAATTATTATATTTAGTAATATATATAATGGCCTATACAAACAAAAATAGTGCTAAAAGAAAACATAAAAAATATAGAAGACGTACTAAAAAAGGTGGAGTTGTTAGGCTTGTAATTAATCCAGTTAATTCACAAGCTATTAGCAGACAGAAGTCGCCTAATATAGAACTTGATGAAGCGACTGTTTTTCAAGGTGTTGCCAATGATTATACAAAAGCAGCTTTGGATAATGCGCTTGCTATTTTTTCACATCAAGCACAAGAACAAGCATTAGCACCACAACTAACTGTAAATGTTCATGGTAAGTCTAGGGCCAAGAGACAAGGCCCGACTCCTAGCCAAATTAAGAAAGAACAAGAAAAACAAGCAAAAGCATTAGCTAAGCAACTAAAGGAAGCAGAAAAAGCAGCCAAAAAGGCAGCGCAAGAAGTTACTAGCGCAGGTATAGATGATGCATTTTATAGTATGTATGGTCAACATTACAAAGCAAGCGATCCAAAACTAAGACACAGAAAATAAAACACTTATTAAAACACTTATTAAAAGACTTATTAAAACAACTTAAAAAGAAAACATCTAATTAATGGAGTTGCGTTGTTGCTCTAAATTTTTGATATTTACTTCGCCAACTTTATCGGGAACATAATCATCGGGTGGAGTTTCTATACTATCACAATGTTCTATAGTAGCATAACTATATAATTGTCTTAACCCACCGCTTCCTTTGGCAGATAATTCATCACTATTTTGGTCTAAAAAACTATAATTATCAGATACAACACCGCACGACATTCCATCAAATTTAAATGCGCTTGGTTCTCCATTGTAATTAGTAGCTTTTTGTGTAACTGCGTGTTCCACTGGTTTCAAATACTCAGTAATATCATTTCCAAATAATACTTTGTAATTTTGATTGATTATCATTAATGCTGGAACAGCACTAACAGTGTGTGGAAGTAATATTTCTTGATTATTTTCTAAAACAACATAAGTAGCATTGTTTTTCTTTATACGCTTATCAATACATATATAATGAATAGTATTTTTTAGTCCAGACTTTGATAATAGTGTTAATAGTTTTTTACAATTGTCGCAATAATTGCTATAATACAATATTGAACCCATGTTGTTTATATTACTTTTAGTAATATTTTTTAATATTATTTTTAACTAAATAGTTTAACTAAATACAAATACTTTATAATAAATATAATATAATTAAAAATTGAAAATATAAAGTCAAATTATAATTATACTATATAATAATGTCGTTCAAAGCAAAAATAACAGATGTTGATGAGAAAAACGGAACATTAACATTTACACTTAGTAATGTAAATGTTAGTTATGCTAATGGATTACGCAGAATTATTTTGTCAGAAATTCCAACTCTTGTTATAGAAAGTTATCCATATGAAAAAAACAATGTGTCAATATATACTAATAAGTCACGCTTAAATAACGAATTGCTAAAACAGCGTTTAAGCAGTATACCAATCCATATTGAAAGCCCATATGAATTTCCGCTTGATGAATATATTTTAGAAATTAATAAGACAAATGCTACTAATACTATTATTTATGTTACTAGCGAAGACTTCAAGATTAAAAATATTAAAACAAATAAATACTTAACACAAGCGGAAGTAGGCAAAATCTTTCCACCCGATCCAATTAGTGGTGACTATGTAGAGCTAGTGCGCCTTAGACCACAAATTGCGTCAAATATGGATAAAGAGCAGCTACATTTGGAAGCAAAATTTAGCATTAGCAATGCCAAAAATGACGGTATGTTTAATGTCGTAAGCACTTGTAGTTATGGAAATACAGTAGATTTAGTAAAAATCAAAGATGCATGGGAAGTAAAATCAGCCGAGTTAGCAAAAAGCTATAGCAAAGAAGAAATAGAAACAATTAAGAAAGATTGGTTAATTTTGGATTCAAAGCGCCTCTTTATAGAAGACAGCTTTGATTTTGTTATAGAAACATTAGGAGTATATAATAATTTTAAGATTGTTGAATTGGCGGCGTCTATTTTAATTAAAAAACTATATAGCTCATTAGAAAAAATCAAAATAAATAACGATTACATTAGTCTTTCCGAAGACACTATGGAAAATTGTTATACTATTACACTTGAAAATGAGGACTACACGATTGGTAAAATTTTGGAATATAATTTTTATAGTAAATACTTTCTAAAATCAAAGACTTTAAATTATGTGAGTTTTCTAAAAAAACATCCACACGACACATTTAGTATTATTAAATGTTCTTATAAAACACAAATTACTAAAGAAGATATTTTATTGAACCTTGAAGAATGTGTAAATGATGCTATTTTAGTAATCAATTCTATTAAAGAATATTTTGCTTCAAAGTAAAGAACAGGTATTATAAAAATAGTATATAAAAATAGTATATAAATAGTATATAAAAAGTATATAAATAGTATATAAAAAGTATAAAAATAGTATATAAAAAGTATAAAAATAGTATATAAAAATAGTATATAAATAGTATATAAAAATAGTATATAAACAGTATAATCTATACTATATATATGGTCTTTTTTTACACTATTGCTGTGACAAAAAAACAAAACAACAATTTATATGAAAGTTCCTTATGATTGTTTATCGCAAAAGCAAAAAATGCATAGAGGCATTGTTAAACCCCCTTCTAAACTTACTAGACCCAATGTATTAGTAAAAAAAGAAGATGTTGAAATTCCTTAGCATTAGTTTTTTTCCTTAGCTCTTATTTATTATTTATGAAATTTATATATACTATATAATATTTTGTATAGTATATATATGGTACTTAAAGGCGGGGTACTTCAATTTACCAGTCAAGATGAAACAATACAAAAAGGCGTAATATTAGATATACTACAAGCAGAGGATACAAGATTTGACCTAATTAGTAAAACTACTAAAGAGCTTAGACCAGATCGTAAAAGCAACGAGCCTCTTGCTTTTGTATTTTAAATACAATTTAACGAAAAATTTATGAGAGTTTTACTTACAAGACATTTCCAGAAACTACAGAAATACTGGTTAAATTTTTTACATATAATACAGAGGGTGAGTATTTAGACGTTTTAGACGAGATAAACACACAAAAGCAACTTGCGCAAACATCACCCGAAAAACCGTTATGTCCAAGTTATCTATATCATCAAAATATAACAGGTGATGATGATGAGATAAGTAAAGCTCTAAGTAGTAAATTCTTAAGTCAACACCTAATTGAAAATAAAATACCTGATAATACTCGTACTATACAACAATATATAATATATGCGAAACAGTCATTGTCATTTAATGTTACGGTTTTTTTTATGGAATTTTTGCCGTGTTTATCATTGCATGATTTTTGTAGAAAATCTGAAAATTTTAGCTTAGGTCGGGATGCGACAACACTAGAAGACAAAGCGATGACGCAAACCGACGAGGAGACAACTGTATTTGGATTAAATTCTATTTCTTTTACAACAATGGCGTTGCATTTAATAACAATAAAATTATTTAAACTTGGCTTCATTCATAATGACCTGCATGCAAGTAATGTCTATGTTTTCATTGATGCAAACAACAATATGGTAATTATGGTAATTGATTTGGGTTCCGGGTGTTTTAAAATCACTCCTACCATCACTATTGAATTTGATGAAATTCCAGAAATTAGAAACTTGTCAATAGAAGAATTGTCTGACAAGTTAAAATCCAAATATGAGACTCAAGATAGTACATTATATGATATATTAAAGCAAATAGCATTTACATATAGACATATTAAATTTAATATAGACGATGGTCAAATGTATGACACAATTATAAAAGAACTTGATAAACCAAAACCAGATTATACAAAAGCAGTATTTATGATTAAGATGTGTAAAAGAAAAACTCTAAATACAAGAGAAATCCCAAAATGGCACTCCCAATTTTATGCTCATGTTGTTGATACTACATATATGGGTTACAACCCCATTTTTGATAGTCCTCAAAAATCTATATTAATGAATATTTATAGTATAGTTTTTAAAGAATCATCTCGTGGTGGCATAGCATTTTATAAAAAAACTACAGTTCCCACATTAATGTATAGAAAAAGTAAAAAAAGAAAAAATAAAACTATAAACAGAAAAAAAAGTAGAAAAATAACAAGGAAAAAGCTACAAAATAGAAGACAAAAGTAGTATTACGATTAAACATAAGTGCTATACTTGACTATACGCAGGCAAGTTCTTATTATCATCTTCATCTAAGTATATGTCTATTTTTGCATCACTATTTTTTACATCGTCCATATTTTTTAAAAATGGACTATTGTTATTGTTAGTGTTAATTGATTCATTATTAATTTTTTTCTTTAAAAAGCTACAAAAGTTTCCCATATTACTATAGTCTATTATATTATTTTTAAATAATTTATGAAAATAATATAAAAAATGTAAAAATAATGTAATAATATTTCTAATAATCCATAGTGTCACATTCACATTCTTCAACATTCGAAGCACTAGTCATTTGCGATGACGGACATACATTCATGCTAGTAACAGATGTGTCGACACAACCATTCCCTGTTGAGCCAGAGCCATTATCATTAGACACTTGTGTTTTGTGATTCTTAAAATTACAAAGAAACATTTGCTGAGAAGGCGGAAGACTATTTACATAACTAATCACAAACTTTTTATCAACAACTTTCTTTTCCTGTTTAAGTTCATTTTTATATTTTTCATGAAGTTTATACATATGTGTTTTATATTCAAAATCATATTCTTTTAATGGTTTTTCTTTACGAATAAAACAACTAACATAATTCATAAATAAATTGCTTGTATAATAGTAAAGCGCAAGTTTAAATTTGTTAAAAATCAAAGTATGTTCTGGATAATATTGTAGAAATTCTTTTACTTTATTTTGCTGCTTTAGCGTTAAATAATTAAACTGTAATTTCGGCTGATTACCTCTAAGCTTCCTAACTTCTTCATAACTTACATTCCTAATTTTGCTACGAGTTCCATCTTTGCTATACAAAAAGCACCCAACACAATGATATGACGCATTATTAGACTCATAAAAGTCCTTAATTTCTTGAAAATTAGAAACAGGATATTTTGCCGCCAATTTAACAGTGCTATTTAGAAAAATATATGGTGGCACATTAATTAATGACTGAATATCAATTTCATGCACAATAACGTGATTTAGATTATCAACACTTAGCACATTATTAATTGGATGAGTAATTTCATATATTTTAACTAAATAAATAGCTGGTGCGCTAATTGTTGTAACAATACGATTAAATGGATGTTGTAATACAAAACTATAAACGTATTTTTTATCTAAACAATTTAGGTCAAAATTGTTACTATTACACGCCTCAAAAAACATAGAGCGAAATGTGAGATTATAATAATCTTTAAAATAATTGTTGTTATCAAAATATTTATAGTTTTTAACATCATTAAAAAACACAATATTTGCGCCTACACTTGACCGTGTAGCAATTTCCCAAGTCTCCTTAATAGTATCATAAAAAACATTAATCATTGTTCCGTCAATGTAATCTTCTAACCAACTACTTTCTGTGCTGTATTTATTTACAAAATATGAATAATCAACTGATTTTTCGGGCGCAAAGCATACAACTTTATTATTTCTAATAATGACCGAACGAAATTTAGAAATAGTATTATATTTATTATAATCACTAATTATATTTAGTTCTTTTAGCTTTGCCTTGTTATATCTAATAATTTTATATTCATTGTTATTAAATGTGTATTTTTTGATAGTAAAATAATTGTCTTCATTGGCCAAGGCATGTGTAACATTAAGATTAATAGAATTTACAATGTTTACCATATAATAATGGTAATACTATTATTAGTGATTTAATCTTTAAACCATTTAAATAATCATTTTAAACAGTGCATATAACATATTTTAATACTATTATTAAAAATAACATATTTTAATACTATTATTATAAAAATAGTATTATAAATATTATATTATAAATATAATATTATGAGTGCTATTAAAAGTCAAATGTCAAACCCAGAACTTTCTCAAACATTAAGTTCTGTAAATCTTCAATTAGGGGACATTATTAAATTAGATGCCCCAACAAACAGTGGTCTACATGATAAAGTTTATTTTATTAAATTTATAAATAAATCAAAAGTAGTATTAGTAAACTCGGATGGAACGCTTACTTTAACTCTCTCACAATTAGGAAAATTAGAAGAAGAGTCAATAGCAAATATAATTATATTAAGCAGAGTCAGTAGTCCAAGTTTTGTAGTGCAAAATAATCTTGCAGTAAAAAAATATATTTCCATTTATTTTGGAGAACCAGTACCATCTGTAATAAATGGTTTTATAAGCAACATAGAAAATGATATGATTGAAGTAACAATAGTACCTGGTAATACTATAATATATATAGATTTTGCCTATTCTGGTATACCCGAAGATTTAAATATAGACAAAATTATTGTGAGAGATAAAGTAAATGAAGCACAATTAGAGTTAGCATCGTCATCGTCATCATCATCGTCATCAGACCCTCAACTTCAGCCTAGTTCAGGCGAGGACGAGTCGCGCTCTTTTTTGGTTCAAGACCCAAATAGTGAATTAGATTATGATTTAAAAAGCTATGACTCTAGAGAAGACCTTGAGGCGCTAATAATTGACACGATTGAACTAGGAGAACAACTAGACGACATAGAACACGAAGTAAATGTTTCAGATGAAGAGCAACGCTATAGTTTAGACAAACAAACAAATGATTATTTAGATAAACTAATAAATGCTTATTTACCAGAACAACGCACAGAAAAAGTAATAAGACAAATTCATAGTGAAATTAATTATTATGTCCAATTACGAGCGACTTATTCAACTTTTGACGCAAACAATTATCCACTAATTCCAAGTGAACGCGGCGAACATTATAAATATTTAAAAGAACAGCTATTTAATTTAAACAAAAAAATGTATTTTTTGTTTCCTGTGTTAGATAATGCGCGAAATTTAATAATAAGTGAAAATGATGATAGCAACGCAGACGAAACCGACTTTAATTATCAACCTATGGGTGAATTTATTGAAGCATTAACATCAACCTCACTAAAATGGATGAATAATAGCTCAAAAGAGAAAATAAACAATTATAAAGAACACATAAAAGCTCTTACTCAATTATTTGATAATTACACAAACAATAGCCCAGAAAATATAAATGTAAATGCCCAAATTATGATGATAAATGATATTGTCGATGACTTTTATAATTACGCCATAGTTAAAGGAACATTGTCAAAAAGCCGATTTATGATTGATGTATATAATGAAGGACTAACTATGTTAGAGTCACATTATGTTAATAATAAAAAATTCACAAGACCAACAAAGCTAACAGCAAATGACTTTGTAAATATAATTGGATTTATAACCTTACCATTGCCATTATTTGAGTTTTCAAAGTTCAATGCTAATTATACGACTATAGGCGATAAAGCTAATTTAAACATTAATTTTATAAATTCAAGCACTTTCTTAAATAATGCTAGTGTTTATAATAAGTATGTCTTAGAAAATGATGAATTAAATAAGTATGTAAATAGTCATACCAATATACATAATTCTACTTTCTTAAAAAACATAAATTATTTTACAATTGATAAGTCAATCGAGCTTCCATATTTGGAAAAGATGAACTATTTACTTGAATCATTTATTCCAACTAATAAGGCATTAATTAACGAATATGTTTCACATTATAGCCCATTATCTCTCAACCATCGCAAATATAGTTTAGCAAGTTTTTTATACGATTTACAAGCTCTAAACATTGATTGTTATAATTTACATTATAATGATTATAAATTTATAAAATCTCTCATAACAAGCAACATTGAAGAATACATAAAAATTTATACTTCAAATGAGGCAAATTTTGCCAAGATTTTGAATAACATAAAAGCATCAAATAGTTTAGCCATTAAAGGCAAAAATGAAAACATAATTTTCTCATTTGAGTTATTATCAAAAGAGCTAAAAGACGAGCTGTTTTCTTTTTATAATGTAAGCGAAGAACTATTTGCTAATTACGAAGAATTAGTCAGCTTTTTGTATAGTGTAGACAGCGCCGAATTTTTCTTACAAGCACTAAATAAAAATATAATGGATTTAGTTGTTGGAAATTTACTTGATAATTTTATTAAAGCACGAGAGAAGGAGTTGGCTAATCCTGAAAATCCCGAAGCTCCTAAAGAACCAAATGATCCCAACAATCCCAAACCCTTATCTTCAAAAGACATTTTGTTTAAAGAGCTGGACGAAGTGCAGGCAACTTGCGAAAAATATATATTAAGTAAGGCATATAAGACACTCCAATCTCTCGAAAACGATAATAATAAACTAATATTTTTTGATTCAATATACGATAAAACAATGTATAGCATGCTAAAACAGTTTGAGCGCGAGGAAAAAACAATGGATAGTAATGCGTTTTTAGAATTTTTAACAACAAACTTAATGTCTATTATGAAATTAACACGGGTCCAAGCTTTAAGAGAGGCTAAATCAATAATTGACGAAAAGCGCGAAATAATAGATGGCGACTACGCGCTATTAAAAGACAAATCAAGTTCTAAAAACTATATTTATAAACGAGAAAATAATGTGTGGATATTAGACCCAACTTTTGAAGATAAGTTTTATATTGAAAACAATCAAATATTTTGCGATGTAAATAAAGAGTGTATAAGTAAAGATGACAAATGCAACTCAATAAGTGGAACCAAAAAGACAAATCTTAATACGGAAGTTGAGGACATATTAAAAACATTTGAAAGCAAATACAATTTTAGTATAGAAGAAATTAAGACCAAAATCACTAGTAATTATGAAAATGCTAAAAAAAGAATAGAAAAAATAACAGGTCTAAATAAAGTTAAAAACGAATATACTAATAATTATTTGCTAGGTTTAGAAGAACCTTATGAATCAAAAATTCTTACATCTCCATATGAACAATTAAAAAATAGCGTATTAAAAATCAAAGATTTGTCATTAAAATACGAACTAATAAAGCGGTTTTGTCTAAATTATACACGAAATGCAATAAATGACGAAAATGTGTATTGGCTCTATTGTATAAAAACAAGTGTAAAATTGATGCCCCAATTTTTGTTGCGTCTTTCAAATGCGTTTTTAACCAAGCAAAATTATTTATTAGAATTGGATACATTATGCGCAACTCAAGGCACTATTAGTGATGATAATAATTTTTGGGTAGACAAACATAGTGGTTATATTATTAAAGCTATTGAATTTGACAACGATGAGGGCTATGATGAAAAAGGCTTTAAAGTTTTTACTCGCGAACAATTAGAAAATGATTATGCAATAAACTTAGAGCCTGTTACAAAATCATTAAACCCTAATGTCCAAGTAATTATAAATATTATAAAGTCGATGAGTCTTATGATGGGAATAAATATATCACACAATCATGAACTTATAATAAATAATGTATTGGCTCTATTAAATTCAAACATACCATCAAAGCAAAAATACGAGGAAATGTTGCTTAAAGTAGCTAAGAAAGAAGGCAAAGCAAAAAATAATCCGCCTTATGAAGATATGTATAATTCTTCGTTATTATTACTAACTTTGGCATTTATTGTATATGCTATTCAAATAGCTATTCCAGTTTTAACATCTAAGAAAACATTTCCCGGTTGTATTAAGTCATTTAGTGGATATCCACTAGACGGGGAACAAGACAAAACATCAATTACCTATATAGCTTGTATAGCAAATAAAATAAAAAGTTCAATTGTTCCTTGGAATAGCATATTAAAAATGTCTGAAAGCACACTCATAAAAAATATTGAACAACTAATATCAAAATATATAGTTCAAAACAAAGACTTAATAGAGCATCTAAACAAAAAGCGCGAATATTTGCTAAGCCAAGACAATAATAGTAATGCAATCCCTATATACTTATCTATTAATATATGGCATACTTTCAATCCCCCATTAAATGACATTAAAATAGACGCTGACGCATTAGAACCATTAGACGTAAATTTTAAGAACACATTATATGAAACATTCTCTCGTGGCTCTAAAAATAATATTAAAGAATTAGTTGAGTCAAAGAGCATAAGTTGCGCCAATCATATTATAGAATTAATTCAAAACGTTGTAAAAGCTAATAGTCCATTATTAAAAAATTCTAATGACAATCCGTTTTTGGAAAATGCGTGCTGTAATTCGCAAAAAAACAGCATTCAATATTTTATAAATGCTAATCCCGCTATAATAGATTATAATAACTTGGCAAATTTTTACAATTCTATACTTAAAGGTATAGACAATTTAACATATTCATCACAAATTTATGTGCCGTTAAACACTCAGCAAAAAATCATAACACAATATAGTGCGTTTAGCGAAGAGTTAGTATATAAAGCGTTTATCTATTTTTGTAATTTTGCGAATCAAATTCCAATCGATGATGAACTAAAAGGGCTATGTATGGATAAACCACAAACTTTTGATTCTAGTAAATCAATAAAAGAAATTATAGTATCTCTCAAAAATGATGGAAAAATCTATAATTTTGCGTCATTTATAGAATTAATACATATTGTGAGCAAAAACAATATTATAAATGTTCCTATTAACTTTACCATTATTAATAATGTAGAAGCACTGCGAATAATAATAGATGCATATTCAAATAATAGTTATTACAAATTAGACGACATATTTGTTAGTAAATTGGAGTTAATGTTGGATACATTTTCTATTATTGCTGACGATAATCGTGAATTACGTGACTTAAAAAATTACTTGGGTCGCACAAATAATGCATTACAACAAAAAATATTACAAATAGTAAGCAGTCAAACAAATATTAGTAAAAGCGAGTTTGCCAGCTTTAGTCAAACACTAACATTGTCAATTGATGTTGAAAACATTACTTTTTATCAAAATTATATTAACAATATATTATACATTTTCCCGTCAATCATTATTAATAGTAATGTAAATTATGGTGCAATTCCTAAACATTGGAATTTATCAACAATCCATATTTCTGACATTTATAATATAATACAAAAATATTATGTATCATTAAATACATTTACTAATAAGCACGAATTAGCACTAGCATTCAAATTAGTAGCACAAAAATTACAACTATTGACACAAATGATGAAAGTATTTTTGTATAATAAGTCATTGCTAAAATCGGTTGACCCAGAAAAGCCAGCTTTAAATCAAATAAACAGTATATTTGATGACAAATTAGTAAGCCTTTTTTATAATTACATTTTTTATAATATACTTAACGAATTGTTAAATATTAGTGAAGACCAAGAGTTTATGTTACAACTGCAAAATATTGACTCTAGCACTTACAACAAAGACGAATTTATGAAGACCATCATAAATTATATAATGTGCTATTCAAACATAATGAACACACATTATAATTTAATAAACAACGGGTATGCCAAAGTAAAAGAGAAAATTGTTATGGCAAAAGAAAAAGAGAAAACCTTAATAACTGATTTTTTGAAAAATCTCTCTGATGAAGAGCGCGAAATTGAAAATATTTTGAAAAATAACAAATTAGAAAAATGGAATGTAGGAATGCAAAAGGGGCTTACACAATATGTAAAAGAAAACTACGACCAAGAACGCGAAGCATTAGAAAAACAAGCAATAAAAGAGCGGAAATTACAGCGCAACAATAATGTAACAGCAATGAACAAAGAAATATATGACTTAGATTTAGAAGAACAAATGCTCAACGATGCGGCTATTGATGCCGAAGAATATAGTATGTCTAATATTCCCGATGATGATGATTTTAATTATGATAATGATGACGACGATTATGCGAATGGAAACCACGAAGATTAATATTGAAGCGCATAATTTTTTATTGTTATTTCAATTACATTTTCATTTAGTAGTTTTCCAATATAAAAATAGTATATTTATAAATAATATTTTTATATATAAAATGCGTAAAAAAGGTCGCAAAACATTAAAGCTAAACAACAAAGCAGGCAATAGATTTTTAGAAAGAAAAGTACTCATAGCCAGTATGTATAATGGGTCACACCGAGATGTAACAAATAAGGTATTACAAAATTATGCATCATCCAGAATCCAGAAAAGTGGACGAACTATGGTACAAACTATGGTAAATAAAAATGAGTTTAAAACACGTGTTCCTAATTTTTATAATAATTTAATAAGATTTGTAATTGTTTTAAGAAGAACAAACCCAGATCCAATTACGCTAAGTGCTGTAAAAGATGATATATTAAGAACAATACCTAATAGAACTATAGCAGGTGTCTTACGATTACCAAATCTGTATGAAGATATAAACATATTAAGAAATTTACTAACCAATCATTTTCCACCAGTAAATGAAACAGAAACTGCCAAGTTAATAGAAATATGTGATTCAATTATAAGAGCAATGAATGTCCCGTTACATGATCGTATAACGGTTCCATTGCTCCCATATAGACAAAATGGATTTGTAAGAAGACAAACACCAATACAAGCACCAGCAGAAGCACTAGCAGAAGCACAAGGTAAAAAAAGAAGAACACTACGCAAAAGACACAATAAACGTAGCAAAGCAAAAATAGCAAAATAATATATTAGCAAAATAATATATTAGCAAAATAATATATTAGCAAAATAATATATTAGCAAAATAATATATTATTTAGATTGTATATAATGCCTCAAAGTGTGTCATCTAAAAAGTCACATTCTAAGTCACGTTCTAAGTCAAAGTCACGTTCTAAGTCACATTCTAAGTCAAAGTCACGTTCTAAGTCAAATTCATATACAAGATTTAGAAAAAAACGCGCAGCAAAAACACTTCAACGCACATTTAGAAAGGCTTTAGTTAATGGAATATGTGCTATATGCACGGGTTCTATGTTTAATAGTTCAAATATAAAAACACTAAATTGTAACCATAAATTTCATAATAAGTGCATAGAAGCATGGCTCAAAGTAAATAATGTATGTCCTACGTGTAGACGCGTTCAACCTAATAGAACCGGAACTCGAGTCAATACACTACTAAATGACAGAACATTTGGCAATATACCGCTTTCTATGCAATAATTCTATGCATTATATTATATTACTATATAATATATGCCACTATTTAAAAATAGAACAAAAAAAGTACAAATAATATTAAGAAGTAAAAGTAGAAGCAAAAGTAGAAGCAAAAGTAAAAGCAATTCTTTTACGCGAAAACGTAAGCTTATTGCTACACGATTTGTTAGTAAGCTTAATAGTTATAAATCAAAAGTATTAGAACGTTCTAAAAAATCAAGAGCTCTAACACAAAAACTACAAACAAAATTAAACTCAGCTATAACTATTATAAAAAACTCAGATATATGTCCAATATGTTTATCAAAAATTGACTTAAAAGAACCAATAACAACATTAAAATGTGGTCATATTTTGCATAGTAGATGTTTATATAATTATGTAAATAATACTCATGACGATGACTTAAGGTGTCCTTCGTGTCGAGAACCTATTAAATTAACAAGTTTAGACCCAAGTAAACTTAAAGAAGAGTTAGTTCTTAAATTTAACTATAATGCTAGCGAAGAAAATGTTGAAATAACAAGAAATATGTGGAATGAAGCATCTGCCTATGTAACTAAACTTAATCAGGACATAGCAAATAATTCAGACAATCCCAAGCTTGTAGAACATAAGAGACGCTACTTAGAAAAAGCTATTCAAGCAAGTGATGAAGCACTAACTATGTATACTAAGGCATTAGACTTTAATATAATAGAAAAAGATAAATATATTGCTTATAAATATATTACAGAATTGAACAATGATCGCCAAATAATAACTCATCAAATAGTATAAGACTATTTGCTAACATCCTTTTTAACAACATTTTTAATACTATAAAATAATTTCATGCTAATATTATATAAGAGTGCAACACAAATATTAAATAGTTCTAAATAATAATCCATAGATGCTGTTATAAAATCCCCACTATAATCGCGTTGTGCTATAATATTTGTAGCATATACAACATATACAGAAAATAACAATAATGTAAAACCAAGTAACGTCTTTTTAAGTATAGAAGATAAATATATAAAATATTGAATTATACTACTAATTAACAAAACTAATAAGGCAAAAAATAGACTAAGACTAATTTTATAAGGTAATTGTATAGCACTTCCTATAAGAGCTATAGCAAACGCAAACAGCAAAACAAATATACTAATAGAACATATAAAAGCTGTTCTAATAATGTCTTCATCAACATACGGTTTTATGTCTTCTAAAATTATTCCCATTGTTACTGAAAAGAGAGAAAATAGTATAAACTTTAACCAATTTGGCATAGGAACAATATCTAAAATAATTATAAAAACAAAACTTAATATATGCGCTCCAATAATAAGTAGTCGGCGAACTTTATCATCCTTAGTAAGTTCAACGCGGTTAAAATTTATATGAACATAATAAGTAATGGCTACTTGAATTAATAAGTTTATTAAAATTAACATAAAAAAGAATTTTTTTACATATAAAAGCTTAAACAATTGCGAAAAATTAGTTTTAGCAATTTTTTTATTACTAATAGTTGTAATGTTTGTGATACTTGTGTTATTAAAACTCATAATGTATTACTTTATAATATAATATATTATAAATTAAAATAAATTATTATATAGTATTATCTTAGTAATGCCAAGCTTTATTTCTTCGTTATTTAAAAGCACGAGAAAAAAAAGCAAAAGTAAAAGCAAAAGTAAAAGCAAAAGCAAAAGTAAAAGTAAAAGCAAAAGTAATTCTTTTACACACAAACGAAAGCTTATTGCTAGTCAATTTCTAACAAATATAAGAAAAACTATTAAGCAAAGACAACTATTAGACAGCATATATAAAAAAAACAGTGCGAAGAAAATACAAAAATCATTTAAAACCACATTAGCTAAAGCAGTAGATGCCGATGTTTGTTCTATATGTTTAGCTAAAATGTTGTTTCCCAGACTAATAAGCACTTTGCCTTGTGGACATAAATTTCACGCAAAATGTATTAAACCAGTTATTGATAATAATTATAATGCTCGATGTCCATTATGTAGAGCTCCAATACCAGTACTAAATCAAACTACAAATCAAACTACAAATCAAACTACAAATCAAACTACAAATCGAAATAATATTGGAACTAGGCATACTATTTATCGAACATCTCGTAATCGGCACACATCTAGGCAATCACATCGTGCAAATATAGCTAGCTTACATATTCAATGGACAAGATTGTCAAGAGCAGTAACTAATGCACGAACTAAATGGCAAAATCAAAGAATAAAGGCATCAGCTGCACGAGAAAGAGCAAACCATGCTAATTTTTTTAATCGGGCAAGATTAACACAAATAGCAGAACGCGAAGAATTATTGGCGCGAACTTATTTAGCAGAGAGAGATAGGTGTATAAGAGAAAGACTTAGATTTGAAAGACGTCATGAGGAAATATTAACTCAAATTATTACTAATTCAAGAACTCCAACTAATTTAGTTAATGTAGAAGCTGGTTAAAGCCTTTATAAAAAAAATTTAAAGCTTAGACAAGACAATTATTTTATACTAAATAAATAATGTCTTTGTATATTTAGGACTAAAACATAAAACATAAAACATAAAACATAAAACATAATTTGTTAAAAAATTATAAAAATATAAGGGTTATTATTATATATTATAAATAATATATAATATTAAGTATGTTAAGACAATTTATTGTGAATAATATAATGTTAGTATCATTAATAATATTTTTAGTATTATTTGCAATACTATTAGCAACTAAACCAACACTAATGTTTGATAAAAACGGAAAGCCACGCGAGTTTGGAATAGGTTATAAAAATAAAACAATATTACCATTATGGTTAATGGTAATAATTTTAGCAATACTTGTATATTTTTGTATATTGTGTTATGTAAATTATAATAAATATGTAGCTTAAAGCCTTATTAATATAGCTTTAAATAGTTGTTATTTAGCATTTAGCATTTAGCATTTAGCATTTAGCATTTAGCATTTAGCATTTAGCATTTAGCATTTAGCATTTAGCATTTAGCATTCTTTATATACTCCTTTGCGCATATTCAAGACTTTCTGCTTCAGCATTGTTTAAATCTTTTGTAATTTCTTCTAATGATTTGTCACAAGACATATTTATTATATAATTATAACTAACTGAACTAACTAATACACCTGCTAATATATACCATGTAATTTGTCCAAGAACATTTTTAATAACTAAGAGTTTATATAAGTTTTGAATATCAGGATTGGTTAATATAGCTTTATCTGTTTCTGATCTGTTTGTTGCTCCTTCTACTGCTCTTGTTCCTTCTGCTCCTTCTACTGCTCTTGTTCCTTCTGCTCCTTCTGCTCCTTCTGTTTGTCCTTCTGCTGTTGATGGTTTCCCTAATATTATTATTTGAGCATTTATTAAGTCATTTATGAAACTTAAAAAAGTCTTTTTATTAATATCTATTTGATTAATAAAGTTGGATTTATTGTGTGTAATATTTGCAATTGCTTTTGCTAAATCATTACTAACACCAGGGTTACTATTAAGTATATTTGTTAATGTGGTTTCAACTCCCAAAATACTTATTACTAGATATCCAACAGTATTAGAAAAAGGCGTTATCCAACCAGGAAAAATTTTTAAAATTATAAATAAACTAAAAAATATAATTATCCAAGGTAATAGTGTAGCCAATAAAATATCGGTCCAGCGAACAGCTTGGCTACTACATAGCGCTTTAGACACTGTACTATTTATAAAATACGATCCAATTACTAGTATACATACATATATAATAGTCAACATAGTACCATCTTTGGCTTTTTCAATGTCTTCTATTGACTTAGCGCTTTGTATACTAAACAAAGTAAAAATTAAAAACCCTAATGTTATAAAAAAAAAAAAAATTAACGAGCTTCCAGGAACAGGAGTGTCAATATTAGCCATATTCTTATATTATAATATAATTTAAAATAAATTAAAACATAATTAAATTATAAGTATAACAATAAATTATAAAAAGTGATTAATATATTAGTATAATGAACTTTAATATACTTGATTATACTAATTTACAATATAATTCTATAAAACATAACACAAATTTAGTAAATAATGGAACTAATCCAAAGTTAGTAGATAATGGTGTGAAGTTATTTTTTAAAGAAGTTTTAAAGGGTTGTAATAAATATAAGCAAGCTAATTACAATACATTTTATAATATATTAATGTTTGCTGCTTTCTGTTTGATTTTAGCTATATTATTATATAGTCGCTATAAGGGGCCGCATAATTATAAATCTTATTATGAAAAAACACTTAAAGACAAAGAATATATAATGTCTAAATTAGTGTATTATAATCGACAAAATATTGACCATCAGCAAAAAATTAGAAACAATATGATAACAAATTTACCCGATTATAGTAACCACCCAGAAGCCAATTTATTACACAAAACAGTATACTTTTCTTAAAACACAGTGCTTATTTAATTTTATTTACTATTATAAAATTAAAAATAGTAAATAAAATAAAATTTATATTATAACTTTATAATATAATATTATGAGTGCGGATTCACTAAAACCATATTATGATGAAGTAGGTAAATATTATAAATTAAAAAACAAATATGAGGATATTAAACAAAAAAAAATTACCGAATTAATTAGTAATAAGAATATTGATAATAGCCAAAAAAAACAAACATTTGCTAAATATAAGCCAAAATGTATAAATTGTAAGGCAGATGGCGGCACCATTTTCACAGAAACACCAGTTTTATTGCGCGCTACATGTGGAAATCGCACTAATCCGTGTAATTTAGATTTGTCAATAAAGCGAAAACAATTTGCAGAAATTAATAGTCGTATTTTAAAATCTTCCAATGAAGTAATAAATTACAAAAAACAAATTATATCTACTAAGCTGGATTTTTTATTTAATTATATTGAAGAAGAAAAAGCAGTTGAATTATTTGAATCATTAAAACAACAATTAAATAATAGTCAAGAAAGTTATAATAATTTAGTGAATTATTATAATTCAATAACAAACAATGAAGAATTAAAAACAATGATTCTTGAAAAAACTAGTGAATTTGAAACCTATAAAAAACAATACAGCGAAGCGCTTGAATTATATAAATCTTCAGGAGAAGTTGTATATTTAATAAGCGCTATTGAAATACACAAGAGTAAACTAGCTGTTATTGGAAAAGATTTAATGAATTTAAAATATAAGTCATGTTATGTTGAACAAAATGAAGAAGACAAATATATATTGTATCAAAATAATTATAGTCTAGAAGAATTAATTGTTGAAATAAATGATTAAATATAAAGTATTACATTATATTAAATGGTATTCTTTAACTTTTTTAATAGCATATCAAAATATATAAATATAACTGTATTTTTAATAACATTTTTATTAGGATTATTATATATTTATTATATAGACTATAATAGAAGAGTAATAGTATATCCAAATAGATACAATATTGACAAAATAGAATATAAAGATGAGGCTGAAAATTGCTTTGGTTACAAAGTGCAAGAAATAAACTGTCCAAGTGACAAAAGCAAAATTGAAAATGTGCCTTTAAATTGAAAATGTGCCTTTAAATTGAAAATGTGCCTTTAAATTGAAAATGTGCCTTTAAATTGAAAATGTGCCTTTAAATTGAAAATGTGCCTTTAAATTGAAAATGTGCCTTTTAAGTAAAATCAGTAGCATAGTCAAGTGTTTTACTTTTTGAACCACATGGAATATTTTCTTCTACTAAGCTGTAACATTTTGTTTTAGTAGTGTCACTTGCAAATATTTTATCACGCAATTCATTATGTTTTGGGCCAATAAACTTATAACAATCTTTAGAATTACATACTTGCCTAAATAGTGTAGAAAGTCCTAGACCCAATAATATTGATAATATAATTTTTCCCATACTTGTATGTAATATATTTTTAACAACATTATTTATCATTTATATATTATATATTATATATTATATATTATATAGTATATAATATATTAATTTTTTTATTTAGTATAATAAATAGTTTAACTAAATATATTTATGAAATTAATTTAAAAGCAAAATGAGTTATAAAAATATTATACTATGCCCGACCAACCTGATGTAGAAACATTTGCTTTTCAAGCTGAAATTAATCAGCTTATGTCCCTTATTATTAATACATTTTATTCAAATAAGGAGATTTTTTTACGCGAGTTAATTTCTAATTCATCTGATGCTCTAGATAAAGTGAGGCATTTATCATTAACAAACAAAGAGGTATTAGCTTCTAATCCAGAACTATATATTAATATTATTCCAGATAAAGCAAATAAAACATTAACTATTGTGGATTCGGGTATTGGTATGACAAAAGCAGATATGATAACAAATTTAGGAACAATTGCGCAATCAGGAACAAAGGGTTTTATGGAAGCAATGAAGCTAGGAACAGATGTAAATTTAATCGGGCAATTTGGAGTCGGGTTTTATTCAACATATTTAACTAGCGACCGTGTTGTAGTTATTTCAAAGCATAATGATGATGACCAATATGTATGGGAATCTAATGCTGGTGGTTCTTTTACAGTGAAAAAAGATAATGGTGAAGAACAATTAGGACGCGGCACAAAAATTGTGTGTTATTTAAAAGAAGACCAGCTTGAATATTTAGAAGAACACCGAATTAAAGAACTTGTAAAAACACATTCTGAGTTTATTAATTATCCTATTAGTCTTAGTGTTGAAAAAACAGTATCTAAAGAAGTAGAAGTAGAAGTAGAAGAAGAGGAAGAAGACAAAGAAGACAAAGAAGACAAAGAAGACAAAGAAGACAAAGAAGACAAAGAAGACAAAGAAGACAAAGAAGACGAACCTACTATTGAAGATTTAGACGAAGAAAAAGATAAAAACAAAGACAAAAAACAAACAGTTACAAAAACGATTACAGAAGTTCATAAAGAGCTAGAACTATTAAATAAACAAAAACCAATCTGGTCTAAAAAACCAGAAGAAGTTAGTAAAGAAGAATATGTTGCTTTTTATAAAGGACTTACAAACGATTGGGAAGATTATTTAGCAGTTAAACATTTTTCAGTAGAAGGACAGCTAGAGTTTAAGTGTCTATTGTTCGTACAAAAGCGCGCTCCATATGATATTTTTGAACCAAAAACAAAGAAACAAGGCTCTATTAAATTATATGTGCGTCGTGTATTTATTAGTGATAAATGCGAAGACTTAATTCCCGAGTGGTTAGGATTTGTTAAAGGCGTTGTTGATTCCGAAGACTTACCCCTAAATATTTCGCGTGAAATGTTACAGCAAAACAAAATTCTAAAAGTAATTAAGAAAAACATTGTAAAGAAGTGTTTAGAATTATTTAGCGAAATTAAACAAACACGCGAAGACTATGTAAAGTTTTATGAACAATATGGCAAAAATATTAAACTAGGTATTCATGAAGACACTTCAAATCGTGAAAAGCTTTCTGAATTATTAATGTTTCATAGTTCAAACTCTAAAACATCTATGATTTCATTTAAAGACTATGTGGAGGCTATGCCTGAAACACAAAAAGCTATTTACTATATTACAGGCGAAACGCAAAAAGCTGTTGAAAATTCACCTTTTATTGAAAAATGTAAAAAACTTAATTACGATGTGTTATTTATGACTGAACCAATTGATGAATATTGTGTTCAACAATTAAGAGAATATGATGGAAAGCAACTAGTTTGTGTAACAAAAGAAGGTTTAAAATTTGATGAAACCAATGAATCTAAAACAGAATGGACTAAGAAGATTGAGGATTTTAAGCCATTAACAAATAGCATTAAATCTATTTTAGGAGACAAAGTTGATAAAGTGGTACTAAGTGAGCGTGTTGTTACTAGTCCGTGTGTATTAGTAACTGCCGAAACGGGGTGGTCTGCCAATATGGAACGAATCATGAAAGCACAAGCATTACGCGATCCAAATATGAATTCTTATATGGTATCTAAAAAAACACTGGAACTTAACCCAAGTCACCCTATTATTAAAGCTTTACAAACACAGGTTACAAATCAAGTTAATACAAATAGCCTAAAAGACGTAATTACTCTATTATTTGAGTCGGCACTAATTAATAGTGGCTTTAGTCTAGAAGAACCAACAACATTTGTAAATAGAATTAATCGTATTATTCAATTAGGTCTTTCTATTGAAGACGAAGAAGACAAAGAAGACAAAGAAGACAAAGAAAAAGAAGACAAAGAAGACAAAGAAGATGAAGAAGACAAAGAAGACAAAGAAGACAAAGAAGACAAAGAAGACAAAGAAGACAAAGAAGACAAAGAAGACAAAGAAGACAAAGAAGACAAAGAAGAATCTAATATGGAAGAAATTGACTAAAAGAACAAAATAACTAATTTTAAATGTTTATTGCGTTTTTAATTCAATAAATATTTAGGTATATATATTAATTAATGTCTTCAAGTGGATTAACATATATAAATGAATTGCCAAATCCAAATCCAAATTCTAATATGCAAATTAATAGCGTTCAACAACAACTATTAATGCAACAACAACCGCAAAATATTATTTTAAATAAAAATGAAATAGTTTCAAACCAAAATAATCAGATGCCAGGCCCTGCTATGAATCAATTTATACCATCAGGAACATATAGCACACAAAATCCAATGCAACAAAACAGTAATCAAATAACAATGGAAAATAATGTGCTAAATAAACAACCAAACTATAATGAGCTTGTAAATCAAATACAAAAAGCAAGTTTAAATGGTTCAACAGCACTGCCATCACGAGATATTCCAAACAATTCTATACAAATTTCAAATGATGAACAAACAAAACCCAATTATATACCACCACCACCAGTTCAAGAAGATTATATAAAAAACAACGAAACACCAGACTATTTGATTGAAGAAAATAACAAAATGCGCAATTCTAATTTTTATGATATGCTATATGGCGAAGGACAGCTTCCAATAATAATAGCACTTGTATATTTTTTATTTCAACTACCAGCTATTAAGAAATACAATAAAAATTTATTACCATTTATGTTTAATGTTGATGGTAATCCTAATTTATATGGTTATATTTTTAATAGCATGTTGTTTGCATCTATGATATATATTTTGCAAAAAGTTATGACAAAATTTGTTTAAACATTGAATATTGCTAAACATTATTAAATAAAAATAACTATTTTATTAATTATTTTTATTTTTATTTTTATTTTTATTTTTATTTTTATTTTTATTTTTATTTTTACTAGACTATTTTGAATAGTGTCTTCCTATTTTCATCCATAAAAGTATGCTAATTGTGAAACCTACTAAAAATCCAGCTATACAATGGTCAGGGTGCTCTTTTAAAAAGGGTCTTGTTATAAATGGACCAATAAAGAATGTTAAAAACGAGTAAAAAATCATAATGGCAATTGACATTGGTGAACTTAGATGAGACATTCTATATTGTAACACTATATTATTTTTTTGGCTTATTTTATTTTCTTGATTTTCTTAATTTTCTTAATTTTCTTGATTTTCTTAATTTTCTTGATTTTCTTGATTTTCTTAATTTTCTTGATTTTCTTGATTTTCTTGATTTTCTTGATTTTCTTGATTTTCTTGATTTTCTTGATTTTCTTGATTTTCTTGATTTTCTTGATTTTCTTGATTTTCTATATGTATTAAAGTAAATTTTAGCCGCGGCCATATCAAGAGGATGTACTTGGTCTTCGTGTATCGAAGACGAAGACGAAGACGAAGATGAAGAATCAGATGACGAAAAAGATGTTGGAAAAGGTGTTATATTTGGTTGGCGGCGAAGCTGTGGTGGTTGAACAATAGGAGGGTCAATGTCTAAATCAATTAATACTTGATTAAGAGCATATAATTCAGCAATAGCAATAGGTATTAAATTATTAAGTTTATTATAGTCAAGAAGTAATGATTCTACAGTTTCATTATTAACAGGACGAGATAAAATATTAAATTTAACTGTCAATATATTTACTAGTGCATTATAAACTTTCATAGCAGGAATAGAAAGAGGTGGTGTACTATAATGATAAAAAGGCATCCAATGATCAAAAATATATTCTATTTCACTCTTTGTTTTTTCATTAACAATTATTAACGTTTCTATTATATGTTGAACATCATTCCACTCATGGAAACCAGCAACACTTGATATATCTTTTGTTAGTTTATTCAATCTGGCTATTAGAAATCCAAATAAGGCACTTGCTGTATTATTAACTGGAGACATATTATACTATATATATACTATATATTATAAATTATATATAGTATAGAAAATTACAAAATAAAAAATTACAAAATAAAAAATTACAAAATAGAAAATTACAATACACTTATATTTTTTACTTTTTTACTTTTTTCTTCCATATTTACAATATTGTTTTTGAGAGAATCCTTTTGGACGCATACAATTTATAGACCGTTTATATTTTAAAGTCCACGCGCCTCCGTGTTTAACTTTTGTTCCTTTTTTATGTCTTCTTTTTTTGCCACGTGCTCGGTTTAACTCGTCGCTTTGTGTATCCAATATACTAAGTCTTGCTTCTAGTTCAGCTATTTCTTGTCTTAAAACACTTTGTCGACTAGTTAAATTAATTAATGATTCTTCTGCTGCAAGCATAGTGTGTACTACTCTATTGCTTTCGGCAACTAATGGTATAACGCGTTCTTGACTAGTAGCGTGAATGGCACTACCAATAGCAATATAATCACTATAACGTTGGCTAATACCGTCAGTATCGTTAGGATTAGCATTTCTATAATTTTCATAGGCACTTCGTGCGCTACGATGTGTGTCTCCAATATTACCTCGTATTTGTTCTTGTGTAGCTAGTGTTCTTCCAAGAGTTGCTCTTTGACTCGCAGTCTCCATACGTCGCCTAATAGTAACAATATCAGCATTTACATCCATTATATTAGCATTAATAGTTCTTAGTTCAGACTGTAATTTTTCTAATTGTGTTGTTAATTCATTTCTTTCTCTAAGTAAATCTCGGCTTCTTCTTGTTATAGCTTGATTATTTCTTGCTAAAGCTCGCCTTCTTCTTAGCGAAGCTATTTGTTGTAGCGCCAATGCTTCTCTTTCATTTTCATTTATAATATCTGGCATATAGTATATATAAATAGTATATAATATATTATAGTTTTTTATAGTTTTTTATAGTTTTTTATAGTTTTTTATAACTATAAACTTTTTTACTTTGTCTTATTTTCCATTTTTTTCTTTTTTACGTCTAGAACGACGTTGTTTTTTACCATGCGCTATATTTAACTCTCTATCTTGTCTACGCAAGTCATCTAGATTAGATTGTAATTCGTCTCTTTCATTCATTAATTTGTCTCTACGAGCATATAAAGTATCATAGTTATTTTTTGTTTCACTTAAGGCTCGCAATGCGGACTCTCCTTCTTCAATTAGTGGTCTAATAACTTGTTGAATAGCAGCAATACTAGTTCTATGAATATTACTTGACTCATCATAACGACTTCTTATACCTTCCCTATCATTTGGATTAGTCACTCTATATTGTTCATAATGGCGACGCGACCTAGCATATGCGTTTCCAAGATTCCCTTCCATTCCTTCTTGAGTAAGTCGATTTATTTCTATAGTTAAAAACTGTATTCGTTCTCTAATAGTGCTACGCCTGCTATCTACTAATGTTAATTCTTGAGTAAGACTACTTATTTTGTTATTTAATTTAGCTAATTTAGTTCCTAATTTTTCCATTTTTTTAAATAGTGTGCGTCTTCTATTAGCTAGAGCAGTTTGTTGTACTTCAGTTGCTCTTCTTGCTAATGTTATTGGTCTTTGTTGTCTTATTGGTGGTGAATCTTCACCACTATCAGACATATATGTATATATATTATAATAATATATTATTATAATAAGTTAATAAGTTAATAAGTTAATAAATCATTTTCTAGTGTTTTTGCCCTTTTTTTCTTTTTTTATATGTACAACGATGTTGTTTTTTACCGCATGCATTATTTTCATTTCATTTATACTTAATGATAAATATTCGCTATTCATTGTATCAAGTTCGTTTTGTAAATCGTATTTTTGTTGCGTTAATGTTGCTATGTGTTCATTTAAACTTTTATACTTTTTGTTTGCTTTGATTAAAAGTTGTAGCTTAGACTGTGCTTCTATTCTTAGTGGTTTAATTATTTCTTGAATAGCAGCATTAGTAATACCATGAATACGAGTTGCCTCAGTATAACGACTTCTTATACCTTCAACATCAGTGGGATTAGTTCTAATATAATCATTATAGCTGCGTAATGCCCTAGCATATTCGTGCCCAGTAATACCTTGTAATTCTTCTTGAGAAATTCGCGATATTTCTTGAGTTAAATTGCGTATCAGTTCTCTAGCACTAGCAGCATCACCATTAGCTAATGTTGCTCGCTCATTAAGTCTACTTATGTCATTGTCTAAGTTAGCTATTATAGTTCTAAATTTTGTTATTTCTCTAAATAGTCTACGTCTTCTATAGGCTAAACTTGGTTGGTGTTGTCGTGATGATACTCTTCTTTCACTCATATATAAAATATAGTATAATATAATAAAATATAATATACTATAGATTTGATTTTTATAGTTTTTATAGTTTTTATAGTTTTTATAGTTTTTATAGTCTTCTTTTTCTTGTGTTTTTACCTTTTTTATGTGTAGCACGACGTTGTCTTTTACCGCGCGCTTGATTTAACTGTCTATCACGAATAAGTGCTCTTGTAAGTCTACGCTCAAGGTCGCTTACAATCCTCATTATACTTTGTTGTTGTTGATATAAACTATAATGGTGTTCGCTTGCTAGTCTGTATGTTTCTCGCGCTAGTGCTTTTTGTTCTATAATAGGAGCAAGACCTGTATCCATTAGCTCATCAAAAAGAGCACTAACTTGATCAAATCTTGCTTTACGATTATCATAATAATTTGCGCCTTCCGTGTTTTCATCTTCATTATTTACGTGCTCATACCACCATCTCTTAAGTTCCTTATATTCCATTCCTAACTCGGACTGATTAAAATTCGTAAGAAGTGTGTATCTTAAATTCTCACGTTCTTCTCTCAACCTTTCATAGCGATCGCGTTCATCATCTCTACGTCTTAGTGCGCGGTCAACTTCAATAGTTAGTGTGTCTAGTGCTGCGCGTTGTTGTCTTAAATCGGCTTCTAATTCTCTAATAGTATTTCCTAAAATGGTTCTGCGCGTTTCTAAAGCCTGTGTTCGTCGTGCTAATGCACTTGGTGTATTTTGTCTTCGAGTTGCCGACCTTAAATGCATTCTGGGAGTTCTAATAGTATTTTGATTAATGCTAGACATATTATATTATATTAGTATAATATAATATTAATATAATTTTTTTACCTCTTTAGCTCTCTATGCTTACATTATGCGAAATAATAGTTTATATAAATGATACATTATAACAAATGTTCCAATAAATCCTAATGCAACATAACTATCTTTAGTTAGCTTATTATGCAATCCAAAATATGCGACTGCTATAAACCCAGGAATAAATAATATATAATGAGCTATATAAAGTACATTTCTAAAATTAGTTAGCTCTAAATTGGGAATTGGAACAAATAACACTATGCCTAAACTCAACACTATTAACAAATAATAAATCCAAAATGGTGTTTTACTTTGATAATAACTAATATATATTAATGACGCACCAATAATTAATATATGCATTATATTAACATATTTCATTGGCAAATATAATAAGCTCATTTTATATAGTATAATATATATTATATATATATTTTACACCTTTGGACATTTAGAATGCCAAATAATTATTAAAAGATATTGATTTATAATAAAATATAAATGAATAATACCGTTCAAACTAAAGAGGGAATTATTTCTAAACTAATTAATTTTAACAACATTAAAAATTGAATTGCTTTTTATATAATAAATACTTATCATAATACAATATAGAAAAAATGGAGACTAAACCTAAATTGAATAATGAAGTTAAAAGTATTACTACTATTTGTGAAAATAGTGAACTCATTAATGTAAATTTTGAAAAATGTGTTAAAGGTTATCATTTAATTAATTCGTCTCCCATAAATGAAACAATATGGGAGGACATCAATGCTACAATATTATCATCATTACGAATTAATATTTATTCTAAAAGTAACGGAAGTCATTCATCTGGTATGGATATTAATTGTTCATTAGGAAGAATTAGCAATAAATCCGCAAAATATTCAAATAATAAAAAAAGTATTAATATTAGTTCTTACAGATTAACTAGTGTTTGTAGTATAAAAAATTGTGGAACGCCAAGAGAAATAATTGAAGAAATTAATAAACGAAAAAATTTTGACTATTATTCATTTATAGTAAGAGATGAAACAGATAAATTAAATATTAGTTATGATTGGTTATTGATACCAAGTACTAACTTGATTTTAGACCCTTCTTCATATGTTTGGGAACCCACAATTGGAAAAAGAGGAAAAAATAAAGATACACAAGTTGGATGGAATACAAATGAAATTAATGGATGTAAAATGTCAATTACATTTAGTATGTCATCTCAATTATGGATACATATTGAAATGACAGAAGAAATAAAAAAGTTTATTGTAGCATCTGCTGTCGTAGAAAATAAACCAAAATACAATTATATTGATTTACTTGATAAATTAACTAATATTTAATTATTGTCAATATTATCTAATCTTTCATTTGCTGTATTAATATAATCATTATTAATTTCAAAACCAATAAAATTAATGTTATTTTTTTTTGCTGAAATACACTCAGAACCTGAACCAACAAAAGGAACTACTAATAATGTATTAGAAGTTTTATTTAAAGATGCTTTTATTAAAGTATCACATAAATTTAATGGTTTTTGGGTTGGATGATCAACACGTTCTTTTTTGCCTGCTCCACCTGCTAATGCTGGAATTTTTATAACATCTCTTGGTAATGCTCCGCCTTCGTGGGCAGTATATGTTGTTTCTTTATCACCAGTACTAAATCTACCTATTGTTGATTTTCTAACTTTTCCTGCGGCATTTTTTAGAAATGTTTCTGTATAAGGTTCTCTAACGTCATCACGATTAAATATTGGTTTTTCTTTATAGCAACATAAAATGCTTTCATGTGTTCTTTGCCAAAAATTTAGTGATGGGGTTACTTTATTAGTATAATGCCATACTAACCATCTCACATTACAAGTTATACGTGTTCTTATAAAGGCAAGAATTTCACTAAATCCGTATATATATAAAGTTCCTTGTGGTTTAAGTATTCTTAAACATTCAACAATCCAATTATCACACCATAATAAATAATCATCCATTTTTTGTTTATCACTATTATTTCCAAAATCCTTTCCAATATTATATGGAGGATCACAAATTATAATATCTACACTTTCACTTGTAATTTTTTTCATTCCAATAACACAATCTTCATTATATATTTTATTAATTTCTAAACCCTGTTGTGTTATGACTTCAATCTTAATTTTTTTTTCATCATCTTCAATTATTAGTTCAATATTTTTTTTATCAACATGTTTATTTTCAAGTAAAGCAATTAATTCTTCTTTATTTTTTGATTTACATTTTTTTATTCCATTTTCTTCACACTTGAATAAAAGTTCTGTTTTTGATAATTTGGTGAAATCCATTTCAATAATATAGACTATATTATTCTTAATGGTGATATTATTTAATTCAATTTTTTATTATTTACTAAATATTGTATCACCTCTTATAATAACAAGAAAAAGTAAGACCATCAAAATTGATTTTACATTTTTGCTTTTTTACTCAAAAGTCGGTATTCTAAATGTCTAAATGTCTAAATGTCTAAATGTCTAAATGTCTAAATGTCTAAATGTCTAAAGGTGTAATATATAGTATAAATTTATTATTTTTTAAGAGTTCCAATATAATATTTCGGTAAAATTGTTTTTTTTACATAACTGGGATGGCCACGTGAATTAAAAAGTTGCGTTGCGTCTTTGCCGACGGCTTGCATAATAATCTCTCCTCCAGGATGTTTTGGAATCCAAGAACTAATATTATAAACTTTATTTTCAATTAGCGTCCATGCATCACCCTTTTTATTATGTTTTTTTATTTCAGCAAGTGTAAATGCTTTCTTTTTATTAACTCCACCAATTTTATTAGCACCAATTTTATTAGTGCCTAACTTATTTGTTCCCAGTTTGCGTGTATGTTTTAAAGTCTTAGTCTTAGTCTTAGTCTTAGTCTTAGTCTTAGTCTTAGTCTTATTCTTAGTCTTAGTCTTAGTATGTTCTAAAATAGGAATGAGTTTAGCAATACAATTTTCAGATGTCATTAATGCGCCTTCGCACCACGCCTGATATTTAGAATAATTCTCTCCAATAATATAAACATTTGGCAAAGGATTTATTAATTTATAACTTAAATAATCCGAATCAACATTTTTCTTCCAATTGGCAACACCAGCGTCCCAAAAATACAGTTTTATGTATTTACTAGGTGGAACACTTATGTTATATACGCTAAACAGTTGATTTAATATGTTATTTAGTGTTTGCTTAACATAATCAAGCCCTTTTTTAGCCAATAAATTATTCCAAAATCTAGCATTAGCACAATCGCTATAGCTTGACATAATTAATCCATTATTGTAATTAATAGGAATTACAAATTGGACTTTACTATTTGTAATTGTTTTTTTAATATTTTTAAACCATGATTCTCCATTTTCAGTGTTATAAACTTCAAAAATGCGCACTAAATTAATTGGATTTATTGAGTCTAAATCTCTCAAAAGCGGTTTAAAAAGTGTTAAACTTTCTAAACTCTGTTTAGGTATAGCACATATTAAATGGTCACAATAGTATGTTGTTTTAGTTGAATTTTTATAATTGGAAACACATATACTAAATAAATTGTTATTAGCATTAGCATTATAAGTTACATTTTCAACGTGTGAGAGATTAATAATCGTTATATTGTTGCGCTTATAACCCTGTGTTTGTTTTATAGCCAGCAATAAATGGTCTATAATTTGTCCTAATCCCCCGTTTAATGTAAAAAAAGTGGATTCTTTATTATAGTCATATTTAAAATAACCAATTGCATCATAAGCATTTAATTCATTTAAATCTGAAGAATATTCAAAAACAGAAGCCACTTTTTGAGAGAATGAAGCAGACACATATTTTGTAAGTAATTCATATAAGTAAAACTTTTGCAATGCTGGCTTGCCTAATTTGGAAATCAGTGGACTAAGAAAAAATTTGTATAATTTTGCCATAATAGAGTCTTTGAATTGCGTTTTTTCGTGCGCTTTGTTATTTTCTGTTACTTCTATATATGTTTTAGTATTTACTATATTTACAATTTTAGATTTTAGACCAAGTTCATTTATCAAAGTATTTATAAGTTTTTGATGATGACCCAAGCGGCCTGCTCCTAAATCCATTACATATTCTTCGCCATCTATAGTTTCTTTATAAGAATATATTCGCCCACCATAACGCTCTCCAGATTCTAATAATAATATTTTTAGATTAGTAAACTGTTTAGACAATTTATATAAAGTATAAAGACCTGCTATGCCTCCACCAATTATTACTAAATCATAATTGTTAATATTATGAGTATTATACTTTTTTTTTATTTTTCGCGTATTGGTCATTTAATTATATTATATTATTATTAACTTATAGCAACAATATAATATAATATTTGAAAAATCACTTAGATTATATTCATTTTTTAATTAGCTAAGCCGCCTAATAGTCTCCATATAACGGTCTAAATTCGCTCTTACTTGTCTCACTTCGGCATCGGCAGCCTCTTCAGCTTGAAGTAATCTAACATAAGTTGGTGAGTTTAAACCTAATAGTGTTCGAATCCTATTAGAGCTTTCATAGTTGCTTGTCCTTAACCTAGCATTATTATATGCTTGTGTTGCTAATCTACGTTCTTCTTGTGCTCGATTTCTTGCAAGCAGCGCCTCTTCATATGTCATAGTTGGATTAGCTAAATGTGCGTAATCATTATTAGGTATAATGCTTCTACATAGCGGACAAGTAGCAATACCTGACTGCATACTACGCATTATACATTCACTATGAAATCTATGGCCACAAGGTAAAGATGTAATAGGGTCGTTAGGTAGCACTTCAGCAAGACATATTGCGCATTCATTAGTTATTTCTAAATTTCTATTAGCTATTTCTAAATTTCTCTTATCTCTCTTATCTCTCTTAAGAGCGCTTGTTTTTTTTCTTGTTTGTTTACCTCTAACGCGTTTTTGAATTCGTGTAGCGGCACTTCTTACTATTGAGGATGAACGGCGTCTTGTGGGAGGCATATATATTATATATATATATATATAAAATAGTATATAACACTATAAGTCTATAAGACTATAAAAATATTGAAATATTACATATATTCCGCAAACTCTATATTTGCAATATGACTGCAAATTCTATGAGCGTTACGCGAATTGTCTCGTGCTCGTGTTAATAAATCAGAAGTTATTAAAAACATAGTACTAACATCTTGTTCCAGTGTTTCATCATTTATGTTTAAACTTCTATAGTTATTGTAATTATAAGAAGCTTCATTATAGAGTCTACGTACATAATATTCGGCGGCGTTTGCGCTATATTGATTACTTAATGAATCATTAAAAGTTATATTTGGAATTTCTGGAGGGTCAGGTACTTGTGGTCTGAGTTCTTCAATTTCGCGTTCTAATAATTCTATTTTGTGCATACGTTCTAATATATGTTGCCTTCGTAATATTGGGTCTAATATTAGGGGTTCGTATTCAGGTTCTGGTTCTAATTCTGGTTCTACTGTAGAAATATAGGGTATATTAGTTATACGTTGCTTACAATTAGGACATTTTCCTTGACTTCTAACTAACCAATTTACTATACAATCTTTATGAAATCTATGACCACAAGGTAATGCAATCGCAACATGTTCAGTCAAAGGTTCTAAACATATTGAACAATCATTATTTGTTTGCATATTACTTTTTACTCTTTTCATTACTTTTCTAGTTTGTTTTCCTCTAACTCTTGACTGAATTTTACGACTTGATTTTAGTTTGTGTACCCCTAATTCGTTTTTGAATTTTTTTAGCTGCCGAACTTCTTAAACGCGATGAACTGCGTGTTTTTGAAGGCATATATTATATTATATTAAGACTATTATTATATATAATATAATATAATATATAAGATTATTTAAAAATTTATATAAATAGTGTAATATTACATAAGGTCTGGAGTTTCATCATAATCATCATAATCATCATCACCAAGTTCATCTACAATACGCGTAACATTATTCCTAAGTACTTGCGCACGATTATATAAATCAGACGTTATATAATACATATTAGTAACATCTTGGTCAAGTGTTCCATATGTTCGAACATCTCTATAATTTTGATAATTTTCAGAAGCTTCATAAAATAACGTTCGTAGCTCACGCACAATTTGGCGTGCGTTATCTTGAATATGTAACGCTTCATTTATAGTTATATTTGGAGTCTCTAACAGATTGTATAGTTGTGCTAATCGTTGTTCAAACATTTCAATTTGTTGTAGACGTTGTAATATATATTGTCTTCGTTGTGTTGGGTCTAATATTGCTTGTGCTTGTATTTGTGCTTGTGCTTGTGCTTGTGCTTGTGCTTGTGCTTGTATTTGTGCTTGTGCTTGTGCTTGTTGTATAGAAGGATAATTTATATTAGTTATTACTGTGCGACACTATGGACATCTTCCACCAGTTGTAATCAATGAACGCCTTATACAGTCTTCGTGAAATCTATGTCCACAAGGTAATGCAATACGAACATATTCAGTCAAAGGTTCAAGGCATATTGGACAATCATTAACTGTTGTACTAGTATTTTTTTCTCTATTTATTACTTTTCTAGTTTGTTTTCCCCGAACTCTTGACTGAATTTTACGACTTGCTTTTAGTTTAGTTACTTGCTTTCTAGTTTGTTTTTCCCTAAACCGTTTTTGAATTTTTTTAGCTGCCGAGCTTCTTAAACGCGATGAACTACGTGTTTGAGAAGGCATAATTATATATATATTATATAATATAAAATATAAAATATATAATAATATACTATAAAATAATATACTATAAAATAGTAAAATAGTATACTATAAAATAGTATAAACATAACATTAGTAAGATTAACTACTTAACATTAATGAACCAATAGCGTTTGAAATTCGTAATGCGTTGTGTGCATTGCGTCTTGCGCGTGTTAATAATTCGGCAATTCTATTAGTAATATAAAAAAGGTGTTGGTCTAATATTTCATCATTTCTGGTTAGCCTTGTGCTAAAGCTTACATAGTTAGCGCTTATATAACTTACTTCATCATGTAGACTTATTAAAGTAGTCTCGGTATCATTTGCAGTTACTTCATTAATTATTGCATGTTCATAAGTTATATTTGGAATTTCTGGTGCATCAGGTAATAGTTGGCTTTGTAGTGTCATGCTTTGTTCTATAGTGTCTAGTTCGCGTGCGCGTTCTATAAAGTGTCCTATTAGTTCAATTGGTTCTATATCTAATACATAATCTAATTCATGTATTAGTGGTTGTAATTGAAATAATGGTATTATTTGTCGTTCTTGTTCTTGTTCTTGTTCTTCTATAGAAGGATAATTTATATTAGTTATTACTGTCCTACACTTTGGACATCTTCCACGTGTGCTAGTCAGTGAACGCCTTATACAGTCTTTATGAAATCTATGTCCACAAGGTAATGCAATACGAACATCTTCAGTCAAAGGTTCAAAACATATTGGACAATCATTAACTGTTGTACTAGTATTTTTTTCTCTATTTATTACTTTTCTAGTTTGTTTTCCCCTAACTCTTGATTGAATTTTACGACTTGCTTTTGACCTTTGTTTCTTCCTACTTCTAAACCGTTTTTGTATTTTTTTAGCCGCTGAACTTCTTAGTCGCGATGACCTACGCGTTTGAGAAGGCATACTATAATATATATAATATATATATTATATATAATATATATAATATAGTATATAATATATTATAATATATTTTATTATAAAATATTATAATAAAATATAAGGATGGCTCTCAACAAATCAAATGTGCTAAAAAAAAATAGAAACATTAAGCAAAAAACAGATATAACGCAATTATTTAAGTTAATATACGAAAAAAAGAGTTTTTTTGCATTAATTTTAATAACTTTAGTAATTCAGCTTTACATTACTTATTATGTAAGTGAAAATTTTGATATAGAAAAAGACGAAGATACTAAAACATTCAACCCTAAACTTATTGCCGCATATATAACTGCCTTTATATTAATTCTAATTCTAGCACTTATTACTATGCCACCAGAGTTAAAATTTATTTTATTTTCTCTCTTTTCTTGCGCGTTTGGAGTAATTTTAGGATATAGAAAGTCTCGTTACGATCCAAACACATTAAAAACAGCATATATAGGAACAATTAGCATTTTTGTTTCAATGTTTGCGTTTGGAGTAGCACTAATAGCAAGCAACATTAGATTAGGTTATATGTTTGGTCTAAGTTTGTTTTTTGCCCTGTTATTTTTACTGATTATAAGCATTGTTCAGTTTTTTATTATTCAATCTTCTTTTCTTTATAAAATATTAGTAATATGTTCTTTAATGTTATTTTCTCTTTACATTGTATATGATACAAATAGTATATTACAACGCGATTATGGTGGAGATTTTATATCAGCATCATTAGCTTATTATTTAGATATAATAAATATTTTTTCCAATCTATTAGGTACAAGTGAATTTGAGTAATAACTATTGCTATTTCTATTACAAGCCTATGGTGTAGGAATAAAGTTCCAACCCAAATCTAAACAAATCTTTTTCCATATTTGGTCTTGCTCTACACGCTTTTCTCTGTCTTTTAACATAGGAAAATAGGGCAAAAAATGCGTTTCATTTAATAATTCACATAACTTATAAAGTGTATAATAATAATTCAAAAAATTAACGCGCTCTTTAGGGCAATATTTAGAATATGGTTTTTGTAATTCAATAAATAGATTACATAATGTTTCTTCCAATTCGGAACTCATTATTGGTGGTTTTATACCTAATTTATCTTTAATAAATGGTATGTGTTCATAATATTTATTATAACCCAAATTCTTTAAAATTTCCTTTGTTTTATTATTTGTTAGCTCATTAATGCTAATACGTTCTTTTTTGATTTTATATTTAATATTTTCAAACACTTCATCAGGAATATTTGTGCTTTCTTTTGCCTGAAATTGTGCCAATATTTCCTTTAAATGATTAATTCGTTTATAAGCATAAAAAGAAACTTCTTTTGGTGGTTCTTTATATGATGGTTTATCGATTTCAATTAAATTTTTAATAATATTAGAGCAATTATTACATACTGATATGCCGTCAGACTCCACATAAACCATTTCACCTCTATTACACACACTACAAATATCAGAAGGATATATAAAATTGTCATAATTTAAGTATAAATAATCAATATTGTTAAAATATTTATCAATTGAATTTTTTGTGCTATTGTTAGCATTAGCATTAGCATTAGCATTAGCATTAGCATTAGCATTAGCATTAGCATTAGCTCCATTATATTCGTCATTATGTGATGTAGAAAAAAATTTGTGTATTATATCATTTTTGTTTGGATTAGTTGTTATTAAATCACTATTAGAATTAGAAATATTTTTTTTATTTTCAAAATAATCAAATATATATTTTGAATTATTTAGATAATATTCATTCTTTTTTCTCTCAAGAGAATGGATTAAATTTTTATATTTTTTTATATTTTCAATAAGAGTTTGATTTTTAAGACTATTATTAGAATTTTGTAATAATGATTCCAGCTTGTCTATAATTTTTAAATATTTAGGAATAATTACTTCCTCGTTTTGTTTAAACGAATTACTTATTTCATTATGCTTACTATCCAATGTTGTTTTAATAATATTTGCTTTTTTCATAGCTACTTATAATATTATAATATTATAATGTTTATTATTATATTACAATATATTGAATAATATTTATTATATATTAATTAATAATTAATTTAATTAATAATTAATAATTAATAATTAATAATTAATTAATAATTAAATTAATTGTAAAAATTTTTTTTCTTTAGGAATATTATAAAAAAATGGCTGGTGGTTTAATGCAATTAGTCGCCTATGGCGCTCAAGATGTATATTTAACAGGTAATCCCCAAATTACTTTCTGGAAGGTCACATACAGACGTCACACTAATTTCGCGATGGAGTCCATAGAACAAACATTTAACGGACAAGCGGATTTCGGTCGCCGTGTTACTTGCACCATTTCAAGAAACGGCGATTTAGCTTATCGCACATATTTACAATTAACTCTTCCTGAAATTGGACAAAGCTTAAAAAACAGCACTGGTGGTGATGTATATGCTAGATGGTTAGATTTCCCCGGTGAGCAGCTAATTTCACAAGTTGAAGTTGAAATTGGTGGTCAGCGTATTGACCGTCAATATGGTGACTGGATGCACATTTGGAATCAGCTCACACTATCCAAGGAACAAGAGCGTGGTTATTACAAGATGATTGGTAATACTACTCAATTAACATATGTATGCGACCCTACATTCGCGGACGTAGATGGTCCTTGCTCGGCCAATGGTGTGCGCCAAGTTTGCGCCCCACGCAAAGCGCTACCAGAAACCACTTTATACATTCCACTACAATTCTGGTATTGCCGCAATCCCGGTTTAGCTCTACCTTTAATTGCGCTACAATATCACGAAGTTAAAATCAACTTAGACATTCGCAATATTGAAGAGTGCTTGTGGGCGGTAACCACTTTAGACGGACAAGGCACAAAAATTACCAATGCTTACAAACAGTCGTTAGCTGCCGCGTCGCTATTTGTTGATTACATTTTCTTAGATACTGATGAACGCAGACGTATGGCGCAAAACCCACACGAATATTTAATTGAACAGTTACAGTTCACAGGTGATGAGTCGGTTGGTTCATCATCCAATAAAATTAAATTAAATTTGAATCATCCATGCAAAGAATTAATCTGGGTTGTTCAGCCAGATGCCAACGTCGACTATTGTGCGTCATTAGTTGCTGGTTCCGCGCTAAATACATTATTAGGAGCTCAGCCATTCAATTACACCGATGCGTTAGATGCGTTACCAAATGCGGTTCATGCGTTTGGTTCAAAGACAACCATTAGAGATGGCCAATTTATTAATGCTTCTACGGGTGTTTTTGATGACATGTGGGCAAATCAGTTACAACCAGCAGGGTCTATTAGTGGTATACCTGTAACTGTTACAAATCAAGCTGGATCATCTGTAGTTATTGGAGGCGGAGGAAGTGGTGGTTTAATTGCGGGCAATGTAGCTGCAACAGGTTCAGCTGGACCACTAGGTACCAATAACGATGAAGACTCGGGTGTATCTGATGCTGGCACCTTTGTTTTAGCTGAAACTGCGTTAGACATGCATTGCTGGGGTGAAAATCCAGTTGTAGTTGCCAAATTACAGCTTAACGGTCAGGACCGCTTTTCGGAGCGTGAAGGCACCTATTTTGACCTCGTTCAGCCATTCCAGCACCACACCCGTGCGCCAGACACCGGTATTAATGTTTATTCGTTCGCCCTAAGACCCGAAGAGCATCAGCCATCTGGCACATGCAATTTCTCGCGCATTGATAATGCTACTCTCCAATTAGTATTGTCGAACGCTACAGTTCAGGGTGTAAATACCGCCAAAGTTCGCGTATATGCGGTTAACTACAACGTTCTTCGTATTATGTCGGGTATGGGTGGCTTAGCATATTCTAATTAAGTTAAAGACAAATAAGACAAATTTTATAATAATAATATTATTTTAATAATAATATTATTTTAATAATAATATTATTTTACTAATAATATTATTTTACTATATTAGTATTAGTTTTAATGCAAATAATTAGTGTTAAAAATAGTTTTTATTTTACATATGTGTTTTTAATTACTACAGGAGTGATTACATTTATTGAGGCATTAAGGAACCCTATTCCACAAATTCGCCATATTATGAATTTAGAAACTTGTATATCAATTATTGCTAGTTATTTTTATGGAGTATTTATAGAACTATTAGATAAATCAGAAGAAAAAAGTGTATTAACACAAGAAACGCAAATAACCCAAAAAACACAGCTAACACAAAAAACGCAAATAACAAATGAAATAAAAAAAACAGCAGAAAAAGATAATGGTCCATTAACTACACCAGACTCTGAACTGAAGTTACCAATAGAGAAAATAAATGATATGCGCTATTCTGATTGGGTAATTAGCACACCATTAATGTTATTAGTATTATGTCTCGTTTTGGGTTATGAAAATAAAGTAGACGTCCATTTTTTTTCATTTGCATTAGTCCTATTTTTCAACTTTTTAATGTTGGGTTTTGGATATATTGGAGAAATCAACTTATTAAATAGAACACTAGCAAATTTTATAGGTTTTATATTTTTCTTTTTAACCTATGGAACTATTTGGAAACTATTTTTGACTGGTTCTAAAGTAACAAAGCAATCCAAATTAATATTTTGGCTATATTTAGGACTATGGTCTTTATATGGCGTTTTTTATCAGACAAGTGAAACAACAAAAATGATTGGTTATAATATGCTTGATTTATTAGCAAAAGCATTTATAGGAATATTCTTTTGGTTATATTTAACAAAAATAGTTAGATTTTAATAATCCCTTATATTTTATGATGAATTACATCAGAATAATATAACGTGTAATATGGATAATATTTATTAAATATTTTTAGTTTTAGAGTTTTTTTCGTATAAAGCTTTGCCTTACTTTTTAAGTTATTTAATGTATATTTTATATTAAAAACTTTACCTTGTTTCCAAAAACTATCATAATTTTGAATCCATAATCCATTATCATAAGTATTTTCTAACATAACATCAGGCAAATAAAACGCATCTGATTTAATTCCATGATAACCTCTAATAAATTTTTTTCTAGAACTTCTATATAAATATGTTATTGTATAATGAGATACACTAATATTAGTATGGTTACCTCCAGTTAAACGACTTGTAGTTCTTGCTAAACTTAACACCTTACTAATCAAATTTTGTTCTATAGTTTTATTATAGCTATAACTTTTTGTAAACCATTCTCCTAAACATTCACGTTGAACCATATTTATATCATATGCAGTAACAAACATACCATGTGGTAGTCTAAAGTTTTCTGGTTTTTGAGGTTTTTTTATTAAAAAACTTAAATAACCAACACCATGCAAATTAGGGCTACGTGTTCTTCCAATCCATTGTAGATTATAATCTGTTGGCAAATAGTCATACATTAATTTAAAACTCTTAACGTCATCGATTACATCAATACACTTTAAATGACTAGGAAAATAGTTATGCATTAATGCATGTGCTGCGCAATTTTCAAGCTTAATAGCTTCTTGCATTGGTAAAAAATGTGAATAATCTGCCGATACTATTAGAAGACAATTTTCTAAATTTGTTAAGTGCGCACCATCAACATTTTTCAATAAATTAATACCTACAAAATTTTTATTACCATAATTCCAATATTTTTTACATACATAATCTAATGTTTTCATAATAACATAATATTCATGATAATATTTTTCAGTTTCTGAAATAATTACATTTTCAGAACTATTTGCTGGATAATATATAATAACAATAGTAGTAAAATAATTAATAGGAAAAAATCTTAAAGTATGACTTAGTATTTCGCCGCTATATTTAGTTCCTGCGTGTGGTAAAACATAGCCTTTTATATTATTAGAAAAAGGGTCTCTTAATAAATGGTGTATTTTAATATCATTTTTATTAAACCATTCCATATTTTATTATTTATATATTCAATATATTATGAAATAAATTTTTGATTATATTAAAATGTATTTTTGGCTTCTTATAAATGAATTTTATTTTACTATATAATATAATATAATATAGTAAAATATAATATAATATAATATGAAAATTATCTTTATTGATATTCGTAAAAGTGATGAAGTATATTCTAGACATTTAGATCAATCACAAGAATATAGTTATTATAACATCCCTATGAATATGATAAGATTTAATGCTCAAACAATTATTAACCATTTAGAATATGTTGATATAATATATATTGTATGCGAATCATCAAGTAGGTCTCAATTTATTAAAAATAAATATTTTAGTAACTATGAAAGAATCAAAGTTAATAACAATATGCAGTTTTCTAATTTAAAATATGGGCTAAATAATGTTTCTTTGGATAAAAATATTAATATGAAAATAAATGTGATTGGATCTAACTCATTTAATTTTTATAATGTTATGAGAATTACTCAGACTATTATGGGAATAATAATGTTAGTTGTTGGATTTTATATTTATATAAAATTAATGCGAGAAAAAATATTGAAGAAAATTATTGTGCCATTAATTATTTTAGGAGCATTTGGTTTAATGGTTCTTTTTAATGGATTAACATCCACATGTTCTTTATCCGTAGTACTTGAAGATTATTTAAATTAATTAACTTAATAATAACAATAAACTTATATAACATATAAAACACATAAAACACATATAAAACATAAAAAAAAATTGATTTAAAATTAAATATATAAATTATATTAAAACACTACTATTATGGCATCATTTATTCAAGAAGTTGTCGCTATTATTGACCGGTCAGGTTCTATGTGTGGCAAAGAAGCAGATACTGTTGGTGGTATTAATTCAACATTAGACATTATTAGACAAGATTTAAAGCCAGGCGAGCGCGTAAATGTATCAATTAAGTTATTTGACCATGAAGAGCGATTGTTAATTAGGTCATTAAATATTGAAGAGGTGCGGCCTCTTGAACTAAGGCAATTTGTTCCTCGTGGTCAAACCGCATTGTACGATGCTATTGGTTCAAGTCTTACTTATTTTATGGAAAAGAAACTACATGATCCAAACAGTTATACTAAGTGTTTGATTTATATAGCTACTGATGGTTGTGAAAATTGTAGTAAAAAATTTAACGCACAAACGTTAAAAAAGCTAATTACTAGCGCACAAGAATCATATAATATTGAACTAATGTATTTAGGAGCAAATCAAGACGCAATTCTAGAAGCATCTAAAATCGGAATTGAAGAAGGTCATGCTATTAATTATAGTGAAACAAAGGATGAATGTAACGCAGTATATAGGTCTCTTGGTAATGTTGTAAATAGGCAAAGGAGCAGTGCGCCAACAGCGTTTACACAAGTAGAGCGTAGCCAATCATACCAACCAACTACACCACCACCAACTAGTCATTCTAATGAACCGCCACCATTAAGGCGTCAAACAAGCATAAGACCAGCATTCTTTTAAATACAAAAAATTATATACTAAAAAAGGAAACAAAGTTCAAAAAACAAAAATTAAAAAAACGCATATTTTTTTATAAAATAGTTAGGCGCTATTTTATAAAAAAACTATACATTGGGTGGGGTTCGAACCCACGAGGCCGAAGCCATGCGAACTTGAGTCGCACCCCTTAGACCACTCGGGCACCAATGCTTAAAAAGTAATAGACAAATGTCTATTACTAACATTGTTAGTAGTTATGTCTTTATATTGTTTCGTTATATTATATAATAAGCGTTTGTATTTGTGCTTGTATATAGCTATTAATATTATAGGCAAGCGGAGCATATAATATAGAACTTATATTTGCTAAATATAACTTAATTAGTTTTTCTTTTTCTATTGAAACATAAACATACTTAATATCAAATGTTCCATATGTTGCCCAATAACACCATACTAAATTAGTTAAACATGCCATACATGAATGATATAATGTAACGCTAACAGGTATATAAATGTTTACATATAAAAATGGTAAATTATGTACAATCATATTTCCAATATGAAAAATAGGTAGCGAAAGTCTTTTTCTAATAGCCATTCTCTTAAAAGTTGTATTATCTACTAAATAAGCTCCATTAAATGTAAAAAAAATCAAATAATTCCAACAATAACTTATACTATATAAATAATTATAATTTATATAATTGTTATATGGTTTAAAATAACATAAAATAAATAAGGCTAAGTTAATATTTGTAAAAGGAATAATTTTCTCTCTAATAATAAACTCCATTTTTAAAGTAATTATTAATTATTTTCTAAGTAAGAGTAATAAATATTTAAATGCTAATGTTTCATAATTATTTGCTAATATGTTTTCTTTAAATTTATTGTTATATAATATATATTATTTTTGATATATAATGATAACAAGACAAGCACCATCAGAAAGTGCTAACAACTTTACAATAGGAACAAAGAAACGAGGCAATGATGGCAATATATGGATAATAATACAAACAAAAAATAGTAAGCGGTGGTCTAAAGTAAATGAAAATAAATTACAGAAAACAAAAAAAAATATAATTATTAAGACAAACAATCAGACAAAAAAAGCAAAAAAAAACACCATTTCAGTAGATAAATTAAGACAACTACTAAAAAAATATAATGTAACAACAAGAGGTTCAAAAGAAGCAATGGCTCGAGGTTTATTTAGATTGAGCAGTTCAACAATCGAAAGTAATGATTTACAATTAATTCATAATTTATTAGATAAAGCTCAACAAAAAAAAGCAACAAGACTCATAGAACATAGAATTAGCAAACCAATCACTAATTATAAGGGGATGTATGAACCACTAACTAAACCAATAAGTTCAATGACGCG
>Ga0194129_10000957_pt1 | contig 50963 bp, 48 predicted proteins | sample TA2KigCa35mmetaG_FD_150862 | JGI IMG/M metagenome (GOLD analysis project Ga0194129, IMG submission 150862) | Freshwater microbial communities from Lake Tanganyika, Tanzania - TA2015038 Kigoma Deep Cast 35m | ecosystem: Environmental > Aquatic > Freshwater > Lake | place: Tanzania: Lake...
AGATGCTGTTGCAGTTGGTGTACCAAAGGTTGGATTGAGTGCATTGCCAGTCCAAACCGGATACAGAGTTGTCGCTGCCTCAGTCGTGAAGCTACTGCCTAAGGCATGCGTTTGTGCGCCACCATCAGTTGTGCTCCAACCGGTAACAGTAAATCCAGTTCTAGTGAAGTAACCATTGGCAGTAGCAGAATTAGGTAGCGTCAACGCCTGGCCAACTGTTTTAGTCAAAGTCTGATTGGACCCAGTACCGGTTGTTCCCTTGTTTAGCGTGATTGTGTAACTGCTCGCTGTCCAAACTGCATATAAGGTGGCGTCACCAGTTAGGGTGATGTTTGCGTTATTGGCATATTCAACACTTCCACCCGATGTAGTAGACCAGCCAGCAAAACTGAAACCACTTCTGGTGAAAGCATTCGCAGTTAATGCGGTAGCAGTGTTGTTTGCAATATATTGAGTTCTGCTAGTTGATCCGGCACCAATATTTTCATTAAATGTTATTTTTCTTAAACTGAAGTATTCATAATCTGCATCAAAATTAGCTAACATCTCAGCAGCCGTTAAAGCAGTGTTATATAGCCTTACCTTGCTGATGCCGCCGGCAAATCCAACAGTTGCTCTTGGATCACCAATGAAAAACTTTGAGCCTGACTGATTAGTTCGGGCGATATTAGCTATTGTCGCACCATCTTGTTCGCCATTGACATAAAACTTCAGATTATTTGAGCCATCTATTGTGAAACCAACTAAAACCCATGGTGAATTGGATGTGAATACGCGTGAGCCAAATTGGTCGTAAGTCCCGGTTGTATAAAGATTTAACTTAAGACCATTCACACCTTCAGGCCTTATAGCAAAATGCCAGTCATGCGAACTGCTGCTACCTCCTGTTATATCTGAAAACCATCGAGTTGCCAATATATTCCAACCTTCGCGCAACGATCCAGGTTTAATCCACATCTCAAATGACATGGCACCAGTTACCCTACTGTCAGCTACAGTTGCATATTCAAAATAATCGGCATCACCATCAAAGGTTAAGGACTTAACACCACCCTGATCTAGATAAGCAACATTTCTTTGTCCTACCTGGGATGAAGTTGAACTACCTGGCCTTACCGATTTCCAAGTTATCGAGTTTGTTGCAAGGCTTTGTGGGTTTGTAGCATCTAAATTAACTATTAGATTACTGGTTTTTATTTTGGTCCACTGGGCATAAAGAGTGATATTGCTTGAAGTGGAAAACGATCCGGAGTTTGCGTAAGCAGCACCAGAACCATCTGCATTTCTGGTCCATTCCACAAAAGTGAAGCCTGATCGAGTGAATGAATTAGCCGTTAAATTGTATGCTTCACCTGAATTTACATTTTGAGTTGTAGTTGCCCCAGTTCCATCGTTCTTATTGAAAGTCACTACATAAGTATTTATTGTCCATTTTGCAAATAGCGTGATATTTGCAGTTGGTGAATAAGGTGAAGTAATTGCATTTCCCAGGAAGCCACCATTATCAAACCAACCCCCAAAGGTGAAATGGGTTCTCGTCGGAACAGGTAAAGTAATTCCAGTTTGACCTGGAATAAATGAATTTGAAGCTGTGGAATTACCACCTGTTGCATCGTTATAATTGTAAGTAACGGTATAGGTTGCATTGGTTGTAACGCTGGCCTTGCTAGATTCACTGCTAGTTGCATAATTACCAGTACCCACCGCAGTTAAAGAGATCTGATAAACCGTGTTATCTGCTATCGCTGCAAAATCACTTGCAGTTATCGTTTTTGAGGTTCCAGTTAAGCCAGTTAGTGTTGCTCTTACTGTTGTTCCATTTGAGGCATATACAATAATTGTGTAAGAAGAAGCATTTGCAACAGCGTTCCAAGATACGTTAATCGACTTTAAGGTAGCCGAAGTAGCCGAAACTGTTGGTGTTGCAGCATTACTCAAAGTTGCTGCCCCAATTGTGATGGTAAAACTACTGGTGGAAACTGTTGCATTACTTGAGTCCGTTACCGAAACAACAACAGCACTTGAACCTGCCGTCGTTGGAGTTCCTGAGATCACACCAGTTGATGAATTTAGGGTCAAGCCGGCAGGTAAGGAACCTGAAGTAATCGTAAAATCATTTCCGCCACTGCCGCCAGAAGAGGAAATAGTTAGTGAATAAGCTGAAGCAACCGTTCCTGTAAGTCCACTTGATGGCGTAGTGACGGTGAGAGTGGATGCCCATTGCGCGTGTAAAGTTAAACTGTCGCTACCTGAATATGTCGCACTAAAGGCATAACTTGTGCCCGATCCATTGGCCTGAGAGTTCCAGCCAGTCATCGATGCACCTGCCTTAGATAGGCTCGAAGCTCCACCTGCAGTCTTGATCGTCAAAGCTGAAGTGTGATCAGAAGCAGAAGATTCACTGATGTTTGAACCGCTGCCACCAGTTCCTGCTGTGTAGGTAATTGTTCTAATCAGCGGACCAAATGTCATAGATGTATTTAGTGTGAGATTGTTAGCTGCGCTCTTCATTTCGGCAGCCGATGTGCCAGATGTTTCATCAAAAGGGAAATAAGCTACTAATGCTGAATCCGTTATAACGGGTGCGTTCTCTAAATTATTTGATATTTCAGATGACGTTCTAGCGGTATTCCAAACTTTGACTTCATCTATTTTTCCTGCGAAGGTAAATCTGGTAGTTGCTGGATCAGGAGCATATGTACCAATATAAAAACCAGTCCCAAGAGCATTACTCCCAAGTGCCTGATTAGTGCTCTTCGCGACTCCATTTATGTAACAGGTAGCACTGTTCGAGCTAACGGATACCGCGATGTGACTCCATATATTTTTTGGAATGATGTCGCTGCCACAAGATCGTTCAGCAACGCCTCCATCACGATAAAACAAAACCTGCCCAGAAGAATTGAGCTTAAAGTAAATTCTGCTACTACCTGACCCTTGAGACAAGAACGTTGAAACATCTCGGCTTGCACTGTAATCAGAGGGAGAAATCCACGCTTCAATAGTGAAATTACCCGTGGTTGGTATCACTGCGGTGTTTGTAGATGCATAGTGGCCAGATGTACCAGAGAAAGTCAAATATCGAGAAGCCAGTGTAGTTACACTCGCTCCAGTTGAAGGATCTGAATTGTTGTAATTTGTAAGGTCGCCAACAGCAATGATTTTAACCGAATAATTTGTATTAGGTGATAAAGCAGATATCTTTCCACCAGAAGTAAAATTCGCGTAGTCACTACCTAATTGAGTGCCGCCACTATCAAATACTTGTGCCCTGTAAGAAACTGCATTAGCCACAGAATTAAAAGTTACCGAGATCGTGCTTGAACTTATTGCAGTTGCTGCTACTGAGCTAGGGCTTGAAAGTTTTGCATTTGCATACTTGACAATTACAACACCAGAGCCGCCAGGTGCACCTGCGCCACCGCCCGTTCCAGTGTTTGCCACACCTACTGATGTGTAATTTGGTGCAGTTCCGGCATAAGGCCAAAGTCCAAAGTTTAATCTTCCGTTGCCGCCTAAAACTGAGTCAGTAAGACTGCCTTCGCCGCCAAGCCCTCCCCAGCCACCACCACCACCAGCTACTTTCTTGCCCAGCACAGTTACGCCAGCTCCGCCTCTAGATCCGACACCTGCGCCGCCAGCACCGCCGCCGGCACCATTGGCCCCAGCAGCACCAACATTCTTGAAGCTTGACCAACCGGAATATGTGGTACCGCCAGTTTGACCTCCACTTCCGCTACTTGAACCGCCACCACCTGAACCACCATCTGCACCATTTGCTCGAAGATTTCCACCCACACCGCCACCGCCACCGCCACCGCCTCTAGCGGTAACTGAACCAAATGCGCTGTTGCCACCATTCCCGCCATGAGTTGAGGTGCTGGAATTTGAATTCCAGGCGTTTATGGCATCCGCCTGGGTTGATCCAGTTGGTGAACCACCAGTGCCGCCAGCACCTATCGAAATTTGAACTGACGATCCTGGCGTAACTGCTGTTCCAGAAGTATTGATAACTGAACTACCAGATAGCGTGGCTGATCCCGTTACCAATACTTCTCCGGCGCCACCGCCACCAGCGTTGTTTCCAAATGCGCCACCACCACCGCCACCAACAACTGCAACTTCTACTGAACTGATTGCACTTGGCACGGTCCAATTACATGAACCAATTGCAGTAAATGTAAGCGTCGTAACTCCACCTGAATTAGAGGTTGTAGGCGAGCACGTTAAATTCCATTTTGCATACAAAGTTGTATCAGTTTGTAATGTGATTTGTGCGCCATTGCCATAAGCAACTGCGCCACCAGAACTCGTTGCCCAACCAGCAAATGAGTGGTCTGTTTTGGTGAATGAATTACTCGTTATTGCAGTTGCCGTGTTGTAAGTAATTTGCTGGGCTGACATGCTGCCAGAGCCAGTATTGGAATCAAAAGTCACGGTAACTTGTTGAGCGTTTGCAGCTTGAGTGCGCAAAGTTGAAACTTGAGTTGAATCTAGTTCATAGCCGTATACCCTTGCGACAGCTAAATCACCGGTCCAGCCAGCAGCACTATTGCCGCTGTTATCTAATCCAGCCCAACTTGATAGCCTGCCGCCGCCAATTACCCAAAATCCGTTGTAATCCTGAGTTGAGGTGTTAATTCCTGTTGTTGGCGTTTGGGCGGCACCATCAACGTACAATCTTGCAGTTCCGCTTGAATAAGTAGCAACAGCATGGTGCCAAAATCCATCATTTACTGCAGCTGAACTAGTTACGTAATTGAATCCACCTCCGTTATACAAACCAAATCGTAATTTTCCAGTATTGTCGATATAGAGATGGCGGTCATAAGAAGTGGTTCCAGATCCATTTCCAGCAGCGTTTTGAAAACCAATAATTTTTGCGCCTGTTGACGTTGTCCTGAACCACAATTCAATCGACATGACATTTGGATTTGAGTACTGCACATTCTTATAAATGTGATTTGAACCATTAAACGCAAAAAACTTATTCGTGGCAGTCCAAGTTGGAAAAGTATTTCCTGCTGTGCCAGGCGAGGTAATATTGGCATTAGAAATTGCATCTACCCAATTATTTGCGCCTGTCCCAGCACTCTTCGCATTTAAATCTAAAATTTGAACTGTTGCATTAGCGCTAGCTGGCGCTGTTGCAATTGTTGTTTGGGTTGCAACAATCAAACCAGTTAAAAGTGAAATTGAAGTAATGAAATGAAGACTCTTTTTGATCAAGCAACACCAGTGATCCGTGAAGTCACTTGATTTCTTATATTCAGATTGCAGGGAGTGATCGACATTTCTGACTCACTCCTTTTCGTCGCGCCGGATAGGCCTTAATTCTTGAATTTTTTCCTAGACTCTTGGTTCATTTTACCAAGACTTTATGAGGGAGTGGCACCGATACCGTTTTAAGAATCAAGTAGATTTCATTTGATTACTTGAGCCGAACTGGATCAAGTAATCTATACTGACCCTAATCATTAAATTGGGTTTTCAGACTTAATGGCTGATTATTCGGTCATTAGTTAGGAATAAGGAGCGTTCCCCATGGGTAGAGCAGTCGGTATTGATCTTGGAACCACCAACAGCGTGGTGTCCGTATTAGAAGGTGGCGACCCAACCGTGATCGCCAACGCGGAAGGGGCTCGAACCACCCCTTCTATTGTTGCATTTAGCAAAACTGGCGAAGTGCTTGTTGGTGAAGTGGCTAAGCGCCAAGCAGTAACAAACCCAGAGCGCACTATTAGATCTGTAAAGCGCCATATGGGAACAACATGGACTGAGAAAATTGATGGCAAGGCTTACACCGCCCAAGAAATTTCAGCTCGAACTTTAATGAAATTAAAGCGTGATGCCGAAGCTTATTTAGGTGAAACTATTACTGATGCAGTTATTACTGTTCCGGCATATTTCAATGATTCACAGCGCCAGGCAACAAAAGAAGCAGGTGAGATTGCTGGCTTTAATGTGCTTCGCATTATTAATGAGCCAACTGCAGCAGCACTTGCTTATGGTTTAGATAAAGCCGATAAAGAGCAAACCATTTTGGTATTTGACTTAGGTGGCGGAACCTTTGACGTATCACTACTTGAAATTGGTGATGGTGTTGTTGAAGTTAAAGCAACAAGCGGTGATAACAATCTTGGTGGCGATGACTGGGATGAAAAGATCATCACCTGGTTGGCTGACACTTTTAAATCAAAAACCGGTGTTGATCTCAAGAATGACAAGATGGCAATGCAGCGACTAAAAGAAGCTGCCGAAAAAGCAAAGATTGAGCTGTCTTCTGCTAATCAAACTGCAATTAACTTGCCATATCTAACTGCATCAGCTGATGGCCCAATGCATTTAGATGAAACGTTAACTCGGGCGCAATTTGAACAGCTAACTGCAGATCTGCTTGAGCGCACTCGCAAGCCATTTGAATCTGTAATTAAAGATGCTGGCATTGCAATATCAGCAATTGATCAGGTAGTGCTGGTTGGTGGCTCAACTCGTATGCCAGCAGTATCAGAGCTAGTTAAGAAACTAACAAATGGTAAAGAGCCAAACAAATCGGTTAACCCAGATGAAGTAGTTGCCGTTGGTGCGGCGCTGCAAGCAGGTGTGCTAAAGGGTGAAGTTAAAGATGTATTACTGCTTGATGTAACACCACTCTCCCTTGGTATTGAAACTAAGGGTGGCATCATGACAAAGTTGATTGAGCGCAACACCACCATTCCAACTAAAAGATCTGAAACCTTCACTACCGCTGAAGATAGCCAACCATCAGTAATGATCCAGGTCTTCCAAGGTGAGCGGGAAATGGCTGCTTATAACAAGAAGCTGGGCACGTTTGAGCTAACTGGTATTGCCCCAGCACCTCGTGGTGTGCCACAGATCGAAGTCACTTTCGATATTGATGCTGATGGCATTGTGCATGTAAAGGCAACTGATAAGGGAACTGGCAAAGAGCAATCTATGACCATTTCCGGTGGCTCCGCGCTCTCTAAAGAAGATATTGAGCGAATGACTAAAGATGCGGAAGCGCATGCCGAAGAAGATAAGCAGCGTAAAGAAGCAATTGAGCTTCGCAATCAAGCCGAGTCACTGGTTTATCAAACTGAGAAGTTCCTCAAGGATAACGATGAGAAACTGCCAGCAGATGCTAAGAGCAACGTAGAAACCCCACTGGCTGAGCTTAAGAAAACGCTTGAAGAAACCGCAACTGTTGATGTGCTAGATGCCACTGCCCAAGAGCGAATCAAATCTGGTGTGGAAGCAGTCGCAACAGCTTCCCAAGCACTTGGTTCCGCGCTTTATCAACAACAGCAACAAGCTGATGACAGCGTGATTGATGCTGAAGTAGTGGATGAAGAAAGCACTAAAGCGTGAGTGAAGAAAACTCAGCAGCCGAGGGCATCAAGATAACTGATAAGCGTCGGATTGATCCAGAAACTGGTGAAGTAAGAGCGGGGGCTTCGGCCCCCGCTGCTTCATTAGATGATTCTGATCAAGTAGCAGAACTCACAGCTGATCTGCAGCGCATCACTGCCGAATATGCAAATTATCGCAAACGCGTTGATCGCGATCGGGAGTTGATTAAAGATCTGGCAATTGCATCAGTGCTAGAACAATTACTACCGCTTTTGGATGATATTGATCGCGCTCGCGAACACGAAGAGTTATCTGGTGGCTTTGCTGCCGTTGCGGATAACTTAACAAATGTGGTAGAGCGGTTTAATTTAATTCCAGTAGGAGCTGTTGGTGATGAATTTGACCCAAGTGAGCATGAAGCGCTACAGATGATTGAATCGGAAAACTTCACCGTGCCATCGGTGGCAACTGTGCTGCGAAAAGGTTATCGTCGCGGCGATAAATTAATTCGCCCCGCGCAAGTAGTTGTGGCGGAACCAATAACTGCTGAAGTTACGGCGGAAGAGAACTAATGCGTTACGGGGTGCCACAAGATGAGAACACCCCGGCATATGTGATTTCCGTTGCCGCTGAAATGGCAGAAATGCATCCGCAGACGCTGCGCCATTACGACAAGATGGGATTAGTTTCACCTTCTCGATCTGGTCGGCAGCGGCTGTATTCGCTTAGAGACATTGCGCTGGCGCGCTATGTGGCAGCGCTGGTTAAAGAAGGGGTGAACCACGAAGGGATTAAGCGCATCATTGCGCTTAATCAAGAGGTGGGCGAGCTTAAAAATCAGTTAGCGCTGGTAACTGAGCGACTAAATGATTTTGAGCATAAAGATCGAAATACCAAACTTGCGGTTTATCGGCCTCGTCGTTAATTGACCAAACCAGGCTTTAGTTGTTCAATTGCGCGGGGCAATATGAAATTTCTTAAATCAATCGCAACCGCAATCGAAATACCAAACTTGCGGTTTATCGGCCTCGTCGTTAATTGACCAAACCAGGCTTTAGTTGTTCAATTGCGCGGGGCAATATGAAATTTCTTAAATCAATCGCAACCGCAACCGCGCTTTCGCTGTTAGTTATTGCCCCAGTTAACGCAGCACCAATTAAAGCCGGATCGGTCTGCACTAAGCCAAACCAACAACAGAAATCTGCTGGGCAAACCCTGGTTTGCAAGAAAAGCGGTAAGAAATTTGTTTGGCGGATCAAAGTTGATAAGCCAGCAACCCCACCAACCACCCCAGTTACGCCAACGCCGGAAGTTAAGCGATTGGCTGTTTATGCCGGTGGTGCAGGTGGCAGCCAAGCCATGAGTTTTGAGTTGCCAGTATCGGTTGTGCCAGCTCCAGCAAATACCAATTTGAAATTGTGGGTGTATCACCCAAAGTTTAAGAACCAATCACTGCGCAGCCCAGGTATCTGGCTTAGGAAAACTGGCGAAGAATGGAAATGGTTTCCTAACGGAAATCCCGATGGCAGCATGTATTTCAACATTGCGCCAGGCAGTTACATTTTTGACACGGTTGAACCAGATAACAACACCAAAGACTTTAGTAGAAGAACTTACTCGCTAACTGTTTCCGCTGCCGGCGTTGCTAGCGTTGTTGGGTTAAAGCCAAATACCGCCGGTTTTTATACCGTCTCGGTGAATGATCAAACGAATCGAGCACCCGCATTTGTTCCCACCTCAAGATGTCAGATCTTGGATCGAGATGTTAATCGCGGCATGAATGTTGGATTTGGCAAATCAGCTAATCGATTAACCAGTCAAGGGGTAGTAAAAGCGTTAATTCTGCCAATTGATTTTGCTTCACTCCCTGGCACTGGTGTGCCAGCTGAGATTTTCTACAACATGGCAACCAAGATGGACACTTACTTCAAAGAGATGTCCAACAATCGGGTGAGTTTTGATTTTCAGGTGCTACCAACTTGGCATCGAGCAAATTTTGATCCAGCAATTTATAAATTAGGTCAATGGAATGGTGGTGATCCACACAGTTACTACAAATCAGCACTTGCTTCAGCTGATCCCGTCGTAGATTACTCATTATTTGATGTGGTTTATGTGTTATCACCAAAAACGGTTCCTTGGTCATTAATTGCCTATGGCCCCGCATTTCCAACTGATATATCAACTGAAGATGGCTCAGTTAAGAACGGCACATTTTCTGGGGCAGATGCTTATCAGCAAAACGATACGGTGGCATGGCAATGGATGGCACATGAAACTGGCCATCTATTTGGCATCTTTGACCTTTACACCATTTCACCACAAGCTAGCACTTATGGGGTTTGGGATTTAATGGCAAATAACTGGGGAGATTATTTAGAGCTAAACAGTTGGAATCGATATATCCAAGGTTGGTTAACTGATAATCAAGTTAGATGTTTAGAGCCAAATCAACTCTCAACTCCAGTTGAAGTGACTATTGATCGGCTTAACTATAGAAACAATGAAGTTAAAGCTGCCGTAGTTAGATTATCTGACACTAAAGTGTTAGTGGCGGAAGTTAGACGCAGCGGTGGTTATGACAAGATGCCAGAGAACTTAGAAGGTGTCTTGGTATACACCGTTGATACCACCATTGAGAGCATCAAAGGTGGCTATCAAGTGCAGCGTCGAGTTGGCTCAACTAATCCTGATTTCATTGATGCTGCGCTAAGACCAGGAGATAAAGTCCGGGTTGGTAATGTCACCGTTGAAGTAGTTTCTCGCGGTTCGCAAGGTGATGTAGTTAGATTTAGTAATTAATTCAAGTTGTTATCTGACCAGTAACAGATTGCCTCATAAACATATTGCCCCACGCCGTCACCTAACTTCTGGTAATACTTGCGGTATTCGGTAGGCAAGATGTAGGTCAGGGCTAATGATTTAAATGCTTCCCTATTTGGTTGCCAGAATTGTGTAGTGAATTCATATTGCGCTTTAACTGCTGCTTGCGCTTCTTCACTAGTTGGGGGTAAGCCTTGCAGCATCAGTTCTTGAAAGCGGGCAGTGATTAAACTGAATTGCTCGGTAAATTGCTGGTTCTGTTCTTTGGTGTAGTTGTTCTGATATTGAGATGAGTGGTAATTCCATTGCACTGCATAATACTAACCATCTAAAAGTGTAATAATCAATTCTATGACCTTATTAAAATCTCACGAATTAATTGATTTAGATGTGTTAAGCCAGATGGTGGCTTTTCTGATCATCGCGATGAGTAATTATCTTTGTTAATTCTGACACCTGTGATGTTGAGATAATTCCATATCTTTCTGCATCTCTTATCGCACCAATGATTCTTCCAGATTCAGTGATAGGAATGAGTTTCTTAATAACTGAATAGACACTCTCTGATCTAACATGGTCATATTCAATAACATCATATGCAGTGATGTCTTTAACCCTATGGAGTGAAATAGTTTTGGGGAGATTTCTTCTCACTCTTTTTGTAGTGGCTATGTGAATTCGCCCTGGATTAAATACGCCAATGTCATGCACGGACATTGCGGATTCACCAATCAAAAAAGCTTCTGGTCCCACTAAAGCTAATGCCTCTCGAAATTCAGATTTTGGTTCAAACCGCGAATACTCAGTTCGATAAACCCCACGACCAATTCGAGTCAACTTTCCGCGATGAGTTAACTTTCTTAGTTCTACAGTTGGGATGCCAAGTGCGGCAGCATCATCGAGCGTAAACAGGCCATCGCGATCTACGGCGTAATTAGTGATCTGCTCTCGAATTGTTGGCATAGCAGTAGCGTACCATTATTGGTACGCTTTTGGCCGGTGCTGAACTCAGGGCCTCGTCTGCCCGAATAACGATTTGCTTAGCTATGTACTAATTACTCAAAATCTCGATCAGCAGCAGTTTCCGTTGGATTAAATGGTTCTGGCACATCCTTGGCCATGTCAGCAAACCTGGAATAGTGACCTTGGAACACTACTTCAATATTTGCCATAGGACCATTACGGTGTTTAGCAACAATTAGATCTGCTTCACCTCGTTTAGGGGAGGCGCGGTCATAAGCATCATCTCGGTGAATTAAGACCACTACGTCAGCGTCCTGCTCTAGTGAGCCAGATTCACGTAGATCAGCCAACTGCGGACGCTTATCGGTTCGCTGCTCTGGACCACGGTTTAACTGGGAGATCGCAATTACTGGAATATCCAATTCTTTGGCAAGCAGCTTAAGCGAACGCGAAAACTCTGACACTTCTTGCTGTCTAGATTCCACTCTTCGACCAGAAGTCATAAGTTGTAAGTAGTCAACAATGATGAGTCTTAGATTATGGCGCTGCTTAAGCCGTCTGGCCTTTGCTCGAATTTCCATCATGGTTAAGTTCGCTGAGTCATCAATAAATAGCGGTGCTTCAGAAATTAAACTCATTTTGCGAGCAAGTCGCTGCCATTCTTGATCTGACATTTTATTGGTACGCATGCTGGATAAGAAGATATTCGATTCAGCCGAAAGCAATCGCATTACAATTTCAATGCGGCTCATTTCTAGTGAAAATATTGCAGTTGTTAAATCATGTTTAATTGCCGCAGCACGGGCAATATCTAAGCCAAGCGTTGATTTACCTAAACCAGGTCGAGCAGCAACGATAATTAATTGACCTGGGTGTAAGCCGTTTGTTAATTTATCTAACTCAGTAATCCCAGTTGGCACGCCAGTCATAATGCCATCTCGCGAACCGAGCGCTTCAATTTCAGTTAACGCGCCAGATAGCAATGTGCCTAGCGGTTGATAATCATCTCTGGCTCGATTATCCGAGACGTCATACACCTCAGCTTGGGCAGCATCAACGATTTGATCTGCATCGCCTTCGCCTTTATAACCAAGTTGCGCAATCTTGGTGCCAGCTTCAACAAGTCGTCGGAGCATTGCTTTATCACGCACAATGTGTGCGTAATACTCGGCATTTGCTGCAGTTGGCACGCCGTTAACAAGTGTGTGCAAATAAGGTGCGCCACCTATTTTTATTAGCTCACCAGTTTTACCTAACTGTGCTGAAACTGTTACTGGATCAACTGGTTCACCGCGACCATACAAATCTATAATTGCAGCATAAATAGTTGCATGCGCCGGTCGATAAAAATCTAGTTCTCGAAGATTTTCAACTACATCAGCAATTGCATCTTTGCTTAAAAGCATCGCACCAAGCACTGATGCCTCGGCCGCAATATCTTGTGGGGGTAGCCGATCAAAACCAGCGTCGCCCGCTGGTGATGGAAATTCCGCCACACTCATGAGGGCATTGTGCCCAGTTACTCTGACAGATGCGCTGCGTCCTGTGTGGGGAGCCGGGGATGAACTGCGGATGGCCTGTGGATAACTGGGGAATGGTTGTGGGTTAACTGTGGGAAATCTTCACAGTAATAGTCAGAAAGCCATCAAATTGAGAGGGAATCCTCACCCACATCCTGTAGATAACAAATAGTTTGAATATTTTTTAAGCGTAATTCCTGCCTGAAAATAGTCATTTTCAGGCAGGCTATTGGGTTATTCAATTAAGTGGGGCTAAGCGCCGCCTGATTTCTATTGCAGCGCTTCTGGCGGCGCTTCCCCATCTTGATATTGCTGAGATTCGAGCAGCGGGAGAAACCTGCCAAGCTTCTGGGGTGGTGAAAACTGGATCTATTTGAGATCCTGAATAACTGAATGATTTTTCTGTTGTGTTACTACTTATTACTCTTTCGAATTTAAGCGTTACTAAAGCACCTGATTGACTGTTAGCTAGATCAGACCATGCTCCTTGGCCAGACCAGAAATTACCTAAGCCATAAACAACTGGTTTTCCGTTAATGATTTCAGCATCTTGCACCACATGGGCATGATGCCCAACCATGGCATCAATGGCTGCAGATTTAGTAATTGCCTGGGCGATAGCTTTTTGCTGACTGTTTGGTGTTACAGCATATTCTGTTCCAGCATGGATAGAAACAATTACTAAATCTGCCCCATTTCGTTTAGCGGCTTTGGCATCATTAATTATGCTGCTAACCGAAATGGGTGCGTTAACTAACCAATTAAATTTAGGTCTGATGCCATTGGTAGACCAGGTGTAAGAAAGATGAGCAACAGAAATATCGTCTTTTACTTGGAACCAGCCAACAGCAGAATCTGTTGCTCTATTAATTTGCGCTTTGTTTCTGATTCCAGAAACAACTAGTCCGGCACTTTTCAAGCTTCTGATTGTGTGATAAACACCTGCTGATCCTTGATCTAAGCTGTGATTTGATGCCGCACTACAGCCATCCCAGCCAGTTTCTTTTATTGCTATTGCTAGCGAATCAGGGGTAGCAAAAATTGGGTATGTGCTGGGATTACCACTTGTGAGTGGGGTTTCTAGATGGCAGATGTTTATATCAGCAGTTAATAGCGGTTTAACTGGGGCTAGCTGATTGCGAAAGTCATATTTACCTCCACCATCCTCTAAAGCCTGCTCATATTGAGAGTGGTGAACTAATAAATCCCCGGAAACTGAGATGGTGATGGTTTCGGTTGGAAAAGCAACAGCGCTCCCGGCTGGTGGTATTACCAGTAGTGTGAGAAGCAATCCTGCGATTGCTTTCACGCTAGTTGCAGTATTCATTTAATACCGCTTCCGGGAGCGCTGTTATTAGGTTTAGTTAGCCAGCCACAATCTCAATGTTTACATAGCCAACAATGTCGTGCTGAAGCTTCAATGGAACTTTATGTGTTCCAGAAAGTTTGATTGGATGCTGTAGTTGGACAATTCGCTTATCTAACTTATCTCCACCAACACGGTAGATTGCTTCAACGATATCGCTCGCACCAATTGATCCAAACAGCTTGCCAGATTCACCAACGCGAGTCTTAATAGTGACTTTGTTGGCCTTCAACCACGCTGCCACTTCTTGAGCGTGATCTTTGCTACGAATAGCACGTTCAGTGCGAGCACGACGAATAGCTGAGACTTGATTTGCCCCACCCTTTGTCCAAAGAACTGCCAAGTTTCGTGGAAACAAAAAGTTTCTGGCATAACCAGGCTTAACTTCTACCACATCTCCAGCATCACCTAAGCCAGCGGTGTTATTAGTCAGAATAACTTTCATAACTATTTCTTACCTTCCACTTGAAGCGTAGGGCAGCAGAGCCATTTCTCGAGCGTTGCGAACTGCAGTTGCTACTGCGCGCTGCTGCTGCACAGTCAATCCAGTTACGCGGCGAGCACGAATCTTGCCACGATCTGAAACGAACTTGCGAAGTAAGTTCACATCTTTGTAATCCACATGCGTTACATCTTTAGGAAGAAGTGGATTTACTTTCTTGAAAATTTTTTTGTTTTTATCATCATCTTTATTGCGACGACGATTTGAATTTCCTTTAGTATCTTTTGCCATTAGTTCTCCTTAAAACGGTGGCTCGTCAGCAAAGCCGCCGCCCCACGAATCGGTTTGATTGCCAGCAGCCCAAGGATCGTTTGCAGCAGGTCCTGAGCCAGAATTTCCACTATTGTCATTACGCGACATCCGAGTTACTTTTGCAGTTGCATAACGTAGAACTGGACCAACATCATCAACTTCTAGTTCAACAACTTGACGCTGCTGACCTTCTTTAGTTTCGTAACTGCGTTGCTTAAGTCTGCCAGTAACAATAACTCTGGTGCCCTTAGTTAATGATTCAGCAACGTTTTCAGCATATTGACGCCAAACATTGCAGCGCATAAAGACGGTATCGCCGTCTTTCCACTCATTGCTATTGCGATCATAAACTTTGCTTGTTGATGCTACTGTGAAAGAAGCAACTGCTAACCCGTTTGGGGTAAAGCGAAGTTCTGGATCGTTTGTTAGGTTACCTGTTACAGTAACTGTGACATCACCAACAGCCATTATTTCTCTTTATCTTCTCGGCGTAGCACTTTGGTGCGTAGCACTGCTTCATTTAAATTTAGCTGGCGATCTAACTCAGCAACTGCATCAGCAGAGCAAGTTAGTTCCATAACGGCATAAATGCCTTCACTCTTTTTTGCGATGTCGTATGCCAATCGGCGACGACCCCACACATCAACACCATCAACCTTGCCACCGTCTTTCTTAACTACGTTAAGAAAAGTATCAAGGCTAGGCTTTACGGTTTTTTCTTCTAGATCTGGGTCAAGGATGACCATGACTTCATAGGCACGCATACCTAATTAAGCCCCCTTTGGACTAAACGGCCACTGATTTGTTTCAGTGGCAGGAGGTAATTGGGTTTCCCCAAGAACGAGGGCAAGGGTAGCAAGCGAGAATTGTTCACACCCAAGGGGGCAGCGCAGCCCTTACTTTACTTTTCCACACCCAAATAGGTATGCTATGCGTTATTAACGCAAAGCGTTAATATTCCAAAGTGATCATCTCATTTGCCGACCGGAATAACTAGGCAATGGCGTATTTGTTTTGGTTGGATCGATCAAGGTTCAATCGAAGTAGAAATAGTTGATTACCATTAAGGAGCGCTGAGTTATATGAAACTATCTGATGCAATGACTTCACCAGATGGTGAAGTCAGATACATCGACCCAGTATCTCCAGGTGAACTTTTAATGGAGGAGTTCCTAAAGCCAATGAAGATTACTAAATATCGCTTGGCAAAGGAGATTGATGTTCCGGCACAACGAATTGGTGAAATTGTTAACGGTAAAAGAGCAATAACTCCAGATACTGATCTGAGACTTTGCCGCTTTTTTGGGCTATCAGATGGTTACTGGTTGCGGGTCCAAGCTAATTATGACCTTCACTCGACACGCGCTGCCATGAGAGAGAAGTTATTAAAGATTAAACCGTGGACTCATGGCTCAAAAATCAAATTATGATTTATCGGTTACATATCTACTAAAGCAACAAATGTCAGCTTTGTAGTACCAACTTGGCCCGATTATAAAATTCCACTTCAGCTACATATTGATATCAGAGTGAGTGATTTGGTAGCTGCACTTGTTGTAGTTGAAAAACTAGGAGGCAAATTAATCAACTAGTCTTCTAAAACTTTCTGGGTATGTCTAGATCCAGTTGGCATACCGTTTTGTTTAGTGCGATTCTAATTACCCACTTCAGCAGTTGGAAAATGGCAAGCAACTTCAGTTTTATCAACAATACGTAATAGCGGTTCAGTACTACGGCAAATATCTTTAGCTTTCCAGCACCTAGTATTGAACACACAGCCAGTTGGCGGATTTGTTGGGCTGGGTAGATCCCCTTTTAAGATTATCTGCTCGCGAGCACGTTCTGCTGCTGGATCTGGAATGGGTATCGCCGAGAGCATAAGTTTTGACTAAATCGTCACAATCTGCTCATTCCGGACGAAAAATCCTCTAACTACACACTTACCCAATCCATCCTGCATTAATCAGTAGGGGACAAGGCTTTGGTTTGAACTGCAACCAAAACTATAAATAGCCTGCGGTCAATCACTGCTAATATTGCTATATGCCTACCCAGCCTGCGGCAGCTTCTATTATTAAATCGCTAACCAAATTAGCAAATCCCAAACTAGCTAAAGACCAACTTTGGTTTTATCAAACCCAAAAGGGTGGTTATGGTGAAGGAGACAAATTCCTTGGTATTCGAGTGCCAGTTTCGCGATCAATCGCAAAAGCCAATACCAACTTACCTCTTACCGAAATAGCTAAATTAACTGCTAGTAAGTATCACGAGATTAGATTTATTGGGTTAGCCATCTTGGTGTTGCAATATCAAAAAGCAAAAGACGCTAAAACTCAAAAACAAATATTTGATTTCTATCTAAAACTAGTTAAGCAAGGCCAGGTTAACAATTGGGATCTAGTTGATGCTACCGCCCCCTATTTGGGTCACTACTTAGTTGATAAAGCTGATGCGATGAAGTTATTGCAGCAATTAATTAAAAGTAAAAATCTATGGGTGCAGCGCACTGGAGTTCTGTTTACTTTTGCCTTCATTAGGGCTGGCAATAACAAACCCACCCTGCTACTCGCTAAGCAGTTACTCAACCATCCCCATGATCTAATCCATAAAGCAACCGGCTGGATGCTGCGCGAAGCAGGAAAGCGAAATATTTCAGATTTACGGGGATTCTTATCTGACCATTCTGCAGTAATGCCTCGAACGATGCTGCGCTATGCGATTGAGAAACTGCCAGAGGCTGAGCGAAAGAAGTGGCTAGCTAAAAAGAGTTAACCCTGCAGTTCAGACAAGTTTTTAAACCAAGCCAAACTCTCTGGATTAGCTAGTGCCTCTAAGTTTTTTACTTCTCTATTATTTATTACTTCCGTTACCGCTAACTCAACTAACTTATTGCTTTTGGTGCGAGGTAATTCTGGGGCGACAATGATTTTTGCTGGCACATGCCTTGGACTTGCTTTTGCCCGAAGTTGATATTTGATATCTGAAACAAGTGAATCTGTTAATTCATAACCATCGCGCATCTTGACAAATAAAATTACCCTTGTGTCGTTCTCCCACTCTTGCGCTACCGCCATCGCTTCTTGAATTGGCACAAACTCCTCTACTATTCGATAGATCTCAGCTGTGCCAATTCGAACACCACCACTATTCAAAGTGGCATCAGATCTACCATAAATTACATAGCCACCGTGTTTTGTAATTGCAGCAAAATCTCCGTGCGCCCAGATACCATCAAACTTTTCAAAATACGCAGCTTTGTATTTCTTATCTCCATCATCATTACCAAAATAAAGCGGCTTTGATGGAAATGGTTGTAGACAGACTAATTCACCTTTTTCATCAACTTTTGCTGGTTTGCCGGATTCATTAAAAACTGACATGTTCATTCCAAGTGCTGGGCCTTGAATTTCGCCTGAGTAAACTGGCTGAATTGGATTACCCATTACAAAGCAGCCACAAATATCAGTTCCACCGGAAATTGATGCTAAATGCACATCTGATTTAATAGATTCGTACACATAATCAAATCCTTCTGGACTAAGTGGTGAGCCAGTTGAGGTAATTGTTTTAAGAAAACTTAAATTATGTGTTTCTTTTGGTTTCAACTCAAACTTCTTAAGTGAATCTAAATATTTTGCAGATACTCCAAAAAGGGTAATCTTTTCTTCTTGTGCCATATCAAATAATCTGGCAGGACGTGGAAAAACTGGATTGCCATCGTATAGCACAATTGATGCACCAGTTGCCAGCACCATAAACAACCAATTCCACATCATCCAACCGCAAGTGGTGTAGTAAAAGATATTATCCGTTGGACGAATATCTAAGTTATATCTTGTTTCCGATAGCACTTTCAGCATTACACCCGCAGCTGAATGCACAATGCATTTTGGTTTGCCAGTCGTACCTGAGGAAAACAAAATAAATCCAGGTTGGTCAAAAGGTAGATTTAATGGCTGAAATTTATCAGATTTTTTGCTATACCAAGATTCAAAGTTATCAGCATAATCATTTTGTGCACCAATAAGTAGTACTTGTTTAAGAGTTGGTAGTCCTGCCACAATTTCAGGCAATCTATCTAAACAGTCATTATCTTTTCCATTGTATTGATAGTTTGGTGCTGCCAGTAATACTTTTGGTTCAATTTGACCAAAGCGATCTAATACACCCGTTGTGCCAAAATCAGGAGAAGCAGTTGAAACAACTGCGCCTATGCTCAATGCGCCAAGGGTATAAACAACTACTTCAGCAACATTTGGCACCCATGCTGCAACCACATCACCTGGCTTTACACCAATTGCTGTAAGGGCATTTGCAACTTGATTTACTGCTCGCCTTACTTCACATCTAGTTAATTTGCGCCTTATTCCAGCTTCAGTAATTGCAGTTATGATGATTTGATCATCATCACCCTGTAAAAGGGTATTAATAATGTTTAGTTTTGCATTCGGAAAAAACTTTGTGCCAAAAAATCCCTCTCCTGAAATGGTTATGTCTCCCATTTCGCCAATAACTTTGCTATCTTGCCAAACAAAACTCCAAAATCGATCGGGGTTTTTGATTGTCCAATCCAGCAACTCAGGATAAGTTTTTACTTGAGCAAAATATAATAACTTGTGTATAACTAAATCAGTAGCAGTTGGTGTCCAAAGCGGTCTTGCCATCAGACATTAAGTTTACTTGACGCTAGAACCAAACTTCATCTTCAATCGATATAGCGCTCCCGCGATACCGCCTGGGGAGAACATCACCACCAAAATAAATATCACACCCAAGATAAAGGCGGGCTCACTCATTGGACCACCAATCCATTCTGGGAAACTACTTAGTGCGCCTTCGGTGTTCAAGGTAGTTAGTCGTTGTGACAACACCACATAAAGTACGCCGCCAATCACTGCACCCCATCTGGTCGCAATGCCACCTAGAATGACCATTAACAGCAATGAAATAGTTGTTCCAGTTGATCCCATCGAGGGGTTCGCATTGTTAGTAACAATTACTGCCACAACTCCAACAAATGCTGCCATAACACCTGCTAAAACAAATGCAATCAACTTAAAGCTAAATGGTCTCAGACCTAAAACACTAACTCGTTCTTCATTTTCTCTTAAGGCCTGCCACACTCGACCAACAGATGATTGAGTTAACCACCAAACTGCTAAATAGATAATCGCAAGTGTAATAAGTGAAAGTAAGAATAAATTTCTGGTGTTATTCACGCCTAAAAAGAATTCTGGTACAGATTCAGGACGAAGTTGCAAAGTAATATCACCATTACTTAAGCCCCAAAGATTCAAAGTGGCGATTACATGTCCTGCTTCAGCAAATGCAAGTGTCACCATCGCAAATGCAATTCCCTTTACACGAAGAGCAGTTGCGCCCGTAAATAGCGCTATTGCAGTTGCAAAGAACAAAGCAAAAATCGTTGCTGGAATAATTTGCCATTCCCAACGGGCCATCGCGTAGGCAGCGCCATACGCACCAGCTGCATAAAACAATGAGTGGCCAAATGAAAGCAAACCAGTAAAACCGAGCAGCAAGTCATAGGTGAGTGCTAGTGCTGCAAAAAGGAAAGCAACTGCAAAAGTTTGTTGTAGACCTGGATCATCAACTACCGGGGTAAACACGCTAACGGCAGCCAATAGCATCAAAACAACTGGAACAAATCGGTATTTGCTTGGTAGCAGATTCATTAGCGAACCACCTTGCCTAGCAATCCCTGAGGTCGAACAAGCAACACCAAAGCGAGCAGCAATACAACTACGAAGTCGCCTAATCCTTGGACGTAATAGTTAACTAAGACTTGAGTGGTGCCAACAAGAACTGCAGCGATTGCTGTACCTGGAACGGATCCCATTCCGCCAATTACTACGGTAATGAAAGCATAAATTAAAAATGAATCCCCTAAGGTTGGACCAACACCTGATGCATAAGTAGTAGCAAGAGCTCCACCAAGACCTGCAGCAAATCCACCGATAAAGAAAACGAAGGTAAATGCTTTGCGCACATCAATTCCAAGTGCAGTAACCATGTTTCGATTTTCAACACCGGCCCGAATAATCAATCCAATTCTGGTGTAGCGAAGCATTAAAAAGTTAGCCAATAAAACTATTGCTGCCACTCCAATATATAAAAATCGATCTAAACCAACAAATGCATCACCAATTTGGACAACGTTATACAAATCGACTGGTGGTAGTACCACTAATGGGTCGGTACCAAACCAACCCAAATATGCTGATGCAGCTACAAATCCAAGACCTACTGTTACCAGAGCTTGATCGATATGCCGGTTATATAGATATTTGATAAGTATTTGCTCAGTAGCAACTGCAAACAATGCACCAACTAAACCAGCAATCAGCAAACTAATCGCATAACTAGTTAAACTGCCATCGGCTCGTACATATGTAGTGAAATACCAAGTTGCATATGCTCCTGCAGTTAAGAAGGCTCCGTGCGCAAAATTAAGCACATCCATTAAGCCGTAAATCAAACTCAATCCAGCAGCAACTAAGAAGTAAAGCGCACCAAGTCCAACGCCGGTTATAAACAAAGTGATGAAGATTTCCATTAGTGGCTACCTCCACTCACGCCCAGCATTCGCTGAGCAAAATCGGCATTTTCTAAATCCATCGGACTTCCGCTATGAACGACCACACCTTGATCCATCACAATAATATTTTTTGCAATTCGCTTTACTAGCGGCAAGTTTTGCTCTACCAACAAAATAGTTGCTGATTTAGCAGCAACTTCAAGTGCATCGGCTACTTCAGTTACCAGCCTTGGTGCTAGTCCTTTAGTTGGTTCATCAACTAACAGCAAGTTCGAGTTATTTAATAACGCCCTAGCGATAGCAACCATTTGTTGCTGACCACCTGAAAGCGTGCCAGCCCGTTGGTTTTTGCGTTTTAATAACTCAGGAAATAAGTTATAAACAATGTCGTAATTTGGTTGTTTATCGCGCTCAGCTAACTTTAAATTCTCTAATACAGTTAATGTTGAAAAGATTTCTCGATCTTCTGGCACAAAACTAACACCAGAGCGTATAACTTCGTGTGCCTTAAGATTTGATATCTCCTTTCCAAACAACTTTATGCTGCCAACTCGAGGTACTAAACCAACAATAGATCGAAGCGTCGTTGACTTACCGACACCGTTTCTTCCTAATAACCCAGTTACAACTCCAGGCTCAATCCCAAAATTAACACCCTGCAAGATGTGTGATCCTCGAATGGTCACGTGCACGTCACTTAGTTCCAGTGCTTTTTCTTGAGTAACTTCTAAATTCATAATGACTTACCCAAATAAGCACTTTGTACAGTTGGATCTTTGACAACTGTTTGCGGGTCAGCACAAATAAGTAATTCACCTTGATGCATTACTGCTACCCGATCTGCAAGTCCTAAAACTACATGCATATGGTGCTCAACCATCAATACTGTTCGGCCATAATCGCGAGATAGCGATCTGATAATTTCAGTTAGAACTGGCACATTCTCAACTGACATACCCGCCATTGGTTCATCGAGCATAACTACTTTCGCGTCACTTGCGAGCACAATGGCAATCTCTAATCGTCGTTTATCGCCATGAGAAAGCGCGCCGGCTGGAGTAAATCGCTTATCAGCTAATCCAACTGCTGCTAGTGCTTCTTCTGCTTTAGCAATTGCTGGTTTAAAACTATATGCCCGTCTAGTAATGCGCATTGATCCGCCCATTGCAGCTTCGGCCGCAAGGCGGACGTTTTCTAAAACTGGCAATAAGGTAAAAACACTTGAGGTTTGAAAAGTGCGACCTAAGCCTTTACTTGCTCTACTTGCCGGAGATTCATTGGTGATGTCATCATCACCTAAATAAATTTTGCCTCTAGTAACTGGTCTTAATCCAGAAATTAAATTAAATAAACTTGTTTTACCGGCGCCATTTGGACCAATTACGCCTAATGTCTCTCCAGCTATTACTTCAAGAGAAACGCCTTCAACAATCTTGGCACCACCAATTGCGAGGCTCAGATCTGAAACGCTTAATGCAGCGTTACTAGTCACTGAGCCTCGCAATCTTAAGGTAGTTGTTAGTTTGTTGTTCTTAGTTCAGCGGTGGCGCTGCGTTTGGATACAACTTAACTAGTTTTGGAATGAAGTTTGCACCTTCACGAACCAAGCGGCTTTGATACATTGGCTGAATCAGCGCATGATCTTCCTTACGGATTTGTGAAATGCCCTTCATTGAAGTGAACTTCCAACCCTCTAGACCCGCAATCATTGCATCAACGCTAGTTACGCCAGTTTTCTTGTCTGCTTTTTGGCTTAGCGCTTGAACGATCATCTGGGCAGCAGTAACACCATCTGGGGTGAATAAGTCTTCACCATAGAAAGGTGCCAATGTTGGATTTGCTTTCTGATAGTCAGCTCGCAGAGCCTTACCAATTGCATTTGTTGATGCTCCTGGGAAATAGCTGCTTGAGTAGATAACGTTTTCGCTACCTAGTAACTGACCAAAGATTGGGTATGCAGAAGTTTGGGCAAGACCAGTAACAATTGGAGTTTGTCCCAAGACACCCTGTTGGCGCATTGCAGTCCACATGGCTAGAGATGTTGCAGTGTTAGACCAAGCAACGAACACAGTATTTGGATTTGATTGTCGCAAACGCAATACATCTGCTGTGTAATCAGCTTGAGTCCCAGTTACTTTCTGACCAACAACAATTGCGCCTGGGAATATTTTTGGTGCGGCTGCAATATATGCATCACCAAAAGCATTATCTTCTACGAACAGCACAATTCGCTTGCCAACTAGATTGTTACCTAGTGCACCCTTAATTGGAATTAGATCTTGTTCCGTTTGTACACCAGAGCGGAAGGTGTACTTATTCGAGAACTGACTTCCGCGCTGAGTAATTAGGAACTGCTTTGCAGGTCCTGAGATATAAAGAACTTTATTTTGCGCAGCAAGTGGTGCGAGCGAAAGTGCAACACCACTGCTTATAGTTCCAACCACAATCTTGCTACCTTTTCCAACGGCAGTCTTAAAGTGGGTGGTAGCAGTATCTGGTAAACCGCCATCGTCATATTTAGTAAGAACGATCGCCTGGCCATTTACAACCATTGTTCCTTTGGTGAAGTGCTTCAGTCCCCACTCCAGGCCTGCAACGTAGGCATCACCAAATGGCTTTAGGCCACCTGAAGTTGAAGAGATTACTGAAACTTCAACACAGCAAACATTTTTTGGTGCAGCAGTTGCTGCAGTTGAGCCCGCGAATACCAGCGCTGCGGATACACCAAGCGCTAATACATTGCGGAGCGTCTTTCGCACTAACATGCGAACTCCTTCTCTGACAGAGTGAGCCACCAGCTGGTGGCCCGAATAGAGACTACCTTGCCCTATGGGCTACTCCAAAATCAACACCTACTATCAGGTATGCCGATTTACTTTGTGCTTGGTTTAACACTCACAGAATTGAGTATTGAATTACCCACGAGTAGCATTTTGGCTATCTACGCACAGTAAAGGAAGGCGGTTATGCACGGCATTGAAATTGATCTAACTGGCAAGAAGGCAGCAGTTACAGGTGCAGCTAGTGGAATAGGTAAGGCAGTTGCCGAAAGTCTTGCTGCTGCAGGTGCAGAAGTTACTGTGATTGACATAAATGAAGAAGCAACGATTGAAGTTGCTAAACAAATTAATGGCGTTCCATTGGTTTTAGATTTGTCTGATAGCAAAAAAGTTGAACAAATTAAATTAGATGTTGATATTTTAGTTAATAATGCAGGCTTACAAACTGTTTCAAAAGTTGAAGAGTTCGATCCTGAGCGATTTGCTTACATTCATCGGGTAATGTTGATTGCACCATTTTTATTAACTAGAAATGCGATTGCTGGTATGTATGAAAGAAAATGGGGAAGATTAATTCATATCTCCTCTGCACACGGGCATCGTGCATCCCCCTATAAGTCTGCATATATTTCAGCAAAACATGGGCTTGAAGGTTTTTCAAAAACTATTGCATTGGAAGCAGGACCATTTGGTGTTACCTCAAACACAATTGCACCTGCATATGTGAGAACTCCTTTAGTTGAAAAACAGATTGAGTCTCAATCTAAAATACAGGGCATATCAGAGGCAGAAGTAATTGAAAAAATTATGCTAACTGCACCAGTAATCAAAAGATTGATTGAGCCAAAAGAAATCGGAGACATTGCTTTGTTCCTATGTAGTGAATCAGCTGGAATGATGACCGGCACATCCGTAGTGGTTGATGGTGGCTGGTTAGCTCGATGACATCAATTACACCAACAAAGAAACATTTAGTTGATGTTACAGGTGGGCAGTTGGCTGTCTATCAATATGGCGAAAAAACGGATCGCTCAATTTTGGCAATTCATGGCATCACTTCTAATCATTTAGCGTGGCAGCATTTAGCAGCCCATGCCATAAATTCTGGTTACACGGTTTATGCGCCAGATTTGCGTGGTAGAGCAAGTTCAAATCATTTGCCTGCACCTTTTGGAATGAAAGCACATGCAGCTGATATGGAAGCGACGATTAACCAGTTAGAAATTCATCAGCCAATAGTGATAGGCCATTCCATGGGTGGATTTGTTGCAATAGCGCTTGATTACTTTTATCCAAATCAAGTAAGTCAGATTGTGTTTATTGATGGTGGGTTACCTCTTGCTTTGCCGCCTGGTATGACTGTTGAGCAAGTGTTGCCGCTAGTGCTAGGTCCAGCTCTCGCTCGGTTAGCAATGACTTTTGCGTCGCAAGAAGCATATATAGATTATTGGCGAGCACACCCGGCTTTTGATTCTGGAATATCAACCGAAATGGTTAACTACATTAAGCACGATTTAGTGGGTAACGCGCCAGAATTAAAGCCAAGCACTAATCCCCAGTGCGTTACTGAAGATTCAGTTGATTTATGGTCAAGTGATTTGATTAATCAAGCACTATTAAATTTAGATCGAAATGTTCTAATGTTTAGAGCTGTACGTGGCTTACAAAATGAACCTACTGGTCTTTATCCAGAAGCACTTCTTTCTGATTTATCGAAAAAGTATCCAAAAGTAAAAATCTTGACTATTGCAAATACAAATCACTACGATATTTTAATGAGCGATTATGGTGCTAACGAGATTGCAAGTTTAATTTCACTTTAACCAAATTTAGTTGTTTTGTATGGCTTACCAAACTTGTCATAGGTAATCCAATTCCCTACCTGTTCGCCCAATTTAAGCTCGCCAATGCGCAGCTTCGTGCCATCTTTGCGATACCACTGCCATTTTCCATGCAATTTTGCAGATTTAAATCTTCCCTCCGCTTTAAGTCGACCGTTTTCATAAAACTCTAAGTACTCACCGGACTTCTTTGGAAAACTTGCATTGATTTCAGATATTCGAAACTTTATCAGTTTCTTTACTAATGCATGCGGGATTTCTTTACCTAACGGAAACTTGATAGTTCCTTTGCTAATCTCATATTTTGCCAAATCTTTTGCTAGTGCTTTCGTCGCAGAGCCAGAATTAGGAAAAATACTATTATGATTTTTAAATCCATCAAAGGAAATAAAGTTAACGCTATGAATTTTTATGGTTGCTAAGTTATAAGAGATAGCTTCAGTTGCGTTTGGTAATAATTTCAATAACAAATCTCGCAGGTTTAAGAGTATTTCTGCTTGCTCCTTTGGTAATCGTGCCAAATGCTTATCAATTACTGAGCGAGCCATAAAGAGAGCGTAATCATTGCTGCATCGCACCAAAAGTAAGGCGCGCCCTCTACGCTTAGCCAATGGTCAAGATCGGAGCGCACGTCTCCCCTGGAAATGTGGTTACTGAAGCACAGGTGCGTGGTGCAGATATTGTTCAAGTTTTCTTAGGCAACCCGCAATCTTGGTCTACTCCTACTTTTTCACATGCTGGTGGATCAGCCGGAATGAAGCAAGCACTCCTTGATGCAGGTATTGATGCTTACGTTCATGCTCCGTATTTAATTAACATCCCTACCACTAATAACAAAGTACGAATTCCCTCACGTAAAGCTCTACAACAAACAGTTGATGCTGCCTTTGAGATTGGCGCAAAGGGTGTGATTGTGCACGGTGGCCACGTGCCCAAAGAAGATGATCCAGCTGCAGGGTTTGCTAATTGGAAAAAAGCAGTTGATCAATTAGATATGAAAGTACCAGTATTTATTGAAAATACAGCTGGTGGTGAACGCGCAATGGCTCGAACACTTGAAGCGATTGCCAAACTTTGGGAGCAAGTCGGACATACTGATATTGGTTTTTGTTTTGACACTTGTCACGCTTGGGCTGGTGGAATTGATTTAACTGATGCGGTGACAAAAATTAAATCCATTACTGGCCGAATAGATTTAGTACATGCAAATGACTCAAAAGATGCTGCAAGTTCTGGTCGGGATCGCCATGCCAATATCGGACAGGGCAATATTGAGTTAGCTCAACTAATTGCAGCAATAAAAACTGCCAATGCACCAGTAATTACTGAAACACCAGGTGATGAACAAGAACAAGCAGCAGACATAACACTCCTGCGCTCTCGTTTAGGTTAAAGATGCAAATAGTTAAATTAACTGAATCTGAATATCAAAATTACTTATCAACAAAATCAGATTACTCTTTTCTACAAACGCCAGCTTGGGGAAAAATCAAAACGGGTTGGAGTTATGAACTAATTGGCTTTAAAACAGATAAATTGATTGGTGTTGGATTGGTGTTGTATAAGTCTGTGCCGATATTTAAAAAATATAAACTTGCTTATTTGCCAGAAGGTCCAGTTCTTACCTGGGATGATTTTGATTCTTCAATTTTGTTAGAATTAGCAAAGTACCTAAAAGCAAAAAATTGCTTTCTAATGAAATTTGGACCAAAAGCGCTACTGCACCGTTATAGTAATGAATCCCTCAAGTCTGGCTTGGCAGATGAAAAGGTACATTCCATAAATCAACTAGAACCCGTAGAAACACAACACATTGATCTGAAACAAAAACTTATATCAATGGGGTTTAATCAAGAAACAACTGAAGGTTTTGGTGATGTGCAGCCCAGATTTACATTTGAAGTTGATTTAAAAAGAAGCGAACAAGATATTTTGGATGACTTTAATCAACAATGGCGCAGAAACATTCGCAAAGCTGAATCTGTAGGTGTGCGCGTTCGGGTAGCCGATATTTCTGAATTGACAAAGTTTTATCAAGTTTATTTAGAAACTGCTAACCGAGATGTATTTAGTCCAAGATCTTTAAGTTACTTTCAAAATTATTTAACCCAGTTTGGCAAACAAGCAAAACTCTATCTTGCTGAATTTGATGGAAAAGTAGAAGCTGGTGCTATCTGGGTTGCAGCAGGAAATCGTGCTTGGTATAGCTATGGCGCATCTAGTACCACTGGAAGAGAATTGCGCCCAAGTAATGCTCTGCAATGGCAAATGATGCGCGATAGTAAAACGGCTGGCTACCAAATCTATGACTTACGAGGAATATCTGCAAGTTTAGATAACACTGACCCTTTAGTTGGTCTACTTAATTTCAAGTGTGGATTAGGTGGAACTGCTGTTGAATGGTTAGGTGAGTTTGATTTGGTCCTAAACAAACCTATCGCGACCGCTTACGCTTTGGTGCGGAGGTTTAAATGAGCCTAGTGCTGCAATTGGATACCACTAGGTGGCAAACACATTTGATTGAGTTTGCTACTGGAATTGAATTAGTACCTGTAATTAAAGGTAATGGTTACGGTTTAGGCTTTTCTAGATTAGTCACTGAAGTAAAGCATTTGGAATTAGATTTAATTGCCGTTGATACACTGGCAGAAGCTACCCAATTAAGATCTTTCTGGCAAAAACCAATTATTGTGATGCAACCAATTCGAGCTAATGATCAGATTAATGATGAAAATCTAATTTTGACGGTTGATAATCATTCGCCGAAAATCAAGGGTCCAGTAATTGTCGAGTTGAAAACTAAATTACAAAGATTTGGGGTAGAAATATCTGAAATATCTAAGTTTGCAGATATGCAAGTAGTTGGATACGGGATTCATTTACCAATTGGTGATTCTAGTAATTTTGCATTTGCTAAAGATATTGCTACTCAATTGCCAGGCAAGCAACTATTTGTAAGTCACTTAACTAAATCTGAGTTAGCACAACTTCCTGATGCTAAATTGCGAGTTGGAACAAGTTTTTGGTTGGGTGATCGAACAGCACTTAGTATGTATGCGGAAGTTTTAGAAGTCAGAAAAATAATCGGCAAACTTGGGTATGGGCAAGTTAGCAGTGCTAAAGAAATTGCAGTCATCAGGGGTGGCACTCGTCATGGTATTGGGATGCGTGCACCTACTATGCCAGCAAATCTTAGGCAGCGTGTTGTTGCAATCGGGCTTGGATTGTTTGAGGCATTGCGAAAAGCAAAATCGCCTTTTTATCTTGGTAGTAAATCTCTCGCATTTGCCGATACGCCTCACATGAATGTTTCATTAGTTCAACTACCAAAGAACCATAAAGTTCAGGTTGGCGACAAAATTATGGTGCGTGCTCGCTACACCACTACTTATCCAGATTTTATTATTGAAATTTAACTAATTAACTCAGTTAGCGCCTGATTAAACACTTCATTGTGTAATTCAATATCTGCTTTCGTAGTTTCAGGACACATAAGTGCCATATTATGAAATGGTGTCATCATAATTCCACGATTAATTGTGTATAAATGCATATATTCATCTAGTTGATCATTGCTCGCAGCTGCAGCTTGACCGCCATTTTTAGGGGCAGGTTTTGTGAAGCGATATTCCGCTCGAGCACCTAATTGCACAACTGACCAATCAACTTGGTGTTTATCAATAGAGCGCTGTACATCTTTTGTGAAAAGGGTTGCTAACTCAATCATATGTTCAAATGCATCCTCAGTAAGAACATGCTCAAGAGTTGCTCTCATGGCCGCTATTGATAATGCATTTCCCGCTAATGTTCCGCCAACTCCGCCGACATCAACCAAATCTGCCTCTTGGTGTTGAGCTACTTTTGCTGCAATCTCGCGAGTTATCCCATATGCACCACAAGGAATTCCGCCACCAATACTTTTACCGATTGTGATTATGTCTGGTGCTAAATTCATTGCTTTTGTGGCACCACCTGGACCTGCACTAAAAGTATGTGTTTCATCATTAATCAATAATGTTCCAGTTGCGGTTGCAATCTCGCGCACTTTAGTTAAGTAACCAGGCTCAGGTAAGACAATTCCGATATTAGTTAATGCAGGTTCCATCAAAATTGCAGCCACATCACCATAAACGAGTTCTCGCTGTAGCGCTATGAAATCATTGAATTCAACAACCCTAGTTGTCTCAGTTGGATTAACTGCTGGAGCTACATTTCCAGGACGAGATCTTGGATTGCCATTTTCATCAATAGTAATGAAGGTTTCATCCACGCTGCCGTGATAGCAATAAGAAAATACTAAAATTTTTGGTCGACCAGTCACTAATCTTGCAATTCTTAACACCCAGCGATTTGCATCTGTTGCGGAGAGTGTAAAAGACCAAAGTGGTAAACCGAAGCGCTCAGTTAAATTAGCACCTACCCATTGAGCGTCAATTGTCGGCAACATAGTTGTAATGCCTCCAAGTTCAGCCATGCGCTGATTAACAGCATCAATAGTTGCTTTTGGTGAATGGCCTGCCATTGCACCGGTATCACCGAGTGCAAAATCAACATAACTATTTCCATCAATATCGGTAATTGAATTACCGTTTGCCTTTGATAAATAAAGTGGAAAACCTCCAGACCACTTATTCATCCAGGTCATCGGCACTTTGCCAAAGAGATTATGTGAATCTTGATAAGACGAATGACTTTTTGGATGTTTTGTTAAGTAAGTTTCACGCTCTCGCACTAGAAGTTGAGTTAATTTGTCACTGGAAATGTTTCGCATAACTTTCTATGGTCCCTCGTCTAATTCAATATCTTCACTTGTTGGCTCTTCTGGATCTACTGGTGCTTCATCAGGTGGAATTATCTCGCTGCCTAAGAAATATGTGCTGTAGTCAGTTTTATCACCAATCTTGGTTCGTGGCGGAAAAGCTACAACTGGCAAGCCCACATGAGCATCACGCATATATTGAGCAAAGATTCGCGCTGGAAAAGAACTTCCAGTTACATTTGCCAAGCCGCCCGTGCCTCTTAGTGAGATGGCATTACCTGCTTCATCTTCGCGAACCATCATTACGGCAGTCGCAATTTGCGGGGTGTAGCCAACAAACCAAGCAGATAAATTGTCATCGCTAGTTCCAGTTTTTCCAGCAATAGGTCTGCCAACTCCAAGAGCTGTTGCACCCGTTCCCTTAGTAACGACTCGTTGTAATCCAAAGCTAATCTCATCTGCTGTTTGAGTTGAAAAGGCCTGCTGTGGATTTGGCGTAAAAGACCAAAGCACTGAATTTGCATTGTTGCGAACTTCCCTAATTGCCGTGTTATCGGCTACTTGGCCTCGGGCAGCAAATGTGGCATAACCATTTGCAATATCAATTGGTCTTGGTGATGAAGTGCCGATCATTGCACTTAGTACTGGCGATAAACCAGGAGTTGATTCTGGAATTCCGGCACGAACTGCTGCTTGCACCACTTTTTCTGGTCCAATAATTGCTCCAAGAGCAACCATTGGGGTATTCATACTTTTTTCAAGTGCGTTTAGCAAAGTCACTTGGCCATATGAAACTTTACCTAAGTTGTTAAGTTTATAATCTAAAATTGTGGCAGGACTATCGCCATTCCAAGTTGTGTTAAAACCAATACCTTGCTCAAGTGCTGCAGCAATTCCAAATGTTTTAAAAGTAGAACCTGCTTGCCCACGAGATTGGGTAGCATTATTAAATTGATCTTCGACATAATCTTTACCACCATACATAGCAACAATTTCACCTGTGCCAACGCGAACAGAAGCCACACCTATTCGCAAACCACTTGACCACGGTTTTGGGCCAACTTCCCGAACCGCTTTATTAAGTGCTAACTGTGCATCTTTCTCAAAAGTAGTTACTACCTGAAGGCCCTTTAACTCAATTTCTTGCTCTGTAAAACCAAGTTCATCTAATTGCACTCGCACATAAGCCAACAGATGACCATTGGGTCCGCCCAATCTATTGACTCTTTTCGGCTTAATATTTGGAAAAACCGCAACTTCAACTTCCGCTTGAGTAGCCCAACCCTGCGACACCATCTGTCGTAAAACAAAATTCCATCTGTTCTCTAACCGCTCTAAATTGTTTTCAGGCGAATATCCGCCAGGTGAGCGCAGAATGGCAGCTAATACTGCACTTTCAGATACTGATAAGTCTCTCACTGATTTACCAAAATAAGCTTGCGCTGCTGCTTCAAAACCATAACTAGATCTACCCATATATGCAGTGTTTAGGTAGTTTTGCAGAATTTCATCTTTACTTGCCAATGTTTCTAACTTAACGGCAAGCACTAATTCTTTCAATTTACGAATAATCGTTTGCTCTTGCGTTAAATAAGCATTCTTTACATATTGCTGAGTAATGGTAGATCCACCTTGAGTTGAATCAGAAAACAAGTTATTAAATAACGCTCTACCTATTCCTATTGGAGAGAATCCAGCATGCTCATAAAAACCTTGGTCCTCTATTGCTAGCACTGAGTATTTAACGTGTTCAGGAAATTCGTTTAGCTTCACATCCACACGTTGAATTTCACCAATATTCCCAATTAAAGATTTTCCATCAGCATAAAAAACGGCAGTTGATTGCACAACTGCAACTTGATTAGGGGTGGGGATACTAGAAAAAACTACTGCAAATGAAAAAGCTGCAATGCTTAGTGAGCCTAAAACTAGGCCAGTCATTATGGTTAAGCGAACAATGGCTTGAGTTAATGTTTTTGCTGGCGCCATCTTTTAATCTAACCAGTCTCTACTGCGACGTAAAGGTCGACGCGGCACACCATCTCCGACTTGATAAGACCTAATTAAATAATTCCAATGACACGCAGAACATACTTCAACAATAAAAATCTTTAAATTCCCAAATCGATATGCCATTTCAGATATCTCTTGATGAGACTTAATCCGGCCTGAATAAGGACCGAGTTCCTTGCTATAGACGTAGCGAAGTTCAACTAATTTTTCACTTTCGCATACTGGGCAATCTCGATTTGTTCTTTCGCCATGAAACTCCGCTGCCTTAAATAAGTACTCGTGAGCATCAAAAGGGTCATCTATAAGTGGATTTCCGTTTTGCAAAGCATTCAGCACCCCTTTTCGTTCCAAAGCAAATTCCAGCACAGCGCGAGGAGCTGCGGGATCTGTAATAGCTGCTGAAACTTGGTTTACTGACATAAGGCACAGGTTATTCCACAAACATTAAGGCTGCTCTGCCTGTACGGTGTCGCTGTGCAAAAACTCAGGTTGACCAAAGAAGTTAAACGCATTGCCTTAGTTCGAATTTCTGGTCAATTTGGTGACGGGATGATTCAAGCAAGCATTGCTGGCTATTTGTTGTTTTCGCCTGAACGACAAACATCAGCTCCTCAAATTGCCTTTGTGCTAGCAATAACTTTGCTTCCCTATTCTCTAGTCGGACCAGCTATTGGCGTAATTGCAGATGTGATTGACAGGCGCAACATTGTGGTTTATGGCAATGCACTTCGAGCTACCGTTAGTTTGATACTGCTCTTAATTGTGCTTGGCACTGCAAGTCAAGCGCTGCTAGCAATTACAATTTTGCTGTTACTTGGAATTGATCGCTTTGTATTGGCTGTGCTCAGTACTGTGTTACCGAGAATAGTCTCTGGAAAAGAACTAGTTGCAATTGATGGTTACCTACCAACTATGGGAACTGTTTCAGCAGCAACTGGTGCCGCAACCGCCGTTGGCATTTCTGCTATTTTTGATTCCATAACTGCAGCATTAATCGTGGCTGCACTGCTATACTCGATCGCAGCAGTATTGGCTACTGGTTTTGCAAAACAATCTTTAGGGCCAGATCAAAAACTAGCTTGGTCTGCAACGAAGTCACGTGCTATTGAAGATGTAATTCAAGGTGTAAGTGTTTTAATGAAAACACGTCCTGCAAGATATGCATTACTCTCAATTACTGCGCAACGAGTTGCATTTGGCGCATTTACAGTAGCGAGCATCCTCACCGCAAGGGAAGTTTATCAAACAGAATCTCAAGCACTTGCCGTCGTAGCGGGATCTTTTGCGGTCGCAGCGATAGTTGCCGGCACAATTGGGGTTAGTACACCAACTGCAGTTAATCGGATGTCGCGCGAAACTTGGCTATTAATTTTAAGTGTGCTTAGTGCGATTGCCGTAATTACTGCACAATTTGTTCCTGCACTTTTTGCGCTTGGCTTGGCTGGTTTTGCTGCAACATGCGCCCCTGGCGGGAACAAAGTATTAACTGATGAAAGATTGCAAGTTACAATTCCTGATACCCATCGAGGTAGAGCATTTGCAATTTATGACACTGCAATCAATTCTGCTGTGGTAATTGGAGCTGCAGTATGTGCATTGCTTAGTGATTACATACAAATATTTGATTTATTACTCGTAGTTTCGCTTAGCACAATAACTATCGGTTGGTTTTGGTCCAAAATTGCTAACTCTGGGACTGCCACCAGCGCTTAAGTTCAGTAATTGCCGCATCTCGATCAAGCGGTCCTTGCTCAAGCCTTACTTCAAGCATATGTTGATATGCCTTGCCTACCATCGGGCCTGGTTTTAACTGCAAAATCTGCATAATTTCATTGCCATCAAGATCGGGTCTAATGGCATTTAGTTCTTCTTGTTCAGCGAGCACATTTATTCGTTGTTCTAAGTCGTCATAAGCAAGCTGCAGAGCGGTTGCTTTTCGTTGATTACGAGTTGTGCAATCTGCTCTGGTTAATTTATGTAAACGAACTAATTGGTCACCTGCATCTGTAACATATCTGCGAACAGCAGAGTCGGTCCATTCACCACCACTAAAGCCATGGAATCGCAAATGAAGTTCAACTAGTAATGAAATTTGCTCAATCTCTTCATTGCTATAGCGAAGTTCCTTTAATCTCTTCCGAGTCATTTTTGCACCGACTACCTCATGGTGGTGAAATGTGACTCGATTGTCTTCAAACTTTCTAGTTTTTGGTTTTCCAATATCGTGCAATAACGCAGCTAGCCTAAGCACTAAGTCTGGCGGCATAGTTGGTTCATGACTTTGCTCTAATTCAATTGCTTGCTCTAGCACGTTAATGGAATGTTCATAAATATTTTTATGTCTGTTGTGTTCATCTTCAGCTAACTGCAGTGCTGGAATCTCTGGTAAAAATATTTCTAGCAATCCGGTTTCTACTAATAAAATTAATCCAAGTCTTGGCTTTATACCAAGAATTAATTTATTGAATTCATCTCGGATTCGCTCTGCCGAAACAATTGCTAATCTAGATTTCATATCGCGCATCGCAGTAATAACTTCTGGCTCAACCATAAAATTCAGTTGCGAAGCAAATCTTGCCGCACGCAACATCCGAAGCGGATCATCGCTAAATGACATCGATGCTAATTGAGGTGTTCGAATTAACTTATTTGCCAAATCAGTTAATCCACCAAATAAATCAACAAATTCTAATTCTGGCAATTTAATTGCCATCGCATTAATTGTGAAATCTCTACGCCCCAAATCTCCGGCTAACGTATCGCCAAAACTAACTTCTGGTTTTCGAGAATTTTCATCGTAGTTTTCACTTCGATATGTTGTTATTTCTAACTTATATCCTGATTTATTTATTCCAATAGTGCCAAATCGAGCACCCACATCCCAGGTGGAATCTGCCCAATTAGCAACTAGCTCCAAAATCTGCTCGGGCCGAGCGTTCGTGGTTAGATCTAAGTCATTTCCCAATCGACCCAAAAGTGCATCTCGAACTGGTCCGCCAACCAGCGCCAACTCAAATCCAGCGCGCTGAAACAAGTTCCCAAGCTCAACTGTTAGCGGTGAGATTCGGGCTATCTCCGCGACCGCTTGCCGAAGTTGGGTTGGAATAGAACTGCTCACAAGTTAAAGCCTAAGGGCGTCGCCTACCCTTGTCGTATGTCTGCAGCGCGCCGCCCCCGATTGATTTCCGCGAAATCGCTGCCTCCTGCCCGAGTGTTACGCAATGTTCGAGAAACCAGTGCCGGTGGATTAGTGCTTAATCTAAATCACCCCGATCGACCAGCAGCATTAATTGGTCGATACGACCGAAAAAACAGATTGAATTGGTCACTACCAAAAGGGCATATTGAGTCTGGTGAAACCAAAGAACAAGCTGCAAAACGTGAAGTTCAAGAGGAAACAGGAATTATAGGTCAAGTGATTGCACCACTTGGCACAATCAGATTCTGGTTCTCCGCTACAGATAAACGAATTCAAAAGACTGTGCATCATTTTCTTATGTTGGCTGAAACATTTGAGCTTAATGCAGAAGATAAAGAGATTGATGAAGTTGCTTGGGTGCCATACCTAGATTTAAAGAATAGATTGCGCTATGAAGATGAGATTAAGTTACTAAATAAGGTACCTGGATTGCTTGGAGATCTTTGGTGAGACGGTTATTGGTTCTTGTTTTCGCATTTAGTTCTGTTTTGATTATGCCGCCAAGTCAAGCAGAAGTAGCTGATAACTTACTAGATATTACTCAATTGAATCCGGGAATTGTGAAGCCCTTTGAGCCGCTGATTGTTACAGCAAGAGTATTAAATGATGAAGTTGAAACTGTTGAATTGTGGATTAGTCGAAATCAAGTTACAGATTTAACAAAAGTGTCTCAAGAAGTATTGCCATTAACGCAAGTACCTGTAAAGAATAAGCAAATCACTATAACTAAAAATTCAATGCCCAATGTTGGTTCAGGAGTATTTCAGTTAGTACTACGTAGCATCAGCGGTAGCAGTGTTATTGGTGAGCAAGCAATTCCTGTTGTGATAGGAAATCAACCTCCAAAAGAACTGGCAGTTTTGGTACCGATCTCTATTGCACCAACTAGTGATGGAGTAACTCCTGTACTGAGCTTGCTATCAGTTGGCGAAAAGAGACAAGTTAACTGGTTTATTGATGGAAACACTTATCCAAAACTTAATCTTGATGAGCTTAACTTAACTGGACTTACCTTTGGTATTGCAGCTGCAAATCCCGATCCTAATGTGACTGCTCGCTATAACTTAAGAAGTTTACTCACTTTGGCAAATACTGAAACCGCAAATCAACTCAAGCAGTTTCCTGAATTAGAAACTTCTGTATGGCAGATGAAGCATTTGGTTGATGCGAATGGTTTGCGTGCCGCTATTTCTAGTGGAGTAGATTTCGTTGTTTCGCAAAGCGATTCAGCTGCAGTTAAATATCGTTATCAAAAGAAATCAATAACTGTTTTAACGGTCGACCCAACACTCACACAACTGCTCGTATCTGCCACCAATCCAATTATGGTTAGGCAAAATCTACTTGCACAAACAGCACTAACAAATGCTTCAGCTATTGCAGCACCTATTGGTTGGGCACCAAATCTTGCTGTTGCCACAACTTTTTTTAACACGACTGCAAACATTCCCTGGGTAAGGGAAGTGACACCAAATCAGATTAGCGAGAGCATCGGCATCACCGATTTAAGTCAAGTTACTCAGTCATCCCCTGTGTTCTCAATTAGCCACTTGAGAAATCTAGATCAAGTGAACAAGTTGTGGAGCACGTTTTCCGCCACGTCAGCAACAACACCTGATGCTGAACTTACCAATCGAGTTATTGCTGCCACTTCAAGTTGGTGGTGGTTGGCAAGATCGAGTGGTAATGAATCAACTCGGGCTCTGAAACAAGATTTAGCTAATGAAGTCAATAAGCTAAAGATTTCTTCTCGAAACAAAATTGTTTTACCCTCTGCCTTTGGAAATATTCCAGTTACTATTACCAATAACCGATTAACTCCGGCAAAACTACAGATTGTTGGAACTGGCCTTGGAACTGCAGTAGTTCGAATTGAAACTCAATTAGTCGAAATTCCGCCTGAAACTAAAAAAGTAATTGAGTTACCAGTTGAAGTTATATCTCCTGGCACAATTTATGCGCAACTAGTAATTGAAGGTACGAATGGCGAAGTCACATCAATCACGCCAACTGTGCTTCAGGTTGAGGTATCCCAATATCGAGTCGTCGCGCAAGTTATTGTTTATGGTGCATTTGGCGTGTTAATTTTGCTAAGTATTGTTTCTATTCGTAGCAGAGTGAAACGACGTCGCCCGATTGTGCATAATTGACCAGTTAGGCCAGGTGAAATGAAGACCGCTTCTAAGTTGCTGCGCAATACCGGTGCTATGGCTATTGGCACAGTGTTATCGCGAATCACTGGTTTGATTCGGACTGCAGTAATCGTTGCAGCACTTGGTTTTGGTCCTCTAGCCGATGCCTATGCAATTGGCAATACTCTGCCAAACATCATCTACATACTTATTGTTGGTGGTGCGTTAAACACTATTTTTGTGCCGCAATTAGTTCGTCGAATGAAGGATGATTCAGATGGTGGCAAAGCATTTACAGATCGATTGCTTACTGCAACTGGACTATTACTGTTAATTACAACTATCTCGGTTGTATTACTAGCTCCTTGGTTGGTTCAGATATATTTACCAACGGGTTGGGCCGAAGCAGATAATAGTGCCACATTGTTATTTGCTCGGTTTTTGTTACCTCAAATATTCTTTTATGGTATTTTCACTTTGTTATCTCAAGTCTTAAACAGTCGTGACAGATTTGTTTTACCTATGTATGCGCCTATTGTTAATAACTTAGTAGTGATTGCTACTGGTTTATTATTCATAACTCAAGTTCGAGTAACTAATGCGAACATAATCTCAGATCGAGCAATGGTGGTGCTCGCAATTGGTACTACCTTAGGAATAGTGCTACAGGCTTTGGTATTGATTCCGGCGGTTTATAAGAGTGGATATAAATACTCGCCGAGATTTGATTTTCGAAATTCTGGTTTAGCAAAAGTATCAAAGCTTGCGTTTTGGACTGTGTCTTTAGTGCTAGTTAATCAAATTGGTTATGCCGCTGTTACTAGAATTGCGGCTACTGCAAATGATGCAACGGTTAATACGGTTGGTGTCACGGCATACCAAAATGCACATTTAGTTTTGCTGTTACCCCACGCGGTGATAACAGTTTCTCTTATCACTGCTCTGCTACCAAGTTTAGCTCGCACTGCACATACAAAAGATTTAATTGCAGTTGGAATTGATGTTGAACGCGCTATGCGGATGTTAGCAATTTTAATTATTCCTATTGCTTTTATGATAATGGCTTATGGGCGTGACATTATGGTTGCGCTATTTGCACGCGGAAATGCAAACTTTACCCAAACCAGCCTTAGTGGTTTAGTTTTAAGCGCATTTGCGCTTGGGCTTTTGCCGTTTACAGTTTTTTATTTGTTATCTCGGGCTTCTTATGCGAAAGAAGATACTCGGACACCATTTTTCTTAACGGTAGTTATGAACATTGTGCAATTACTAGTCGCGTCAATATTTTTAATTACCACTAACCGTAGTTATTGGGTAGTTGGTCTTGCCATTGGCTACAGCGTTGGTTACCTATTTGCTGCCATTGGAATGTTTTTAATTTTGCGAAAACCACTTCAGTTACATCTACGTTTGCTCGGCAAAACCGTGGTAAACATAATTATTGTTTCAGTTCCTGCGGTTGCCATTAGCCGCGTAATTGTTGGATTAATTGATTCATTCTTACCAAATAGTGCTTGGTATGCCCTAGTTCAATTGCTGACTGGAACACTAATCGCAATAACAGCATTTTTCGGACTTAACCAATTCCGACCAATAAAAGAGTTATCAGAAGCATTTGCAGCAGTTAGAAAAAAGTCAGATGGTTAAACAGCTTGCTCAATATGAGTTAACTGAACGAATCAAGCAACAAAATGGTGCTAGTTGGTGGCGTGGTTGGGATAACAAACTAGAGCGTGATGTTTCGATTTGGACAATTCCACACTCTGACCCACGTTTACCAAAGTTAAAATCAAGCGCCGCTCAAGCAGCTAATTTGAGTGATCCAAGAATTTTGAGAGTATTAGATGTTGTTGAAGATTCTGAAGTTTTTGCTGTAGTTAGTGAGTGGGCGCATGGTGTAACAATTAGTGAAAGGGTTTTAGGTAGAGCGCCACTTAAAAATGCAAAAGAGATTGTCTTATCTCTAATTGAATGCATTTCAAGCGCACACAATCAACAGGTTTACCATTTAGCTCTAACTGCTGATGACATTGTGCTAACAAATAGCGGCATAAAAATTAGGGGATTTGGTATTGCCAGCGTTTTAAATGAGTCACAAGTCCAATCAACGCCAGATGCTGATATCGCAGCTGTTGGTGCGATTGGATATGCATCAGTTACCGGTACTTGGCCACTTCTTACTAAGTGTGCACTTCCTGCTGCACCGGTCACTAATGGGTTGGTCGCAAAACCAAGTCAACTCACACCCAAATTACCTGCTTTTTGGGATAATTTTGTTTTTCACACTGTGCCCACCATTAATACAAATTTGACTTATCAACCAGTTTCCCAACTTGCAAGTTACCTGCAAGATCGACCTAAAGAGAAATTAACAAGTCAAGGATTAACTGACTTACCAAGCACCAAAATATCCAGGCGTGGATTAATCACCGCTCTTTTCAGTATCGCTGCTTTATTTATTACTGGGTATCTACTTGTTTTTAGTTCATTGAGTGGTGATAACCAAACTAACCCACTTAGTGAAGTTGAAACAGGAACTGATTTACGAAATGAAGAATTACCTGTTGCAACATTAACAATTCTAAGAGATGGTAATTTAAAGACTATTTCTGGGAAGAGGCCATTCACTCTGCAAAATGGGCAAGCAATACAAATTCAACTTAAAGAACGTCGAACTGTGCAGCGAGTAGAGTTAGATTTAGTTGTTGGTGGTGCAAATTTTTTAGCACAAGTAACTGATACTGCAGTCACGATTAAGTCTGACAATGGAAAACTTGGTGATATAAATGAAGCTCCCACTACTGCAATAATTTTTGGTCCACGGTTTATCACTGGAAACTTCATAACAGTTTGGGTGGAACTACCAGAGGGTGGTTCAGTTGAAATCACCAGAGTAGCCACCTACGGAACCCCATCCTAAGTAGAATACGTAGTATGTCAACGAAAGAAAATCCAGCACAACTTGCCATCATCGGCTCAGGTCCAGCCGGTTATACCGCCGGAATTTATGCCGCTCGAGCACAATTACATCCGCTGCTTTTTGAAGGAGCCGTTACTGCTGGTGGTGCACTAATGAACACCACAGAAGTAGAAAACTTTCCTGGATTTGAAAATGGAATTATGGGTCCGCAGTTAATGCAACAAATGCGCGGACAAGCAGAACGCTTTGGCGCACAATTTATAACCGATGATGTTGTAAAAGCTGATTTATCTGGTCCAATTAAATATCTAAAAGATGATCGCGGAAATGAATATTGGGCTAAAGCAGTTATTTTGGCGATGGGTTCGGGTTATCGTGAACTTGGTATTCCTGGTGAAAAAGAATTATCTGGTCATGGTGTTTCTTGGTGCGCAACCTGCGATGGCTTCTTTTTCCGAGATCAGGTTATTGCTGTTGTTGGCGGTGGCGATTCAGCTATTGAAGAAGCTACATTTTTAACTAGATTTGCTAGCAAAGTTTATCTGTTTCACCGCAGGGATAAATTACGTGCATCAAAGATTATGCAAGCTAGAGCTGAAGCTGATTCTAAGCTTGAATTTGTCTGGAACACTGAAGTAACGAAAGCTGTCGCTAAAGATGGTCGATTGAACCAAATAAAAACAAAAAATACTCTTTCCGGTGAAGTTGGATCTATGGAAGTTACTGGTCTGTTTATTGCTATTGGACATGATCCACGAAATGAATTAGTTAAAGGTCAAGTTGACTTAAATGAAAATGGTTATGTTTTGGTTCAGTCAGGCAGCACGGCAACTAATCTGCCTGGTGTTTTTGCATGTGGTGATTTAGTAGACCACACATACCGGCAAGCAATAACTGCTGCTGGTACCGGTTGCGCAGCAGCACTAGATGCTGAACGATGGCTTTCCCATAGTTAAGGAGAAAAGATGGCTAATCTAAAAGTTCTAACCGATGCAACATTTAATAGTGAGTTAAAGTCAGCGAACACACCCGTGATTGTTGATTTCTGGGCTGAATGGTGTGGACCATGCAAAATGGTAGCCCCGGTATTGGATGAAATTGCTGGGGAATATGCCAGCAAAATTCAAATAATGAAATTAAACATCGACGAAAATCCAGTATCGGCTCAAAATGCAGGGATTACTTCAATTCCAACAATGAATGTTTATGTTAACGGTGTGGTGGTTAAACAAATCATCGGCGCTAAACCAAAATCATCATTAGTTGCTGAGTTAGCTGAATTTTTTCAGTAATAAATGACCATCACCCGATTTTCAATCGGTGATACGGGTCCTGCGATTAGCGAGATTCGGGATCACTTAATCCGACTTGGTTTGTTAAATGAAAATACTAGTGATCGCTTTGATGAAGAAATGTTCAATGCGGTTAAAACATTTCAGCACCAGCGTGGTTTAAGTGTAGATGGAATTGTTGGGCCTGACACCTGGCGAAGATTAGATGAAGCCGTTTGGTCTTTAGGGGATCGAGTTTTGAGTTATCAAGTTGGTAATTTGATTCACGGTGATGATGTCGCACAACTACAACAACGACTTACTCAGTTGGGATTTAGTCCCGGAAATGTTGACGGTATTTTTGGTAGGCGCACTGAAAAAGCAGTAAAAGAGTTTCAGCGTGCAATTGGTGCACCAGATGATGGCATTGTGGGTGTTCATACAATTCAGGGATTAAATCGACTTAATCGGACTGTTGCAGGTGGTAATGCAGCAGCACTACGGGAAAAAGTTCGCCATGAAAACAAACGAACTGGAATTGCAAACAAAACAATTGTGCTCGACATTGGCACCGATCCTTTTATTGATAAATATTTGGCAGATCAAGCTACTGAACTTGCTAGCAAAGTAGTTAAGTTGATTGAAGGAAAATTATCTGCATTGGGCACAAATGTCCTGTTAACACACATCGGCGATGGTCGGCCTGCAACTATTACCAGAGCAGATTTTGCTAATGAAGCTGCGGCAGATTTAGTGCTAAGTGTGCAAATTGGAGTTGCTGATGATGCTAGTAACAATGGTGTACTTGGGTATTACTTTGCCGGCACTCACGGGTATTCGTTGTTAGGTAAAGAGTTTGCTCAGCTACTAGTTACGGAAATTCTTGATTACACTGAATTTAATCAAGGCGATTTAGTTGGAAAATCTTGGCCGCTGCTTAGGGCAACAGTAATGCCAGCAGTCCGGATTGATTTAGGCTTTCTAACTTCAGTAAAAGATCGAGATTTGCTAACTTCTGGAGATACGCTCGCCGATAGTGCGGAAGCCACAGTTAGTGCGCTTACTAAATTCTTCGCTCCGCTTAACTAACCCAACTACCAATTCCAAATGGTGATGGATAAGACTTAGCCAGTAATCTCAGGATGGCAATGACAGATAAGCAGACTGGCTCTCGGCTTGATCCTTGGGTGCAAGCATATGCATCCCGAGCAACATCTATGCGTGCCAGTGAAATTAGAGCATTGTTTGCAGTGGCATCTAGGCCAGAGGTTGTTTCACTTGCTGGTGGAATGCCATTTGTTGAAGCTCTTGATGTTGATATGTTTCGTGGAGTTGTTGATTCAGTATTAACAAAGAATGCAAAAATTGCTTTGCAATATGGCGCAGGGCAAGGACATGTGGCACTGCGCGAATCCATTTTGGGTGTAATGGCACCAACTGCAATGACTGCCCACCCCGATGACATTGTGATTACCGCTGGATCACAAATGGCAATTGACTTGATAGTTAGGGTGATGTGCAATCCAGGTGATGTAATTTTAGTGGAGTCCCCTTCTTATGTTGGTGCTTTAGGAGTATTCCGAGCATATGAAGCAGATATTCGACATGTCGCAATGGATGAAAATGGTTTAAATCCAACCGCGCTTAATGAGGTAATAACTAAAGTTAAGAGTGAAGGTAAAAAAGTAAAGCTGCTATACACAATTCCTTCTTTTCACAATCCAGCAGGAATCACACAACCTCAATCTCGACGCGCTGAAATTCTCGCTATTGCGGAAAAGGAAAATGTATTAATTATTGAGGATGATCCTTATGCGCTGCTTAGCTTTGATGGAGTAATTCATCGGCCAATGGCTGCTGTTGAAAAGGAACGAGTTGTTTATTGCGGTTCATTTAGCAAAATCATTTCAGCTGGATTACGAATTGGTTGGGCAGTTGCACCACACGCACTTCGAGAAAAACTAGTGCTTGCTAATGAAGCAGCAACTCTATGCCCAAGTAATTTCACCCAGTTAATTGTTGATGAATATCTGCGAACTCAAGATTGGTTAGCTCAAGTTGGTGTGTTTAGAAACATCTACCAAGAGCGACGAGATGCTTTGCTTGGTGCACTTAAAGCACAAATGCCTGCAGGGGTAAGTTGGACTGTGCCTACTGGCGGTTTTTATTCCTGGTTAACTTTGCCTACCGGTTTTGACGCGACTGCAATGCTGCCAAGAGCGGTAACTCATTTAGTTGCCTACGTTCCAGGAACTGGTTTTTATGCAGATGGTCAAGGGCGATCAAATATGCGACTTTCGTTTTGCTATCCACCACCAGAGCGAATTATTGAAGGTGTTAATCGATTAGCTGCAGTTGTGCGAGAAGAAGCAGAGTTATTAAAAACTTTTGGAGTTGGAGGTAACAAATGAGAATTGCAGTATTAGCAGGTGGCTTATCAGCTGAGCGAGAGGTATCGCTGCGCTCTGGTCGCCGAGTAGCTCAAGCGCTGCGCAATAAAGGACAAGAGGTATTTGAAGTAGATGTTGATGCAGATTTATTACCTGAACTGCGAAAAATTAATCCTGATGTCGTACTCCCGCTAGTGCATGGTCAAGTAGGAGAAGATGGCTCACTTAGAGAAGTGTTAGATGTTGCTGGTTACAAAACTGTAGGCTCTCCATCAGCTGCAGCTCGAATTGCTTTTGAAAAACCAATAGCAAATCAAGTAGCAGCGGCAGCTGGTGTATTTGTACCGAAATCAATTGTGCTTCCGCAAGAAGCATTTAAATCACTTGGGGCACCTGCCTTATTAGATTCCGCTATTAGTTCTATTGGTTTACCCATGGTGGTTAAGCCAAGTCATGGTGGTTCAGCGCTGGGAGCAACAGTTGTTAAATCAGCGGAAGAACTGCCAGCAGCAATGGTTACTGCTTTTTCTTATGGTTCAGTTGTATTGATGCAGCCATATCTAATTGGCACAGAAATTGCAGTATGTGTTTTGGAAGATAAATCAGGGGTGAAAACACTTCCAATAGTTGAAATTGTGCCTGATCACGACTTATATGACTATGACTGTCGCTACACAGCAGGCATGACGGAGTTCTTTGTGCCAGCTCGCATTTCAAATGAAATAGCAAACCAAGCAAATGAAATTGCTATTCGGATGCATAAAGCTCTTGGTTTAAAAGATATCTCGCGAACAGATTTAATCATAGATGGTGCTGGAAATATCTGGTTCTTAGAAGTAAATATTAATCCAGGTCAAACTGAAACAAGTTTGTTCCCGCAAGCAGTTAATGCTGCAGGACTTGATTTAGGTGAAGTGTTTTTAGATTTACTAACTAATCTCGATCAATAATTTCGATAATTCGCCTTAGATCATCAAGTGTTGCATATTCAATAACAATTCTTCCGCGCTTTGCATTTCCCTCAACTCGAACTCTGGTATCAAGTCGATCAGCTAGTCGCTCCACTACAGATGCGGCTGCACTTGGCAAAGTGCTGCGTGGTTTATTTGGTTTTGATTTTGAACTTCCAGTTTCACCCAGTGCTACAAGTTCTTCAGTAGTTCTAACCGAGATTCCTTCAGCAACTATCCGCTCAGCTAATCGTTCCATTGCCGCTGGATCTTCAAGCGATAGCAGGGCTCTTGCATGGCCTGCTGAAATAACTCCTGCAGCTACTTTTCGCTGCACTGAAATTGGTAAGCGAAGTAATCTGAGCATATTTGTTACTTGTGGCCTCGAGCGACCTAGTCGTTGAGCTAATTCTTCTTGCGTGCAGCCAAAATCATCAAGCAATTGCGCATAAGCAGATGCTTCTTCTAAAGCATTTAGTTGCGATCTATGTAAATTTTCCAATAATGCATCGCGTAATAAAACTTCATCACTTGTTTCTCTTACTAATGCAGTAATTGTTCTAAACCCTGCGGCTTGTGCTGCACGCCATCGTCGCTCACCAGCAACAATCTCATAACCACTTGCAACTGGCCGCACAACTATTGGTTGTAATAAGCCAACTTCTTTGAGAGAAAATGCTAACTCATCTAAATCATTTTCATCAAACACTGTTCGTGGTTGTTTTGGGTTTGGCGTAATTTGATTAAGTGGAATGTCAACCAAGGTAAGACCAGGGACAACTTGAGTTGTAGTAGTTGTTGGTTTTGTCGTGCTTGTTGATTCTGTTGGCGGAATTAATGCGCCAAGTCCGCGTCCTAAACCTCTTCGATCAGTCATGTTTAGTTCCAATTACTCGATTAGCAATTTCAGTAGCTGCTGCTAAATAACTTTGCGCACCTATTGATGAACCATCATAAGTAAAAATTGTTTGTGAATATGAAGGTGCTTCACTCAATCTAACTGCACGCGGCACCACTGCAGTTAAAACTCGTTCGCCAAAATGTTTTCTCACTTCTTCAACAACTTGCGATGAAAGTTTTGTTGTTGAATTAAACATTGTCATTAAAATAGTTGAGATATCTAAAATTGGATTTAAATGTTCGCGAACTAATTCCACATTTGCAATTAATTGTCCAACACCTTCAAGTGCATAATATTCACACTGAATTGGAATTAAGACTTCTTTTGCTGCAACAAGTGCATTAAGTGTTAGTAAACCTAAGCTTGGTGGACAGTCAATAAATACATAATCGATTTTTCTTCCGTGCTTTGCGTGATGCTCAGCTAGATAACCATCTATTGCTCTAGCTAACCGATATTCTCGAGCAACTACTCCAACTAATTCAATTTCCGCTCCTGTTAAATCAACAGTTGCCGGTGCAACAAATAATCCAGGCACGCTTGGGCAGGATTGCACAATTGCAGAAAGTGGTTTTCCCTCAACCAATACTGAGTACACATCTGGCGTACCAGCTGGGTGTTCAATAGCCAGTGCAGTAGATGCATTTCCTTGTGGATCCACATCAACCACCAGAACGTGCAAACCACTTAATGCCATCGCAGCGGCTAAGTTGACAGTCGTGGTGGTTTTTCCTACCCCACCCTTTTGGTTAGCAATTGCAAAAACCCGAGTCTGCTCAGGTGCGGGCAGATTGGGTAACTTCTTGATTCGAACACTAGGTACTATCTGGATTACTTCTGACACTTTTCCTCCTGCAAGACCCTATTGTTTCACGTGAAACCTACAATTTGCAGGATTTATCTCCTGATTAGCACAACAGCCCGTGTGGGTTCCTGAAGTAAGTCTTTACCAAGTAAAACCACATCATCTAGCACTAATCCGTGCTTATGCATTACTGGTTTGGCCTCTTTGAGCTCAATTTCAGCCTTTTCACCCTTGAGCAGCACTAGTCGTCCGTGTGGGTTTAGTAGGGGTTCACACCACTCAATCAATTCCTTTACCGAGGCAACAGCCCTAGCCGTAACCAGATCGGCCACTAGATATCCGTGCAGCTGTTCGGCTCTGGCTCGATGAATTTGGGTGTTAGTGAGTCCTAGGACAGATACGGCCAAATCAAGGAAATCCACCCTTCGCTGCATCGGTTCTACTAGATGGACCTCAAGATCGGGTCGGGCAATTGCAATCGGAATACCTGGGAGGCCAGCCCCAGTGCCTACGTCAATTAGTGAACAACCTTCTGGCAGCAGCTCTTCCAATACCAGAGAATTGCCAATGTGGCGATACCAGAGCTTTTCGACCTCTTTTGGCCCAATCAAGCCGCGAATTGGGCCTTCGGTAGCCAATAAATCGTGGAATTGCTTAAGTTGGTCTGCCGCCTCAGGATACGCCTCAACAATCAATGTTTCCCGTGAAACATCGGTCATGATTTGGGTGGGTGTACCACAATATATCGGTTTGGCTCTTCGCCTTCTGATTCACTTAAAGCGCCAGCGGCATTAACTGCGTCGTGTACGACTTTTCTTTCAAAAGCACTCATCGGATCTAGTTTTATTGATTTTCCAGATTTGATTGCTTTGGAAGCGGTCTCGGTTCCAAATTTGGCTAGAGTGGCTTTTCTTGCAGATCTATGTCCTCCAATATCAAGCATTAATCGACTTCGCTCACCTGTTTCTCGCTGAACTGCAAGGCGAGCAAGATCTTGGAGTGCCTGAAGAACTTTTCCATCCTCACCAACAAGCACATCTAAATCAGCACCCTCGACAGCAACTAGTGGTCGATCAGCTTCGATATCAAGTTCAATATCTCCACCTAAATCAGTTATGTCAAGTAGCTCTTCGAGGTAATCTGCAGCAATATCTGCATCACGCTCTAAATCTTCAACTCTGATTAGATTCTCAGTCATAAAACCTCACTTTTAGGATTAATCGGTCAATTTACTTTTTGCCGTCGTTTTTCTTTTTCTTGCTTCGTTTAGATCTTGGTTGTTGCTTTGGTTGCTGCCTAGGAGCTGGTGTTTGCTCAGATTCAGTTGATTTTTCTGGTTCTGGCGTAATTCCCTTTTTACCTTGCTTATCTTGTTTTCGCTTCTGCCAGGCATCAAATGCTGGAGATCCGGGAGTTGGTGAGTTTCTAATTACCCAAAATTGTTGGAACATTGACCAGACGTTTGTGGTTGACCAATAAATTAAAACACCAATTGGGAAACCAATTCCACCTACCGCAAAAATGATTGGAAAAACATAAAGCAAAATCTTTTGTTGCTGCACCATTGGATTATTTGGTGCTGAATTTTTTAGAATTAACTGTCGTTGAGTTAAGAAAGTTGTTGCTGACATAAAGACAATCAAAAAAATAGTTAAAATTATTGTTGCTGTTGGAGAAGGAGTTTCGCTTGAACGAATCAATGTGGCGTAGATAGGTACGCCAAACACCTCAGCAGCTCTTGCTTCACCAACCAAATCTAGATGGGCAGTGTTTGCGAATAATCCTTTAGGTTTCTGCATAGCAATACCTTGCAGAACTTGGAACAAAGCAAAAAATATTGGTGCTTGTAAAAGAATTGGTAAACAAGATGAGAAGGGGTTCGTGCCAGTTTCACGGTAAAGCTTCATCATTTCTTGTCCAAGCTTTTCTCGGTTATCCGCATATTTCTTTTGTAGTTCTTTAATCTGCGGCTGGATAGCTTGCATATTTCTTACTGCACGGATTTGCTTCACAAAAAGCGGGATAAGCAAGATCCGAATTACAATCACCAAACCAATAATCGAAAGGCTCCAAGACCAGCCAGAGCTGGATCCAAATACAGGCGATAGCAGCGAATGAAAAGTGATTAAAATCCAAGAAACCAGGTCTTCAATTCGGTTAAAAACCCAGATAAATGGGGCAAAAATTGTGCTCACAATGCGCCTACTTTCTCTGCTCCACGAGTGTTTCCGGCTAAATCAATATCGGCACGCCATTTACCTTTTGCCGGAATTGGATCAACCCCACCTTTAGTAAATGGGTTACACCTCAGTATTCGCCATACACTCAGTAACACACCTTTGATTGGTCCGTGAGTTTTCACTGCTTTCAGCGCGTAGGTAGAACAAGAAGGATGTAGTTTGCAGCTTGTTGCAATAAGTGGCGATACAAATTTACGATAACTCAAGATGATAAACAATATTGGAGCGTTCAGGATTTTAGTTAGCATAAGAATTCACTTTACTAATCGCTGCCAAGAAATCTGTTTTTATTGTTTCTGTTGGAGTATTAGAAGACTTTGAAAGTGCTCTTACAACTATTTGTTGTGCTGGAATAAAACTATCAACGTGATCCGCAACGATATGACGAAGCACTCTAGTAACACGATGTCTCACAACTGAATTTCCTACTTTTTTTGATACTACAAAAGCAAATTCGCTTAGTGGCTCAGTTTTTTGTAGTGAATGAATCACAACCGCACCTGCTGGTGTCTTGCGGCCATTTGCTAATACGTTGGCTACGTCGCCGCGACGGCGCAACCGGTATTTAGCCGGCAACATATTTACTTAAGCCGAAAGCTTTGCGCGACCCTTGCGGCGCCGAGCAGCCAAAATCGCTCGACCGGCACGAGTCTTCATGCGCTGGCGGAAGCCATGTTTCTTAGCCCGACGTCTATTGTTGGGCTGATAAGTTTTCTTGCTCACGATGGCTCCAAAACTTGTTCGAGGATTGCGATCGCTTTGATCGCGAAGCGGGAGCATACCGCACTAAAATATCTCACCTACAGGGCGAGGGTGGCGCATACTGCCAGACGTAAAGTTCAATATCTGGAAACTCTTTCGGCGTGTCGCAAAATATCTTTCTGGCTGGATTGCTTCAAGTCCAGGTTGGGGATAAGTTCCACCCCCGCACGAAAATTGTGGATTAATGAGCCGATATCAGGAGGTTTTGTGGAAGAAGTATTGGAACTATCAGAGGTTTGGGCACGTAGTTTGACCCATTTGTCCGATGTGTCCCTTTCTCCACAGGATAGAGCTTTTGTCTCCCTTACTAAACCACTAGCAATAGTTGAGGGGACTGTGCTTATTGCGAGTCCAAATGAATTTACTAAAGATGTGTTGGAAACCAGATTAAGACCTGTGTTAGTGCGCGCACTTACCGAAGAGTTTGGTTACGAGATTCGATTAGCCGTTTCGGTTGATCCCTCCATTGCGCCAGCATTAGATGATGATTTAACGGATGAATTAGCAGATGCAACTTACGCCACTAATGTCCAAGTTGCTGAAGAAGAAGTTAATCGGCCTGGAACGGGATCGCCAGCTTCACGAATCGATTCTGATTCTCGTCTATCACCAAAATATACTTTTGATACTTTCGTGATTGGGTCTTCAAATAGATTTGCTCACGC
>Ga0194129_10000959_pt1 | contig 50865 bp, 53 predicted proteins | sample TA2KigCa35mmetaG_FD_150862 | JGI IMG/M metagenome (GOLD analysis project Ga0194129, IMG submission 150862) | Freshwater microbial communities from Lake Tanganyika, Tanzania - TA2015038 Kigoma Deep Cast 35m | ecosystem: Environmental > Aquatic > Freshwater > Lake | place: Tanzania: Lake...
GTCTATAACAACTGGCCAGACCAAGAAAACATTACAGTTGAACAAGTTGATAATGATTCAGATTATCCTTATCGACTCTCTAATGGCACAAGTTGCGTCAGAGCAAAAGCTGCAAAAACTTAAAGCGCTCTAAATCAAAGACATAGTGAAATTCTCTTTTTTGCTATCATATAGAAAAAGGAGTTTTTATGTCTATTCCAATGTGTATAGTCTTTTAAATCACATTTGATAGTTCCTGAAAAGCATTGCTGATGCTGTCTTTTAAATTTTGAAATTTTTTTACACTTTTTTTGACTTTCGCTTTTAAGTTTGCCCACACTATTTCTATAGGATTTAGATCGGGCGAGTATGCAGGCAAAAACATCAGTTCACAATTAGCTTGGTCTAAGATTCTTCTTGTTTCTTCTGATTTGTGAAATGCCGCATTATCCATTATCACTACTTGTCCTGGTTTTAGTTCTGGTATTAGACACCCTTCTAACCAAGCATTAAACAGAAGGCTATCGCAAGTGCCTTCAAAACAAAAGGGAGCTATAATCGTATTATTGACAAGCCCTGCAATAAAACTTTCCCTTGCATATCTTCTACCACAGACCTCTCCAAAGACTTTCTGTCCTCTAGGTGCCCTTCCAAATTCTCTGTGTAAAAATCTATCTATTCCACTTTCATCAATGTAGACCCTGTCACTTTTTGGATATTGCTGAATCCTTTCTTCGAAAGCTTTTCGGGCCTCTTCATCTCGTTCTTTATAGAGGCATGACTTTTTTTTAGAGTGATTTTAAGTCTTTTAAGCGCATACCAGACAGCAGGTATGGTGATTTTAAAATGACTAGCAATTTCTTCTAATGTCGCGTCCGTATGATTTTCCACAAATTTTATCAATTCTTCAGATTCATATTTCCGAGGTTTTTTAGGAGCTGATGACTTCCTTTCTAGTGTTCCCCGTTCCTTATGTTGCTTTAACCATCGATAAATTGTGGCTATACCTACTTTAAAAACATTAGCTGCTTCTTCTCTTTGATTTCCTCGTTCAAGGAAATCAAGAACCTTTTTTCTTAAATCAGTTGAGTAAGACATACAAATAGTATATGCATTAATGCATATCAAATCAAATTTAAAATACTATATATAAAATCAGGTTTTAAAAAACAGGAAAGATTCGATTAGACAGCCTATATTCCCCTAAGCTAATTACTTGGCTTAGGCCCTATTAAAGAAAAAAACTTTTCACCCTTCTAAACTCGTGTAGCACTCTGAACAAAGTGGCATACCGATTTTACAAAATGAGCTCTAATCTCGAAAGCATCTCATCATGCTCTTTTGCATGCTCATTGAAGTAGTTTTGCATCTCCTCTTTTTTATCCTCTTGGAAATCGAGAAGAAGAAGCCTTAGTTTTGTTCCTTTTTCATCAAGAGGATCTCTTGCTTGAATCATCTCTTTAATCGCCTTTGCTTCTAGACTATCTTTTTCCCCACGATTCACATACCAAGTATATTTTTCCAAGAGAAAAAAAATACCGTTTGTCTGCCGACACCCTTTTTCGACAATTTTATCTTTATAGTGTTTTGAGCCTAATTCAACAGCTATTTGATAAAGATTTTCAAGCCCCTTTTCTGTCTCCTCTTTTTCAAAATCGAAACAGAGTTTTTGATACATGCCAAACCGATTTTTTAGTCTATCTGCAAACTCTTTTGCAGAAGCATCTTCATACCCCAAACGGGTAATCTCATTACCTTTCTTATCTAAAAGAATAAGTATAGGAATGTCACAATCAAATTCATCCTCTTCTACAAATAAAAATTCATTTGCAACCTCTTCAACAAATAACTTATCGTTAGTAAGAGAGTCTAGCTTATGAATAACTGCCAAAGGCTTTTCATAAAGGCTTGCTATTTCCTCTCCTTTCTGAAAATCCTTTACTAATGGTAAACTAGCAAGCAACTTAAACCAAAGAGATGAAATTAAAAAAACACGTTTCATTAAATCGTAACCTCATAAAAAAAATGGATTATGGAAAATGCTATCTTTTCTTCCTACAATTATCTTGAGACATAGAAAAGAAAATTTAAAAAAGTGTAGCCTTCGTGGGTTAGAAAATAGAGACGACATGCAGTTTTTCACCTATCCCAAAGACTCTCTACCACCTCTTTCAAATTATATTTTATTAGATATGAATGCACCGCTTCTTTCAGAAAAAGACAAAACATTTGGAATATTTTTAATTGATGGCACATGGAATTATGCAAAAAAAATGACAAATAGCATAAAAGAGCCTCTTATCAAAAGGTCTTTGCCGAATCACTTCAAGACAGCCTACCCAAGGCGCCAAGATTCATGCGATGACCCAGAAAGGGGTCTTGCCTCCATTGAAGCTCTCTTTATAGCCTACTCTCTTTTGGAAAGAACGAGTGATGGTTTGCTCGATCACTACCACTGGAAAGATACTTTTTTAAAAATGAATTTTCACTCAGAGGCACTCTCCTAAATTCAAAAAAGAGATAATTGTTAAGTAACTTTACAGATTACGCTCTGCTCGACCCTCAAAAAAAAACCATAGAGGCACTAATAGCTACAGCAGTGAGTAAAAAAGCTGATTAGACCAAAAACTTTTTGTCTAATAACGCTTTTGGCCTCGTGAACACAATCCGCACTAGAATTTCTACAACCTCTTGTCCTAAACAAAACTACCGTTTTAACATCTGAGATACACTCATCGACATCTCTTTTTACGCAGCAACAATCAAGCTTTGATCGAACTTTAGCTTCAACATCTCCTGCCCCCTCTTCCATACTCTCTTCCAGAGGAGCTATTGCACTATCTACTCCTTGATCAACAATCGCTGAAACCCCCATTTCAACTCCTTTTTCCGCTCCATATGAAAAAGCTTTACCCACATACTTATTCTCTAAAGCAAGGGTTGCAACTTTCGAAGCACCCTCCGATACAACAGTTGCAACTTTAGAAACACCTTCAGAAACTCTAGAAAGAGTCTGAGAAGAGGGTTTTAGCCTCTTCAAATAAGAGAAATTAAATCGGCTTTCACCTCTGGAATCACTTAGTTGAGGAAAATCGACATCGGGAAAATAAAAAGAGCCTGCTAATTCACTCAAACGACCACCCTCTAAATGAAACACCTCAGGCGGGCTTAATGAAGATAAGTTCTCAAGCGGAGGAAGAAGCTTTGTTCCAGCAGCAACAGCCAAACCGGTTATTTTAGCCTTTCTGTAATATTTAGCTTTGATTCTCTCCTCTGCCTCTCTTCCTTTAGCCTCTTCAATCTGATCTTCAAACTGCTTTTCAACCCTCTCTAGAAGTGGGGTTTTTTTCGCTCCAACTAGTTTAGTTACTTTTGGAATAAAACTTACGCCCGCAGAAACTTTTTCGAAAACCTTTGCCTTAATACCATAAATAGATTCGTGTACTCTAGATAGAGCCTCCTCTTTAGCAGAGTAGAATCCTATCTCAGCGCTAGCCGAAAAAACATCATTAACAATAGACATAATTAATCCTTAATTATTAAGTTTTAATTATACCACAAAAAATAGAAGCAAGCTTTTTTTAAAATAATTTTTATTTTAAATAGACTGAATTAAATTATTTTTTATACTATTTTTTGAATAATTTGCACAAAAATTTCAAAAAAGACAAAAAGAAAAAGAAGAATCAAAGTCCCTCTACCACCTATACAGAGCTTGTGATCGAGCGAGTACCCTTTCTTATAACGCCCTACCCATACCATTAAAGTTGGCAAAAACCCGAGAAGAATAGCACATCCAAACCCCCCCGCATAGCCAAGCGCGCTTAAAAAAATCAAAGGATTTGTAATCGCAACCAAAACAGGTGGAACATAAACCAACAAAGTTAAAAAAAATTTATTTAATTCTGTTTTTTTTAGGTGTAATGAATCTTTTAAGAAATCAAAAAGCCCTAAGGTTACACCGATAAATGAGGTTGTAAGAGCAAAAAATGCGAAAAAGTTTCCGAGTATTGGAATTTTTGCATTTTGTATGACATATTTTAAAGGCTCTACCGCACTTGCCCCTGAAGCTCTCGCTGCAAGCAATCCATGAGGCCCTTCAATAGGAACTACACCTTTAATAATCAAATCCCAAACAATATATGCAAGAAAAGGTATTGTTGTTCCACAAATAATTGCAAACCTTGTTCTTTTTCCATCTCTTTCTAAGTAGTCTAAGATACTTGGGACCGTGCCTTGGTAGCTAAACGAAGTAAAAATAATAGGAAGGCCTAAAACCGCCCCTTTCCACCCCCACACTTGCATCATTGAAAAATCGATTTTTTGGATACCAAAAAAGACAAAGCCTAAATATGAAATAATAAGGCCTGCCATTAAAACACCATTTACACGCCCTGCAACTTTTGTTCCAAGGTAGACACTTAAGCCAAAAACAAGAGTAAACAAAATAATACAAATTGCTGGAGAAACTTCACCAAAAAGCGAAATTGAAATAAGTCGCCCTCCACCTGCAACGTATGCTACAGTCAAGCTGTAAAAAAGAAATATGTAAAGAGCCCAGGCAACCCACTTTCCTTTGTTTCCTAAAAGAGTTTTTGCCATTGAGACTATATTTGCATGTTTCGGAAGCCAAAGACCAATTTCTACAAAAAGAAGACCTGTTGCGATGCTAAATACCCAAGAGAGAAAATAAATGGTCCAAGACGGGATAATCCCCCCTCCAGCTGTTGCTATGGGCAAGGCAAGCATACCCGCTCCAAGAGCTGTACCCCCAATTAAAAGTGAAGCTATAAAGGTTTTCATTTTCATAATCGCACTAAATATGATATCTTGCTCTTTCAAATAATATCAAGCAGAAGCAGTACGACAATGCCCCAAATATATAAAAAATCTGAACATAAAATAACTAAAGATAAAATAGATCCCGCAGCTCTTATCGTCACAGAGACCCTTAAAAATGCAGGCTACACAGCCTATATTGTTGGGGGATCTGTTAGAGACCTTCTTTTAGGTAAACCTCCTAAAGATTTTGATATCTCCACCTCTGCAAAACCTGAAGAAATTAAAAAACTTTTTAATAGATGCTTTCTCATTGGGAAACGATTTCGCTTAGCCCACGTCCATATTGGAAATAAAATTTTAGAAGTCTCCACCTTCCGAAAAGGAGATAACTCTAACGAAGCTTTAATCATTGAAGACAATGAGTGGGGTGGAGAAGAAGAGGATGTTTTAAGGCGTGACTTTACAATCAATGGTCTTTTTTATGACCCCCAAAATGAAACAATTATCGATTATGTAAACGGCTATGAAGATGCAAAAAAATGCCTTCTTCGTACAATCGGCAATCCCCATGTCCGCTTTAAACAAGACCCCGTGAGAATGATTCGTTTGTTAAAATTCCGAGCACGATTTGGTGTAAATATTGAACAGAGCTCTATCCAAGCTCTTTTTGATTGCAGAGGTGAAATTTTAAAAAGCTCAGGGCCTAGAGTGTTAGAAGAGCTTCTTCGAATGCTTGAATCTGGTTTTGCAGACCCTTTTATGAAGCTTTTAAAAGAGCACGGCTTTCTAAAACTTCTTCTTCCGAAGATTTCAGAATCTTTTGAACAAGGCGGCGATGAAGACGTATTTGAATTTTTACAAGAGCTTGACTCGATTGTCTTAAACGAATCAAAGAAAAATGTCCAACGTCCAGTTTTTATATCCGCTCTTGTTTTTCCGATTCTTGAAAGACACTTAAGACTCTTACACGAGGGAAGAGAAAAAGCGATGCATCTTGGAGAAATCGGAGAGGAATCTGCATTCATCATAAAAGACGCCTTTGCCCCCTTTCTAATTCTTCCGAAAAAACTCCTTTTTAACATGTCGGCTATCTTAACTTCTCAATTCCGTTTTACTCCACTCGAAAAGAAAAAAGGGATGCGTCAAAAAATTCCTGCAATTCCCGATTTTCACTTAGCCCTCCAATTTTTCGAATTACGGAGCCGAATCGAACCAGGATTACAAACCCTTTACGAAGAGTGGGACTTTTTTTGGAAAAAACATCAAAGACGGCCCTATAGAAAACCTAGAAGACGATGAGTTTATTTGTTGTAGCTGGCGAAAAGAGCGGTGATGCAATCGGTGCAAAAGTTTTAGCCCCCCTTTCAAAACAATTTTCGATTGAAGGAGTTATTGGCCCTAAATTAAAAGAGATTGGCGCTAAAGAGCTTTTCTCTATAGATTCTTTCGGTGTAATGGGCTTTGTAGATGTTTTAAAATCTCTGCCACGCTTTATTTTTCTTTTCCATAAAATTAAAAAAACGATTTTAAAAAAGAATCCTAAAGTCGTTTTACTTATTGATAACGCTGAATTTAGCCTTCTTCTTGCTAAATCTCTTCGAAAAAAAGGGTTTAAAGGGAAAATTGCACAATTAGTCTCTCCTAGTGTTTGGGCATGGAGAAGTTCTAGAATAAAAATTCTCGAAAAAAATTTCGATATTTTGCTCTCTATACTTCCTTTTGAAAAATCTTACTTCACCGCCTCATCTCTTAGAGTTGAATATGTAGGACACCCCCTTATTGATGAACTAAAAGATTACAAACCACAAAATGAGGTTTGTTTTCTAGGTGATAAGCCGATTATTGCCTTATTTCCAGGAAGTAGAAAAAAAGAGACATGTCTAAATCTTACCCTACAACTAAAAGCTCTTAAAAACATCACCTCTCACCAAATTGCTATCAGCGTCGCTTCGAAAAAAATACTCCCTCTCATAGAAAAAATTTTGAAAGAATCCAATTTAGAAGCAACCCTAGTTTTTCCAGAAAACCGATTTGAACTGATGCAAAAAGCAGATTTTGCCTTGTCAAAGCTCGGCACTGTCAATTTAGAACTTGCTTTTTTTAATGTTCCTACAATTACAACCTTCCCCCTTCCAAAAATAGAAGAATTTCTTTTAAGCCGTGTTTTTAAAGTGTTTCTCCCCCACTACTCTCTTGTAAATCTTTTAGCGAGAAGAAGAGTTTTCCCCGAATATGTCGGCTCTTTTGCTAAATTAGATCATGTGGAAAGAGAGATTAAAAATTTTTGCACAGCAAAAGAGCTTAAAGAATGGAGCATTGCAGGGTGTAATTTAGTCAAAAAAATTTTAGAAGAGCACTCTTTTTCGTCTAAAAGTTCTCATATCCTTACAAATCTTCTTCTGGATATTTAAGAGACTATAGCCTACAATTGCCTCCATTATGCAAGAAGTCTTTAATATTTACATTGACCGTTTGACTGAAGGGAACGTAGAACTCATAGAGGAAAGCGTTGATCCAAGCTTTTTAGAAGTAACTGATGGGAATCTTTTTTTTCCTGAAAAGATCTCTTTTAATGGTACCGCTTATTTAGCAGATAGCCATCTTATCCTCTCATTAAACCTATCAACCCACTATCAAACCTTTTGTAAAATTTGCAATGAGCTAATTCTTCTCCCCTTTTCTTTAAAAGGGCTCTACATTACAGAGGAGATAGAGAGCATCCCTTCAAAAATTTTTGATCTAAAAGAGCCTTTAAGAGATGCTATTTTATTAGAAATTCCTTTGTACGGAGAGTGCGAGGGAGGATGCCCTATGCGCAAAGACTTAAATAAATATTTCAAACAAGAATCCGTCTTAACTTTGAAGGAGACCTAAAAATGGCAGTTCCCCGTGGCCGTCACTCAAACGCTCGAAAAAACAGCAAACTCGCACATTTAGCTAAAAAGCCGAAAGCAACTACTGTTTGTTTAAACTGTAGAAATGCAATTCTTCCTCACCATGTATGCCCTTCATGCGGCCACTACAAAGGAAGAAGCTACCATACTGAAAAAGACGCTTAGGAATAATCTTTTTTTCCGTATACTAAAAAAATTCAAACTATAGATTGAAAATCTACCGCTTTTGAATCATGGGTCAGTACATTCTGACCCAAACCTAATGGAGAAAAATTAATTTATTCATGAAAGAAATTCTTTTAAACATAGAATCTAAAGAGACTCGAATGGCGACCCTTGTTAATCGAAGGTTGCAAGAGCTTGTTGTTGAACGAAAAAAAAATAGACAAATTACCGGAAATATTTATAGAGGGCGTGTTACAAATATTTTACGTAACATTCAATCTGCCTTTATCAATATTGGCGAGGGTGAAAATGGCTTTATTCACATCTCAGATATCGTAGAAAATACGCAAAAATTTCAAGAACTGTTTGATATGGACTTTGATTGGGATTACGACCCCTCAACATACAAAGCGACAGAGACCAAAGAAAGCGATATCTCAAAAATTTTGATGCCCGAGCAAACTGTTCTAGTTCAAGTTGTTAAAGAAGCGATTGGGAGCAAGGGCGCAAGACTTACTTCTAATGTCTCTATCCCAGGACGCTATCTTGTCTTACTTCCAAATACTTCTCATCGAGGAGTTTCAAGAAAGATTTCAGATCCAGCTATGAGAGATCGCTTAAAACAGATCATTAAGTCTTTTGAAATGCCGACAGATATGGGTCTAATTTGTAGAACAGCAAGCACGCTTGCTTCAACAGACCAACTCATCGATGAGGCTCATGAGCTTGTTGAAACATGGAATAAAATTATAGAGACGTTTCAGAAAGCTGATGGCCCTGTTTGTCTTTATAGAGAGTCTGATCTTATTAAAAGAGCTATCATGACCGCTCTTGATAAAAAGTTTGATCGTATTTTAATTGATAATCATCAGACATATGCGACCTGCCTAAAAATGTACAACAGGTATAAAGATGAAGATCAATCTCTTAAAATAGAGCTTTATCGAGATAAAATCCCGATGTACAAAAGGTTTAATGTAGAAAAAGAGATTGAACGAGCTCTTGCTAGAAAAATTTGGCTCCCCTCTGGTGGCTATCTCTTTTTTGATAAAACAGAGGCGATGCATACAATTGATGTCAATTCAGGTAGGAGCCAAAAAAATGAAGGCTCTACTGATGTTGAAGAGGCTTTAGTAAAAATTAATATGGAAGCCGCAGAAGAGATTGCAAGACAACTACGAATCAGAAATGTTGGTGGATTAATTGTTTGTGATTTTATTGACATGAGATCGAGAAAAAACCAAAGAAGAGTGTTAGACCGGTTAAAAGAGGCGATGAAGGAAGATTCTGCAAAGTGCACAATACTCGGAATGAGTGAATTTGGTCTTGTAGAAATGACTCGCCAAAGAAATAAAGAATCTCTTATGCAAACTCTTTTTACCGACTGCCCTTACTGCTCTGGAAAAGGAATTATTAAAAATTTCGAAAGTATTTCTATTGAACTTGAACGCTCTTTGAGAGAAATTATTTTACAACACGAAGAATACACGTTAGATGTCGCTGTTCACCCTGAACTTGACCACTTTTTGGAGCATACAGATAAAAAGTACTTTGAAAAAATGGCAGCAAAACTCAATGCTACAATTAATTTTAAAACAAACGATTTGCTTCATTTAAACGACTTCCAAATATTTTCAAGTACAAACGGGAAACAACTTGAGTATTAAAAAACCTTTCAAAGATATCATAAAGCCTTTTGAAGTAGAAGCACCAGGAAATAAATACTGGAAAATCATGGAAGGCTTTCTTGATAACTTTGAAAAGATTATCTCTGAAAAAGGGTTAGATAAAGAGTTTTATGAAACACATCTAACTGATTACGCTAGGCAAGTTTTAAGGCAGATCAAATCGCCATATGAATTTGAAGCGTATCACGAAGCTTTAAGAGCGCCATTTGACCACTTTGCGCTCGGATTAACTCTTTTTAGACCCTTAATAGATTTCCCACGTTCTAAGCTCTTTGGCAAAGAAAATCTCGACGCAATCGTTTCGATTTTAGAAAAAAAAGAGAATGTCATCATCTTTGCAAATCACCAAACAGAGGCCGATCCGCAAGCAATTAATTTGCTGTTAGAAAAACAGTTCCCATCTCTTTCTGAAAAAATTGCCTACGTAGCTGGTGAAAGAGTTGTTACTGATGCTTTAGCAGTTCCTTTTAGCTTGGGAATCAATCTCTTTTGCGTCTATTCCAAAAAATACTTCGATGTCTATCCCGATAGAAAAACAAAGATGCTCGAACACAACAAACAGACTATGCTGCGACTTGGACAACATTTAGATGAAGGTGGCAAGTGCATCATGATTTTCCCAAGTGGAGGAAGAGACAGGCCAGATGAAAATAAAATCGTAAGAGTTGCAAATTTTGATCAACAAAGCATTGAACTGATGTATCTTTTAGGGAGAAAAGCAAAATCGTTAACACACTACTTTCCATTAGCACTATCAACACACGACATGCTTCCCCCTCCAGAAGATCTCCAAATTGATTTAGGTGAAAAAAGAAGTACAAATGAGGCTGCGATTTATTTGGATTTCGGAAAAGAAATTGATATGGAAAATTTCCCTAATTCTGATACAACAGATAAAGCTGAGAGAAAAAGTTTTAGAGCTCAATATATTTATGGTCTCGTCTCAGACATGTATAGGAATTTTCCGGGCTAGTAATGCCTAGTTAAAAAACAGCATCTATGGAGGGTTTTCCATGTTAAAATTGGCGCTAATTTCATTTATTACGTGCGGCTTACACGCTTTTTCTTATGAAATCGTTGAAGATCAAAACACCCTACAAATATTAACTCCCTCTCTAAAAAACAGAAAATCTGTAAAAATCCGTTTAGAAAACGGTCTTGAAGCTTATTTAATCTCAGATCCAGAGGCTAATCAATCGGCTGCAGCTCTCTCTGTTGAAACAGGGTCATCTAATGATCCCGATGAATATCCCGGAATGGCGCACTTTTGTGAACACATGCTTTTTATGGGCTCACAAAAATATCCTGATGAAAATCTTTTTTGGCAAAAAATTATTGATAATGGCGGAAGCACAAATGCATACACGAAACCAGACCGCACAGTCTATATGTTCTCAATCAATCATGAAAATTTTCAAGATACACTAGATATTTTTTCAGGGTTTTTTATAAATCCTCTTTTTAAAGAGGATGCAGTCAAAAGAGAACTTCATGCAGTCAATCAAGAGCATTTAAAAAATGTAGAAAATGATGGTTGGCGTGAATTCATGGTTCTTAAAGAGACTGCAAATCCCAAAAATCCCATGAGTAAGTTCAGCACCGGAACAGCAGAGACTCTAAGTATTATCTCTATTGAGAATCTAAAAACTTGGTTTCAAAAAAATTACACTGCAAATCAAATGCACCTTGTAATTTATTCAAAAGAGCCTTTAGAAAATTTAGTCGCTCTGACAACATCAACCTTCTCTCCAATTCTTGCAACCAAACAAGTAAAGCCCTCTTCTGAAACTCTTTTATCACCTATGCAAAAAGGTCACATCACCTATATTGAGCCGATTCAAAATTTAAAAAGAACCTCTTTAGTTTGGGAGATGCCAAAAGAGGCGCTTTACGATAACGATGCTAAACTACCAGAGCTAATCGCCTACACACTGAATGCAAAAGGAGATAACACTCTTTTCGAATCTCTTCGTAAAGAGTCTCTAATCGAAGCTCTTTTTGCCGAAAGTGATCGTCTTGGAAAAGATCTTGTCTTACTCACTTTATCCATTGATTTAACAAAAACAGGCCTTCTTCATCTAGACGAAGTTTACGCAAAAGTTTTTCAAACGATTAATTGTTTAAAACAATCCTCAATCCCCCCTCATCTATTCAACGAATACAAAAAAATGGCTGATATTGATTATCAATGGCAGTCACGCTATTCTGCCTTTGAATACGCCTCAAAACTTGCAGATATTATGATTGATGAATCTCTTGCAACATTCCCGCAGAAAAACGTCTCTATCCACAAGTATAAACCAAAAGCTATTCAATCAGTTCTTTCTAAAATGACGCCAGAAAATACGGCTTTTTTTGTTGTTGCTCCTTCTGAGTTGACGAAACAAAAATTGGACAGAAAAGAGAAATGGCTTGGAGCCAACTACACGGTTGTAAAAATTGATGAACAAAAAAAAGTTCTTTGGAATGAACCCTCTATTAATACAAAACTAGGATTGTCTTCGCCAAATAGTTTTATTCCAAGCAATTTATCAATACTTTCACAGCAAAAAGAAAACCTTTTAGAGATGCCAAAGCTACTTGTAGAAGATAGTTTTGGAAAATGTTATTATGCAAAAGACACATACTATTTAGTTCCCTCAGTATCAATTCAAGTTGATGTTAAATCTCCCCTACTGAATGCACAAACAAAAAGTTTAGTACAAGCAGATCTTTTTGTTTTGCACCTTCACAGAAAATTAACACCGACACTATTTTCTGCAAATAGAGCAGGCCTTTCTGCCTATTTTTCAAAATCAGACTTAAAATTACACATCTCAGTTGACGGCTACTCCGATAAAATTGGCGCTCTCACATCGACTTTAATGCAAGCCCTTAAAAACAACACACCAACTAAAGAAGATTTTGACCTAATAAAAGATGAGCTATTAAACACGTATGAAAACCAAAGCCTGACACTTCCCTACTTGCAAGCAAAAAGCCTTTTATTAAATATGCTCTATGACAACTACCCTTTAAGTAAAGAGCAAATAGAAACGCTTCGAGAAATTACATACGAAGAGTTTATAAATTTTCAGGAACAACTCTTTGCAAAAGCTTACTTAGAAGGAGTTATTGCAGGCAATATCGATTCTTCTAACGCAGAAGCAGTTTGGAAGCAAATTGTAACAAACCTCTCTGCCTCCATTTACCCTGAAAACGAGCATAACAAGAAAAAAATTCTCACTCTACCAGAGGGCTTAGGTCCTTTCACAATTAAATCCTCTACTGATTTACAGGGAAATGCAGCTATTTTAATGCTCCAACTAAATGAGACAAGCCCTAAATCTATAGCTGCTGAAAAAATTCTTGCAAAAGCGACCTCAGAAGCATTTTTTAATACACTTAGAACAAAGCAACAAATTGCCTATATTGCGCAAAGCTGGGGAAAAGAGGAAGAAAATGATCTCTTACTCTTTTTTGCAGTGCACTCAGCAACTCACCCACCAGAAGAGCTTCTAGCAAGATTTGAACTCTTTTTAGAAGATTTTACCCATAATTTTGAAACCTATATCCCTGAAGAGAGATTTCAGTCTATTAAGCAATCTCTTATGACAACTCTTTCTAAATCTCCAGAAAACCTCTCTTCTTATGCAAACGAATTAAATACTCTAGCTTTTACTTGGAGGGGCGACTTTATTAGAAAATCTAAAATTATTAAAGCATGTGAACATCTATCTTATGAAGATTTTAAAACCGTTTCACTCTCCTTTCTTTCAAGAAAAAACACAAAACGAATCGCTTTTCTCGTCAAAGGAACCCCTTTAAGCGACCATTCCCTTCACTACCACGTAGCCAATCCTTTAGAATTGAAATCTCATCAGAAATAGAGTTATGCTCATTTTATACTCTTTTGAGTTTAAATTTTAGTCGGTTAAATTTTGGGTAGTGAATGACCCGTAGAAGTCGGGTCACTTTTTTTCAAGATGGTCTTGCGGATGTAGCTAAATCTTCTACATTTCCATATTGTGATAGACCTCATCGACGTCATCAATCCCTTCTAGCCACTCAATCAACGCCTCATTATTCTTCTTAGCCTCTTCATCACATGCGACAAGCATTTTTGGAATCATTTCAATATTTGCTTCTGCTGCTTTATAACCAGCTTTTTCAAGACCCTCTTTAACTTGGTAGAGCTGATCTGGGGCAGTAATTATAAAATAGGCCTCTTCTTCATCTTGAAAATCTTCGCCACCTTTTTCTAACACTTCTAATAAAAGTAGATCGGGATCAATTCCACTTTTTGGTATCTGCAAAATTCCTTTTTGATCAAATTGATAGCTTACAGCCCCCGGATTTGCAATTACTCCCCCTCTCTTATTTGTTGCGATTCTAATGTCTGAATAGGTTCTGTTTTTATTATCTGTCATCGCTTCACAAATAATTCCTACCCCACCATACCCATAAAGCTCATAGGTAATTGTTTCATACTGCACATCGCTAGCTTCTGCTTTTTTAATATTTCTTTCGATATTTTCATTCGGTAAATTCACCTCTTTTGCTTTCAAAATAGCAAGTCTCAATTTCGCATTTGTTTTAGGATCAGATCCACCTTGCTTGACAGCGGTAATGATTTCTTTTGTAACTTTAGAAAAAGCCTTCCCTTTTTTCGCATCTGCTCTCTCTTTTTTATGTTTAATATTCGCCCATTTACTATGCCCAGCCATACCTTCACACCTCTGATTTTTCTAAATCTATTTGCATTAATACTTTAGAGTGATATGAGCCATCCGCCTCTTTTAAAAACCTTTCATGTTTTCCATACTCCCTAAATCCTAATCTATAGTAGAGATGATATGCAGGATTGCCTTCATACACTTCTAAGTGCAGTAATTTAATTCCAAATTTATGCTTTGCCTCATGCATCACATATGTTAAAAGTCTTGTTCCAACACCTTTTCCTCTATGTTCTTCTCCAACAACGATAGCAAAAAGGCATTGTTGTTTTGTTTTTTCGTAAGGTTGAATGTATAAATTTACAACACCACAAGGTATTCCATTGACTTCCGCAGTAAAAGCAGAGCTTTGTCTTGCATAAGCTTGCCACACCTTCAAAGCATCTTCAACTTCAGCCAAATTACTCATGGGAAACCACCCCAAAACAACCGGATCCATCAACCATTTTTTTAAGTAAAAAAGATCAGCGTCAACCATCACTCGTATTTTTATGTCCGAATACCACTCTTTTGCCATCTCTTACCTCAAATGAATTTCTAAAACTTCTCTAGCCCTAAACCCTTCAGGAAGTTTTACGTAATTTTCTTGTCGAATGATTTTCTTAAATCCAGATTTTTCTAATAACCCTATAAGAGGAGAGTTTTCAAAAAGCTCAACGTGCATCGATTCTATCCTTGGAAATTTCGTCTTTGCTAAATGTAAAATATTTTTCAACAAAGAAGTTCCAATCCCTTTTCTTTGCAACTTTGGATCAACCGCAATATACAGCATCGATAAATGAGCAACTTTTACATATGGCATTAAAAAAATAGTTGCTACCCCTACAGGAAGAGAGTTATAAACTGCTGTTAAACTGCATTTGTACCTAGAAAATCCGATCCAATTTCGAACAAATCCTTCCACATCAATATTTGATGAGGGTGGATACCATTTTCTCATTTCCGGCACTAAGACCCACTCTTTTAAAAAAGGCTCATCTGCGATTGTGCTATATCTTATGTCATACGTAGTCTCTTCTGTAAGAGTATTACTCATCTAACCAAACTCCTTCAAGTAAGCTTCTACAAATCCATCAATATTCCCATCCATAACAGATCCTACATCACCGACTTCATATTTTGTTCTTGCATCCTTCACAAGTGTATATGGCTGAAAAACATAGTTACGAATCTGAGAACCCCAGGAGTTCTCCTTTTTATCTCCTTGTAAACTCTTTAAGGCTTGAGCTCTCTCTTCAACTTTTTGCTGATAGATCTTGGCTTTTAACATTTTTAAACACATCTCACGATTTTGTATCTGACTTCTCTCATTTTGGCATGTTACAACAAATCCTGTTGGGAGGTGAGTCATGCGGACAGCTGAATCGGTGGTATTGACATGCTGACCACCAGCTCCTGAAGACCTATACGTATCAACCTTTAAATCTTCTTGTCTAATCTCCACTTCTACTGTTTCATCAATTTCAGGTGTTACCTCAACAGATGCAAAACTCGTATGCCTTTTAGCGTTGCTATCAAAAGGAGAAATTCTGACTAATCTATGCACCCCTTTTTCAGCTTTACAATAGCCATAAGCAAAAGGGCCTGTCAATTTAAATGTAATATTTTTTATCCCAGCAACATCTCCATGAAGACGATCAATTTCTTCAATCTGCCACTTTTTTTTCTGCGCCCACCTTTGGTACATCCGAGCTAGCATTTCAGCCCAATCACAAGCCTCTGTTCCCCCAGCTCCTGCATTAATACTTAGATAACAATTATTATTATCAAATTCTCCAGAAAGCATTTTTTTGATTTCTAAATCTGACAACTCTTTGTTAATTTTCTCTAATTCTTGACCAAGCTCTTGAATAAACGCCTCATCTTTATGTAAAAATGCCTCTTCATATAGCCCTCTTACACTTTCGAATGCCGTAAATGTTTGCTGAAAAGGGATAACCCACTCTTTAAGAGTTTTTACTTTCTGAATGACAACTTGCGCCTTTTCCTGACTTTGCCAAAAATCAGGCTCTGCCATAACCTCTTCTAAATTTTTAAGTTCAACCTCTTTCGTAGCGATGTCAAAGACACCTCTTCATTTCTAATAATCTCTCCCCAATATCCTTGACTGTTTGAGAAAACTCTTCCTGACTAAATTCCATGATGACCTCTCTAAAGTTGAACTAACAAGATATCGAAAATAGCTAAAAATGTCCTCTTTTTTATTTAAACCGAATTAAAATTTTTTTTATGTTAATAAAACCTTAATCCCACCTTTACATAAATGTAAATTGTATTATAATTGCGCCTGTTTAGAAAATACAACATCAAAACGAAATAATTTTTTAGGAGGTATTTATGAGTATTGGAAATTGTTGTCAAACAATTGGAAACTCAATCGACAGTTGCTTTTCTGCAGTAGGATCTGGCTTATCAAGTTGTGGTGGGTTTGTATCTGAAACATGCAGCACAATTGGAAACGGCATTGGTTCAGGTTGCAACGCATTTGGTCACGGGATTTCTAGTTGCTGCACTTCTTTTACAACATACATTACAAGTTTTGCTACAGACACAGTTTGGCCATGCGTACAAGCTGTACTATCAGCAGTTTCTGGTTTTTTCCAAGCTTTAGGAAATTGGGTTGTAGAAAACAAAGACTTTTCCATAGGCACAGGCATTGGTTGTGTTGCAGGTATTGTAATTACAGCTGTTAGCGCATGGTTTTGCTGCAAAACTGATGACGATGGAAGTCTAACAGGTAGTGTATAAAAACAACTACTTATCTGACAGCTTTCTCAAAGCGTTATCTCTATAAAGAGGGGAATTTTCCCCTCTTTTTTCATTTCAGTTGCGAAAAATTTCTCTCTTAGTGCACAAGGAAGATAAATACAAACTTTTTGAATTTATCTGTCTTTTGACGAAGGAGAACATATGGTAGTAAAGAAAAAAACTGCTACTACAGCACGTAAAACGGGAACATCAGCGTTTATGAAGCCTCTTACTTTAAGCGAAGAGCTTCAAGCTGTCGTTGGAAAAGGTCCTATGCCAAGAACTGAAGTTGTAAAAAAACTTTGGGTATATATTAAGAAAAATAAACTTCAAGATCTCAAAAATAAAAGAAATATCAATGCTGATGAAAAATTAGCACCTATTTTCAAAAAGAAGACTGTCAATATGTTTGAAATGACAAAACTCATAAGCAAACACCTAAAATAAATTTTAGGGGGTTTTAAATAAACCCCCACTTTCTCTAAAATAGCTTCATGACTATCAGCCTTATACTTCTTGCAGGGGGATTATCTATTCGCATGAAGGGGGAAACTCCTAAAACTTTTTTAGAGGTAAAAAAAAAGCCCCTTATTCAATACAGCCTAGATATCTTTAATTCTCTTTCTTGTTTTAAGGAAAAGGTTGTTGTTTGCAAAGAGAAATACACCCACTACTTTTCCAAAGAAATTTTAATCGCAAACCCCGGGAAAAGGCGGCAAGACTCTCTAAAAAACGGTCTTCTTGCTTTAAGAAGTGATGTTGACCTAATCATGATTCACGATGGCGCAAGACCCCTACTTAAAAAAAATGATCTTCTGAAACTAATAGAGTTTGGAAAAGATAAACCAGGCTCGGCTCTTGCTATGCCCGTAAAAAACAGTTTAAAAAAAGTCTCTTCTAACAACAAAATCAGAGAATCTATCTCAAGAGAGAACCTATGGGAAGTCTATACACCCCAACTTATTCAAAAAGATCTCCTTTTAAAAGGATTTGCCTTTGCAGAAAAACACAATCTTACTGTTACAGACGATCTTTCCTTAATTGAAGTTTTGGGCTACACCCCCCTTTTAGTCCCATCATCCTATCCAAACATTAAACTTACAGACCCATCTGATCTATTTTTACTTGAAGCTCTTCTATGAAATATAAGATAAAAATCGCCTATGATGGCAAAGAGTATAGCGGTTTTCAAATACAACCAAATGGAAATTCGATTCAAGAGACGATTGAAAAAGTTCTCTCTAAAATATCATCTGAAAAAATTTCAATCGTAGGCTCTAGCAGAACAGACGCTGGGGTTCATGCAAACGGACAAGTAGCACACTTTATCTATCAAAAATCAAATCTTAGTTTAAAAAGCATAAACTCTTTACTTCCAAACGATATTCGAATTATCTCATTAGAGGAGGTCTCTTTAGACTTCCACGCGAGATACTCTGCAAAAGAGAAAATTTATCACTACCACATCACTACCGATAAAGTACAATCCCCTTTTGAAAGAGGGTATTGTCTCCACTACACATTCCCGATAGATATAGAAAAACTCCTCGCTGCAATCCCATATTTTATTGGAACAAAAAATTTCTCCTCCTTTGCAAACGAGCTTTCACCTAATAAAAACCCAGTAAAAACCATTTATGAGCTTAGCTTTATAAAAACAAAAAGCGGGTTTATTCTAAAATTTAGAGGAGATGGTTTTTTATATAAAATGGTTCGCAATATCACTGGAACCCTATTAGATATTGCTCGTGGAAAAATAAACTTCGAAATTCTCCCTCTAATTTTTGAAAAAAAATCAAGAGTATTTGCAGGCAAAACTGCCCCCCCTCACGCTCTTTTTTTAGAAACAATTGTTTATAACGAATTTATTATGTAGCATCAGCTCTTTTACTTAATCGCTCATAGGTCAATCAAAAAAATAGGTTTTTTCAGTATACTAAGATATCGGATATAGTATATGATCCTTAGAAAAATAATTGCCGATGTGGCGGAATGGTAGACGCGATAGACTCAAAATCTATTCTTGGTTGCCAGGGTGCTGGTTCGAGTCCAGTCATCGGCAAAAAACTAGTCCTTTTTGATTTCGACGGCCTTTTAGTCGACACAGAAAAGTTGCACTATCTTGCATATCAAGAGGCGCTATCGAATTGGAAAAGCCCTCTTGATATCGATTTTTCAACCTATATTAGCCTAGCACATGAAGCATCCGGGTCTAAATTAAAAGAGTTTGTTTACACTCTTTACCCAAACCTTTTGGGAAAATGGGAGGCTATTCGCAAAGAAAAGCTCGTTATTTACTCAACCCTTATTGAAAATAGAGTAACCTTAATGCCTTTTGTGGAAGAATTTCTCCTTTTTCTAGAAAAAAAGAGAGTCGAAACCTGTGTGGTAACAAATTCTTTGAAAAAAGACATTGAGGTAATTAAAAAAAGACTTCACCCCTTAAATAAAATACCCACCTGGATTACAAGGGAAGATTACGAAAAACCCAAACCTGACCCTGATGGCTACCTAAAGGCCCTAAAATTACACCCAAAAATCTCTCCCAGCGAGGCGATCGGGTTCGAAGACACGCTAAAAGGAATTCAAGCTCTAAAACAGGCAGATATTTTTCCCGTTCTTATTTGTGACCCAAGCCACCCCCAACTAAGAACCCTTCAAGGCGTTCTTTACGCCCCAAGCTTTAAAAACATAATTTTAAAACACCCTTAATAATATATATTTTATTTTAAATATTTATAATTAATATTATTTTACTTATAATTAATTATAATAATTTGGGGGTTTTATTATGACATCACTCTGCGATTCAGTTTCTATGAGCTCTGCTCTTAAGCCGATCATTGGAGAGGAAGAGTGCTATATCGGAAAAGCTCTGCCTCCCGATGAGAGCCCTAGCGCCCTCGGAGACATTTCATACGAGTCTAGCGTAGGCTTCAAATCTTATGCTTGGGTAGACGAGCACCCCGAAGAAAAATCTGGAGTAAAGCGTGGTGTTCTTGAAAAAGTAATTGAAAAAATAAATCTTGTTAGACACGATACTTTTGTTGCAACACTTAAAGCTTCCACAGAATCTGCAAGAGATCAATTAGCTCTATTAGATGAATCAAAAGAATTTAGAGAGAATAGAGACGCTGTTGTTTTGGTTGAAAAACATAAAAGCAACCAGTGGGTTGCTGAACTTGCACTCGAACATTGCAACTTTGTTGGGAACACTTATATGACTCTTGGAAGCAAAGATGCCACCCTTTTCAAAGCCTACATTGATAAAAACCCGGGTTTTAAAAGAGCTTTAAAAGACAAAACAGTTGTTTTATTTGATGATGCCTCATTTTCTGGCAAGCAATTACACGACCACGTAATTGCGATTCGAAGTTTTTCAATGAAGAACCGCCTCGAAATAAAAGCTATTGCAGTTATCGCCCCCTTTATGACAGCATCCGCTTATGAAAGAATCAAATCTCTTTCAATTCCTGAGTGCCGAGTTATCGTAGGAAGGCCTGAGCCTATTGAAACCTTAGGTGATATAGAAGGGCTTTCAGAACCTGATAAAACCTCTCTTTGCGCCCTTTGGGGATATGAAAGAGGTGATCTTGCGGGTTTAGGCCTTACTTGGTTTTCCCATAAAGTACCAAATTACCAATCTTTTCCAAAAGAACTTGCAGAGGGCTCAATCTACACAAAAGAAAAGACCTGCCTTACCTATACGCAAAAATTTATACCAGATATTATATCTCCATATAAGCGAGATTTTTATAGATTTAGACCTGAAGTAAAACCGTTCAATCCAAAAAAATTGCGCTCTTTAGAAGATAGCCAAGACAAAGGAAAAGTAGCTGCTTCAGAAATTCTAGGAGTTAGATCTATTGCTCAAATGCATGAAATGATAGCCAAATTAGGCACTTCAAAAGATGAGACCCTCATATTCTCTGATATCGATGATACCCTTATTTCAAAGAGCACAAAAGAGCTTGTAGAAGGAGAGACCACTCTTAACATTTTTAAATTGCTGCAAGAAAATTATAGAGTTTATTGCTCGACAGCAAGAGATATTTCATCTGGAGAAACAACATTTTGTCAGCTTGCCTCTAAAGGAATTGAGTTAGAAAAAGGAAATAAAGGGGCCCTTAGGCCATATGTTATATCTTTAGGAAGCAGCGGCTCTTATCTTTATAAAGGAATTATTTACTCGGCACCAGGATCATCTTCAGGCAAGGGAGATGCAATTCACCATCTTCTAACCTTCCCTCCATTTTATGATGGGGTCAATTATGTCTTCATGATTGATGACAAAGAGGCTGAATTAATAAAAGTTGAAACTGCATGCAGAGTTGCCGGAGTTAATTTTATGGGATTTTTGTTAAGAAGTTGAACCTGATGCAATTACATCTCTAAGCTCATGCAGAATTCTCCCAAGACCATTTTCACACCCATCTTTTCCTGCAAATAAACTATCAGTTGTATCTTCTCTTAACTCAGAAGAACCTGTTGCAATGAGAGCCTCTCTTAAGTAAGGATTTTGAGAAAATTTTGCTTCCACAACATCTTTCATAAGCTGTAGCTTTTTCTCTTTTAATCTATCAATTGCCTCTCGACCTAAAATCTTTCCAGAAATACGCTGAATTTTTGCGCCAATTTTTTTTGCATCCAAAGGTGATGAAGGAATTTTATGAAACTCAAGTCTAGCGGCCCTCCCATCAATTTCACAAGAAATGAGAAATTGGTAAGCAAGCTCTGCATGAGGAAAAAACCGTCTGTTAACAAAGATTGCGGAAGGGGTGAAATTTGAAAGGAAAGAGTAAGAATCGGAACTACTTTTAAAATCGATAACAGAAGCGGCAGGAGATCGCAAAGCAGTTTTAAAAACAAATTCATTTATTTTAAAAGCTAACGCCTCTGCATTTACACCATCTAAGCTACTCTCATGATAAAGATGACTCATAAGTTCTGAAAAATAGAAAGCTTTCTCTCTTTCGGAAATTCGCCTACAAGTTAACTTCCAAACTCCCCCCCTCTTTTCTAAAACCTTTCCAGGCTTAAAGAGATCTTTATAATCTAAACCTGATGAATTTAAAACAATCGAAAGAGATGAACTCATTTGAAAACCTCATAGCTTTGCTGCCAGCCTATCAAAATGAGTGATTTAATTCTATTCAAAAAGACAATCTTAACGAATCAAAAAATCTAATATTTTAAGTAATTCTTAACAGATTTTTCCCAATCAAACACTACCGACTCATTTTTTTGCAAGTCATAGCGGACTTCAATAGTTACATAAGGATAAGGGTGTCTATTGTCAAAGTCCCGCCCCTCTGTTTTATCGTGGATACGAATAAAAATTTCTTTGTTATACCAACCAGGTTGCTTTAGACCCTCTGGATTTTTTTGACATTTAAAAAACCTGTTATATTCTGAATTTGGATTTTCTTGGTAGTAGTCCATAATCCACTTTACAACTTCTAAAGGCTTTTCCTCTAGCCCCTCAACGTAAAAATCGACCTCTGCTCCTAGCTGGTGTTTTGAAGTAGAGGCAAGCTTAGAAGAGTCAGCATACCGGTTATGAACCGGACATCGATGCCCTGTAGTAAGAACAACAAGGGAGTTACTTTTTAATTGAATGTAGTTCAGTAACTCAATCAAAATGGGATACACAAACTCTTTATTTTGCTCAAAAGGGAGGCCATGTTTATCCAAACCGCCGCAATCAAAAATTTCTTCCCCTCCCCTAATAACCTTAATAGGGGGGTTCATATCGCTACCCTTGCACCTAAAATACTCTTTAGTGATTTTAAGAATACCCCCATGCGAAAAATCTTCCCAAGGATATTTCTCTCTTTTTTTTTCAAAAACATCGCAATGCGCAAAAATTTTTTCATGATCAAGTCTATAAATTGCTTCTCTTTTTTCATTGTATTTGCGGACTTTTTCGTTTTCAGACTCATCCATGCGCGAGCATGCAGCGCTTAAGAAAAAAACTGCGAAAAGAAATTTAGCTAGCATCGACTTCATTTCTTAATTTCAAAAATTCCTCTGGCGATCTAACTTGTAAAAAAGGATTTATTTTCATTTCTTCTTCTAATGTTCTAGCACTCTCTACTGTGATATGATGCCCACCAAAAATTAGAGTGTCACCTGGCAGTTTTTTGATTTTTTGCAGCGAATCGAAATACTCTTTTTCGTCCCCTTCTAACATTTTCCCACATCCGCTTAGATAGAGCGCATCACCTGAAAAAAGAGCCTTACAATCGGGGAAATAATATCCCACATGATCTTTTGTATGCCCCGGCAAACTCATTACCTTGACTATAAAAGATCCTATTAAAAACTCGTCCTCATCCATCACTTCTTGATCTACAAATAAAAGCTCCTCATGCTTTGGGCCAATAATTGTTGCATCTGTTTTTGTTTTAAGAAAAAGAGCATCTTCGACGTGCGCTTTATGGTGGTGTGTTAATAAAATTGTTTCAAGTTTCAAATCATGATCTTGCAACTCTTTTTGAATAACCGACCCCTCACCAGGATCTATTGAAATAGCCACTTGATGACTAGTCACTAAATATGTAAAACTATTTTTTAAACAAGGGATTTGATAAATTTCAAATTCTAACCCGTTTTGATGATCGCGCCATACATTTGTCATATTTAAAAAATTAACACATTTTCAAATATTCTTCTATAATCGGTTGCAGCTGATAATAGAGTTCACACTTCATAAGGTAGAAATTTCTCCTCTCTTGCAAAGGTGCATATTTTTTTTGTAATTTGAAAGTAAGAGAGTAAACAACTTGTTTCAAAGCAATCTCAAAAGCCTCTTCCTCCTCTAAATCCATTTCTAAAATTTTATTTTTTTGAGAGATCTCTTTTTCTTCTAAATTTGGATAAAAAGATTTTAACTCTTTTACAATTTCAGAAACGATCTCCTTGCAACGCCTCATGCTCTTAAAAAAATGATCTAGCGCCCCTTCTATTTCAGATGATGTGGTGTTTAAAGGGAAATTTAAAGCTAATTCATGGATGCGAGACCTAAGATCAAACACTTTTTTTATTTCGGCTAATACATTCGGTCTAAATAAGATATTCTTAAATGTAAGCCCCCCACTCGTAGCTTTAATAAAAGTTTTTTCAGGATATAGATCGCAAACATCATCTATTACTTTCCTCTCCATTACCCACTTTGTTAGAGTAGATAAACCCTCTTCTTGCCATAAAGTCTCCCCCGCTTTTTCGGGCTTCTCCTCTAATGCGCAATGAAGATCACTAATCACTCCTCCGGCATATCTTTTGCCTTCACTGTAAGCTAAATCGACCCCTGCAAAAATAATTGGATCACAACCTAAGTAAATAGCTGTCATAAAGGCGACAGTTGTAACAGAAAGAGCCTCTTGCCCAAGTCCTTTCAATACTTGATGATCTTTTAATCCAAGTTTTTTTTCGACCCACTCTTCTAACTTTCCCCCTGTGCCTGTAACAAAATGTCCAATAGGACCTACATGAGAATATAAGACATTTGGCTCAACTCTACACCCAAAAAGAAGCGGTACATCATAGGCTGTATGAAAAGCAAGCCTTGTAAACTCCTCTGGATTCGGGTCAATTGCATACAAAAGATGGGGTTTAATCTGATTTTCTGAAAGAGCTGTAATTGTAGATCCCCCAGCCAAAATAAGAGCTCTATTTTCTAATTCTCGAAGATCTTTATAAACTTCTTGTAGAGATGGGCCTGCGCCACAAATAACTGCGGGAACATCTTTGAATTGATCTTTCCATGCGCCAAAATCAAAAGCAGAGGCAAGCCTTTTGAAATTTTTAACTAAATTCTTAGCTAATTGATGAGCATAGAGCATCTCTGTATGAATAGCACATTCTAATGTCACTTTCCGGTAGAGAAGAATCTCTATCTCTTCAAATTTTTTCTTGTTTTGATGAAGTGATACAACAGCAATTTTTTCATAAGGAAATGAGCTAATCACATCTGAAATAAACTCTTCTAATTCACTATTTCCAAGATCATATTTTAAGTGAACTTGCGGATGACTTAAGACCGAATGAAGAGCCTCATCCTCTAGTTTTTTCAAAACCTCAATTCGATCTTCTAAAAATACAATCTCTTTTTTTTTATCCTCATCTAGCCATGAAATTAGAGGGTCTACATATGGAGAGAGCCCATACACATACAAAACTTCGACCTCTTTTGAAAAAGGCTTATCATAAACCTGCCATTCAATCTCGTCGTCACCTGGATAAAAGTGAGAAAGTGTTATAAGCTCACTATACTTACTTTCTAAATCCATACAAGTTTTCCCTCTCTCCACAAAGCTTTACGAATAGAGACTAAAGAGCCATTTTCAAACCACTTTTCTTCGTATGCATCTTTCACAAAAAGCCCCTCACACCGAAGCTCTCCTTTTTCCGAATAAAGCCATCTATCAAACTGTTTGTCGTTATGATAAAAAAGTTTTTCTATAACAATTCCCTGATCATTTTTACGAATATACTCATTGATGGGCAAGCCTTCTTTAAATTCAGCGTGTACTATTTCATCTCCATGTTCATTATAAATTTTGTGAACGCCCTCTTTTTTCCCCTCTTTGTATCTCCCTTTTCGAATGAACTCTCCCTTTTTTCCATAAAGAGAAAATTCTCCATTCAAAACCCCTTTTGTAAAAAAAAGAGCAGCTTTTTTCTCTCCCCCCTCATAAAAAAGCTCTGCTAAACCATCTTTTGTCTCTTTTGCATAAAGATTTCCTGAGGGATAAAAACGAAAGGTTTGTTGAAACTCTAATACTTTTTTTGCAAAAACCATTTTTTGCCTAAAATGGTCTTCATTTTCGATGAGATAAAAAGATTTCCAAATACTCCACAAAGGCTCAATTAAATGCTCATACAAGGGCTCTCCCTCTAAATCTGCCTCTAATAAAATAGGATGCTTCCCTTTTTGCAAAAACTGAGTGATTTTCTCATCTAAAAATTTCTCATTTAATTGCAAAACAACTTGCATAACTTTTGTTTGGTCTAAGGTTTCATTTGCCTCACAAAAAAAATCGATTTTTTTTCCAGCGCATCTGTTATAGATACGATCTGGATGAGCTTTTATGAACTCTTCTATCCAATTTTTACCCCAAAGCAAATCTCTTTTCTCTCCCCCATCCATTCCAAATAACGTAATTGAATCATATCCTAAAAAATAGGCTAGATGAAGAGCAAACGTTCCTGCATTCCACCCTGCATCAAAATCAAACAGATCTAACCCAATTTTCTCATATATCCATTTCTCAATTTCCCATCCTTGAGAAAATCCCATCCACACTTTAGGTCCTTTATGCATTTTAAAAAGGGCGTCAGACATTCTATTTTGATAAAAAAGAGGAAATGAAACTTCTTTAATTTTCTCATAAAGTTCAACTGGCGGCCAAGGATCTATAAAAATCCCCCCGTCAACTCGAATGCCCCAATCAAGTAATTTAGCAATAGCAGAGCCTACCCCAAAAATTAAAGCCTCATCTTGAAGCGCTCTAATTTTTTCTCTGTTATCTTCTAAAGTAGGTCCCGAACCACATAAAATTACAGCCCCCCCCTTGTACACACCCTCTAAATGACGTCCGTTGATAAAAGATTTTGTGTGAGAAAGATTGCTTTGTATATTTCGAATAATTGTTTTACCAAAATCTTGATACTCTGAAATTGCTAGATGAAATTCGTCTAAAAACTTTCTAAATCGGGCTAATTTCCCTATAAATTGTTGTTTCTTAAATGTGTATGATTTCGCAATTTTTTGATACTCAACCTCTTCATCGAGAATGATTTCTATGTTTTCATGTGGTATGAAATCACGTACTGAAAAGAAAGCTAAAACTCTCTCAATATTTTTTTCAACAAAGACAACTCTTCCCCCTTTTTCTAAAAAATCTTGAATAGAGCCAAAAACTCTTTGAACACCCTCAATAAAAATTACATCCACATCCTCTGAAATGTTTATGGCAATGAGTGGAAAATGAAACCTCTTTTCTTTTAAGCCAAGTAATCTAAATGCAAGATAGGGATTTTTCTCTTCTATCCAACGCATACTGCTCAAGTTCTTGATATTGCACAAGTCCATGTCGAATCATTTCTCCATTTTTATCCCATATCAGTAAGCCATCCCCATTCGCAATTCCAACAAAGTAGGCCCCGACATAATAATTATACCCTAAAACTTGCTCTAACGCGTTACTAGATAGTGTGATAGCCTTGCATTCTACCAAAAGTAATGGATAAAGAGGGAACTGTTTATGAATTTTTCCAGAAAAACAGACTAAATCGATCCGTCTTTTTGGGATTTTCATCCCTTTTAAATGAGGAAGGGTAGAAATTTCTTTCTCTACCCCAATAAATTCTCTCCGAAACCCATATTCACTACACATTTTAAAAAGAAGATTTTGCCGGATCAGCTCTTCTGGTTTCATTGCACTTCTATAACTCCAAGTGTTTTATCTCGCCTTACATACATAACTTTAATCTTTTGGTCCTCTTCACCTCTGTAGACAAGAAAGTTGTCGCCACTTAAATCTATTCTCATCGTAGCCTCTTCCATAGTTAACATCGGAATCTCCCGTTTTTTTTGCTTAACTACCTGGGGCGGCCTAAACTCTTCTTCAATTTTTTTAAAGTTTATCTCTTCTATCTGATCATTAATATAATCAATATCTTGCGTTTTTCTATCCAGAACCTGTATCACTTTTTCTTCAATTTCAAACGGTTTTTTCCCATGGTGCTCTTGAATTCTCGTCTTCCATCGTCTCACCTTTCTTTTTAGCTTATCACAAGCGATATCAATAGCATAGTACATATCATCCATCTTTGATTGCGTCCTTCTAACCATCGCATGGGTAACAACTACTTTAAAGCGAGAAAACTTATACTCTATCTCAACCCGATGTTCTTCCCTTTGAATATCAAGGTAGACATGGACCCCAATCACACGGGGCGTCATTTCTTCAATCTTTTTAAGTTTGGCTATAATATGTTCACGAAGAGGCAAAGTCACCTCTAAATTCTTCCCAAAAACGACTATTTTATCATTGCTTTCAAGATCTAACGAACTGACTGTCTGAGCCATATCGGATACCTCCTTTATCATTAAACCAAAGTCTACTCAAAAGGTAGTATTATGTCAAAAAACGCACCGAGAGGGACTCGAACCCCCAACCACTTGGTCCGAAGCCAAGTACTCTATCCGATTGAGCTATCGATGCACAAAGAAGGAGGCTATTGTATCTTTTTAGACATTTTTTTGCTATAGTTGTAAAAAATGGATGCACTCATTTTAAAAGCAACTCCTTATGAAGAAGATGGAAAAATTTTAAAAGTTTTTACCAAAGATGCAGGACTTATTTCTGTAATTGTAAAAAAATTAAGACGGAAAGAGACTTTTTGGCAAACACTTACCTCCCCCTTAGCAAGAGGAGAATTCCACCTAACTAGAAGACAGAGCGATCTTTATGCAATTAATGAGGCAAGCCTGATTGATGCGCACTTTGAAATCAGAAACGATTTAAACAAATTAGATGCTGCCTGCTCTATTTTAAGAGCTATTCTCTTTTCACAATACCCTGAAAAACCCTCACCAGAACTCTACCAACTAACAATCATTTATTTAAAAAAACTAAAAACGTTTCTTCATCCAATAAATCTTTCTACAAGCTTTCAAATGAAACTTTTAAATTACGAAGGTCTTTTTCCTGAAACAAAAGAGGAATCTGTTTTTAATTTTACCTCCGATGAATGGCTTATTCTTGAATGCCTTTGCCATGCAAAAACATTTGATCTCTTAGAATCGGTGACAGTCTCTCCCGAACTAGAAGCAAAAGCTAGAGAACTATTTAATAGCCGAATTTCTGACTTTATAGTCTTTTGACTTTAAATTAAGACTTAAAGCAAAAAAGATCTCTTTAGATTTTGATCATCATTTTCGGCCGCTCGAGCCTGTTTCTTGTGGATCACAATACGCGTGAGTGACGATGCAAAAGGTAAAGATAATCTTGAAGCGACTCTGTTTCCTAATTCAAAATAAATTAGTTAATTATGAAAATCACGCTGCTTGTAGACCTTTTTGAATTAGGAAACAAAGCCTCTTGAAGCTACCCTCTTATTTTAAGTCAAACAACTGTAGCTAGAAGATCTTTTTAAAGAGACTTAATTTGCGGAAAGGGGGACTTGAACCCCCACGAGAAACCCCACTACCACCTCAAAGTAGCGCGTCTACCATTCCGCCACTTCCGCAAAAGATGAAGAAAAGGTATTATAGAAAAAACCAAATAATCTAGCAAGGACATAACGTGCTAAAATCAATTTTCATTTACGCAGTAAGAGCGTATCAAATTTTTCTAAGTCCATTTTTCGGCACTTCTTGCAGATTTTACCCCTCTTGCTCGAACTATTCAATACTTGCCTTCAAAAAATATGGTGCGCTGAAAGGACTCTTTCTCACTTGTAAAAGAATTTTAAAATGCCACCCCTATCACAAAGGGGGGATTGATTTCCCCTAATTCAACTAGGAAGAAAGAGCTCTTGCCCTGGCTTAAGCTTATCAGACTTAAGATGGTTATACTCTCTTATCTCTTCGATACTGATTTTATACTTCCGAGAAATTTTCCAAAGGCTCTCCCCTTCAGAAACAGTATGTTTTTTTTGCAAAGGTGTATAGCTTGCACTCTCTTGTTTAGGCGCCTCTTTTTTTACAAACATCATGGGCAAAAATCTTTTTAACGCCTCTTCATGATCGTAGGGCTCTTTTGGAACTATTTTTTCAAATTGGTAAAGCTTTAGAGCAGCCTCTTTTCTTACTTCATCCGATCTCACGCTACAAAGAATTTGCTTTAAAAAAATATTAACTGGAACTGTATTCTCTTTTAAATGCTGGATGAGCCCATGCAATTCAAGGTCAGTAAATTTTCTTTGGATGTAGTCGCTATCGAGCGCAACCCAAAGAGAAAGAGATTGGCTCGCCCCTTTTTTTAAAGATTGAGAAAAAAAATCTCGCATGCCATCTAAAAATGAACTTCCTAATTTTGTCTGATTAACCCACTTTTGAAGCTCCTCAAAATTTCCTTCTAAGAGGCAATCTAAAAGCTCCTCTTTTGCTAAACTCTCATGTAATCTTTTTAAACCTGTATGCAACAGAGTAAATTCAAATGCTGCAAAAAAAGCTTTTTCTAAAACTGGATCTTTTTCACTCCCCTGTCTTTTTAGATCAATAAACAACCCTTCCATCGAAAAAGGGAATTTCTCCTCTCTAATGAATTTCTCTATTAAAGAAAAATCTAAATCGTCTAAATTTGGGAAAACCTCGACCTGGAAACCCTCCCCCCCATCTTGATGAACAAAGGTTAACTTTCTTCTTTGTAAGGGCTTGCCCGAGATCGCTTTTTCAACATTTAAATAGTGATAATTAACAAGGCAAGCAAGGGCTAAATCTCTTTTTGTATACCCATCTTGCAAAACCGTTTTATCTTTTAGCTCACGAACTAACTCTTTAAAACTATTTTTAAAATAGTGCGCTAATACTTCGGCGTTTGTTTTTTCTAAAACAACTTTTTTTACCCTTAGCTCTCTATCATTTTTTTTCTCAGATCGCATGTAGAAAACTGATGTAGCTAAGCCTATGTTAAATGCAACACTAACCAAAAGAAGTTTGGTTAAAAAACGAATTTTTTTCATCCACGGATTTTCAAACGCTTCCATATCCATGCAAATTGGTATATAATCTTTTTGTATATAAAACAAGAATTAGGTATCATTAGCCCCATGAAAATCCCTTTTTCCTGGTTAAAGAAATACGTCTCATTTTCAAAATCTCCAGCCGAGGTGGCTGATCTTCTAACGCTATCGGGCCTAGAAGTTGAAAAAATTGAACTTGACACTTTTGATTTTACAAACGTCATTATTGCGCTTATTCTAGAAATTTCACCCCACCCTGATGCAGACAAACTCCAAATTTTGATCCTAACCGATGGAGAAAAAAAGTACCAGGTAGTTTCAGGAGCACCTTCTCTAGTAAAAAATAGTAAGGTTGCCTTTGCAAAAGAGGGCGCAACCCTCAAAGGGGATGATGGGAGACTATTTGTCATTAAAAAAGCAAAACTTAAAGGGATTGATTCTTACGGAATGCTCTGCTCAGAAAAAGAGCTCGGCCTCTCAAACAACCACGACTCTGTTCTTACACTGCCCGATGATGCCCCTGTTGGAAAAGATGTAGGCGATTTTTTAAGAGATCCTACATTATCAATAGCTCTCACCCCAAACCTTGGTCATTGCCGCAGTATTCTTGGCGTTGCAAGAGAGCTCTCCGCGCATTTCAACGAACCTCTGCAGCCGCTTAAAATTTCACTTAAAGAAGATTTAGACAATCTAGCCCAAAATAAAATCCGCATCGTAAATGAATCTTTTGAAAATTGTTTCCAATACCACTGCCGGGTGATTCAAGGAATAGAGGTCACCTCCTCCCCCTACTGGTTAAAAGAAAAACTTCGAAAAGCTGGCATAAGAAGCATTAACACAGTTGTCGACATCGGAAATCTTGTGATGCACGAACTAGGCCAGCCCCTTCACGCATTTGACTACGACAAGTTAAAACAGAAGCAAATGGTGATTAGAGAGGCCACAAAGGGTGAAAAAATCACTACATTAGACAATGTTGAAAGAACACTTCCAGAAAAAACCCTTCTTATATCAGATGGTCCAACTCCTGTGGCAATAGCTGGAATTATGGGGGGACTTAATAGCTCTGTGACTGAATCGACATTTACGATACTGCTCGAATCTGCAGAGTTTCATCCAACTTCTATCAGAAAAAGCAGCAAGTCATTAGGTCTTAGAACCGAGTCTTCTGCTAGATTTGAAAATGAAGTGGATGCAGCAGCCGTTCGCACAGCACTTGACTATGCCGCAAGTTTAGTCCAACAAATTTGTGGGGGCCGAATTTTAAAAGGAGTTGTAGAAAGTTTACCAAATCCTCATAAACCGCGTTTTCTCACTTGTAGACTCTCAAAAATTAATGCTCTATTAGGGACAAAATTCAGCCTAAGTGAAGTCGAATCGTATCTAGTTCGCCTAGGATTTACCCTTTCTTCAGATGGTTCTGATCTATATCAATTAAAAATCCCAAGCTATCGAAATGACATTTCAAATGAAATAGACATCATTGAGGAGGTTGCAAGGCTCTATGGATACAACAACATTCCAAGAACACGACCTAAACACATCTCATCGAAAATTGCTCATTCTCCGATCTACAGCTTAAGCAAAACCGTTCAAAGAAAAATGCTTGGATTTGGACTTCAAGAATTTATCACCTGTAATTTGATTAGTCCAAAAATTTGCAACTTAGAACTAGAAAGCGGTCTATTCAAAAGTGACTATATCCAAGTGCTGCATGCTAAGTCAGAAGATCAATCAGTTCTACGCCCATCCTTACTTCCGGGACTAATTACAGCCGTTAGCCACAATCAAAATCAAGGGACATCTACTATAGCGGCGTTTGAAATCGGACAGATCCATTTTAGAGAAGGGAACGGTTTTGGTGAAAAAACAGCTCTTGGTATAACGCTTGCAGGAAAATCAAGACCACATCATTTTGACACAAAATCAAAAGAGTTTGATTTTTACGACTTAAAAGGAATACTAGACGCTCTGTTTGCATCTCTCCTTATCCCTAACGTCTTATACAAAGCCTCCTCATTTAAAACCTTCCACCCCAAAAGGCAGGCCTCTTTGACAATTCAAGACAAAGTATTTGGGGTGATTGGAGAGCTTCACCCAGCACTCCAAAAAAAGTTAGGTCTTAAAGAAAAGGTGTTATTCGCAGAAATCGATCAAAATGTTCTTGAAAAGTTTCATAAAGTACTTCCTCAATATCAACCTCTCCCCCTTTTTCCGGGATCAATAAGAGATATAACAATTACAATGAAACGATCCCACGATTTAACAAATCTACTGACAACCCTTGAAAATATCGATTCTCCCCTATTAAAGAAAAGAGAACTCTTAGATATTTATACGGGGCCAAATGTTTCACAAAACGAAAAAAATGTATCTTTTAGATTCACCTACAGAGATGACGCTAAAACACTCTCAGTCGATGAAGTCGAAGAAGAACATGCAAAAGTTGTTAGCCGCCTGAAAAAATTCAGTTGAAAAAAACAGACCTTTAAGCGATCGTTAGTTTCTATTTTATAGATTTGATGGAGTTGAGGTTTTCATGAAAAAGAGACATGCTATTTTTTTCCCACTAATTGCACTCACACTTATCTCGTGTGGCGATGGGAATAACAAACAAGTGATCTCACAAAGATATGTTCATAAATATGGCTACGATGTATCTCGTGAAGAGTGGAAAGCTGAAGCCTATCCAGGTCAAGTGCTCACAACCCTAAGAGATGGGAAAACAATTACAGAGTCATACGAAGATGGTCTTCTCCATGGATCAAAAACAGAAACTTATCCCCACAGCCAAACTGTTCAAACTTTAGAGCTCTATGAAAAAGGAAACCTCAACAAACGAGTAAGTTATAACATTCGTGGCGTTCCTCAAAAAGAAGAACTCTTTAAAGGCGACAATCATATAGTTATCACTACCTGGTATCCAAATGGAACACCTAAATCAACAGAAGAGTTTAGAGACGACATTCTGATTAATGGACAATACCTAAACGCTTCGAATGAAACAGATTCAAGAATAGAAAACGGCACTGGCGAAAGAACGATTAGAAATCAAAGTGGCGATATTTTAGCAAAAGAGGTGTTTAACAACTATCTACTCACTTACGTAGAAACTTATTACCCAAATAATACACCTCATATTACTGCCTCCTATGAAAACAATCAACTCAACGGAGAGCGAAAAGAGTTTACGATGACTGGCGAGCCTATTGCAGTAGAAAACTACTACAAGGGATTGCGCCACGGCCTATCTACCTATTACCAAAATGGGTACAAATTCTCTGAAATTCCTTACGCATACGGTCTGAAAAATGGGATTGAAAGACATTACATCGATGGAGAAATCCTTGTTGAAGAGACAGAATTTCACGATGGCACAAAACAGGGCGCCTCTATCCTCTATTGTGATGGCAGTGCTAAAACCACCTGGTATTTTGAGAATCAAATCGTTTCCAGATCCAAATACGAACAAATGATGGAAAGACACGAGCTCATTATGACTATGGGACAAAGATAATTCCTGTCTTCTCTACAAAGACGGATTGTATTGCCCACTCTCTTAATTGAAAGTGGGTTTCTTTTTTAATGAGAAGAACAATTCTCGAAAAACATCTCTAATTTTTCCAAACAAAGCGAGTATTAATAAAAAAGCGCAATAAATTTTTAAAAATTATTCGCAATTTCATTTTTCTCCCTTAAGCCCATAAATTTTAAATACTGATTTATAATACTGAGTAAAAAAGAATTAATTATAAAACTAGATTGTTTTATTTAAATTTGATGATTTAATTATGAAACAATGTTATTTATTGATTTATGGAAGAGAATGATTACAAAAAAAAAATTGCTAAATTAGAAACAATTAATGACCAGCTGCAAGCTGAGTTTAATCATCTTAACCACTTGCTTAAGAAAGTTGGTTTTGAAGAAGGGATCAAATCTTTAAAAGATGCCGCAAAAGAACTCTTAGACAACCGAAATGACGATCTTAAGTAGATGAAATCGAAAGTTTTTCGTCTTTTGTAAGTTTTCTAAATGGCTTTGGCTTTTCTCTATTAACAAAAGCTCTAACCCTTCCGATTGAAAGACAATTATCTGAGCAGCAACCTTTTTTCTCCTCTACACAGGCAGAACAAGAAAGAAAGAGTTCGTTACAATCCATATTAGCACAGTTATAATAGGTATCACTCTCGTTTCCACAAAACTTACACTTACTGATAATTTCTTGATTATCTGGAGAAATGGGTACAACCATTCTATCATCAAAGACGAAAAGCTTTCCCTTCCAATGCTCTTTCCCCTCTTTTAAGCCATACTGAATGACGCCACCCTTTAACTGGTAAACTGTATCAAACCCCTCATCTTTGAGTAGTGCAGAATAGAGCTCACACCGTATTCCCCCTGTGCAATACATCATCACTTTTGTTTTTTTTGTATCAACTGTTTTTGCAAGGTGTTTTGCATACTCAGGAAAACCTCGAAACGTTTCTAGATCGGGAAGAATAGCTCCCTCAAAATGCCCTACATCTGATTCGTAGTTATTTCGAACATCGATTAAAATTGTCTCATTATCTTTGTGGTCAAGTTTTTCTTTCCACTGCTGAGGAGATAGGTACTCCCCTCGTTTTGACAAATCAATTTTGCGATCTACTGCAACAAGCTCTTTTCTTACTTTGACAGTCAATTTTGCAAACGCATGCTCAGGCCAATCATGAAGCTTTACCTCAGCCTCTTTGTATATTGGATCTTCGTTAAGCCATGTAATGTATGCCTCTGTGTTTACTGCAGGCAAAGAGAGCTGCGCATTTACCCCTTCTTCAGAAATATAAATCCGAGCTTTTCCGTCTAAAGATTCTAAAATTTCTTTTTGTCGCTTTACTTCGGCTACAGGATCTTTGATTTCTGTAAAAACATAATATGCGAGAACTTTGTATTGCATAAGGCATTCCATCAAGTAGTTGTCTGGCTAAGAAGTATAAAACCGAGCAACTTTTTATTCAATATTCGTTTTTTTTAAGAGTAAATAAAATTTTAATTCGACCCTATAAATTTGTGTTGTGAAAAAAACCTCTCCTGTCGTATCCTTTTTGCTTTATACAACTCTATGAATGGGAGAATTATGGCTCGTTATACAGGACCTAAGAACAGGCTTGCAAGACGCTTTGGAGCAAACGTTTTTGGAAAAACTAGAAACCCTTCTGCACACAAGCAAAACCCACCTGGGCAGCACGGTGCAAAAAAGAAGAAAAAATCTGATTACGGTGTGCAGCTTGAAGAGCAACAAAAACTTCGCGCTTGCTTCGGAATGATCACAAGAAAGCAGCTCGTTCGGTACTACAAAGAAGCTGTTTTACAAGCAGAAAACACGCAAGAAGCATTTTTACAAAGACTTGAGACAAGACTTGACACTCTTGTATACCGCTTGAAATTTGCACTCTCACCTTTCCATGCACAACAACTTGTTGCTCACGGGCATATTTTAGTTGATGGAAAAAAAGTTGATGTAAGATCTTTCCAAGTTAAACCTGGGATGACGATTTCTATTCGCGAAAAAGCAAAGGCAAACGGACTAGTAAAGCAAGCTCTTGAAAGAGCATCTGTTACAGTGCCTGAATATTTAAATTTAGATGCATCAAAGATGAGTGGACAATTAGTTGTGAATCCACACGCTGATCAAATCCCTCTTCCTCTTGTAGTCAATGTCGCTGTTGTTTGTGAGTTCTTAGCTTACACAACCTAAATAGAGGTTACAATCTATGAAAGAAGAGCTTCTTGTAGGTGCCCATACCTCTGCTTCAGGAGGTGCCTACAAAGCCCTTCTTCAAGGTAGAGAAATTGGCGCCTCTACTATTCAGTTATTTACAAGCAATCAAAAGACCTGGGAAGGCAAGATTATTTCTCCTGAAGAGGTTAAACTCTGGGAAGAGGCAAAAAAAAGCACTCATATTCATGTTACTATGAGTCATGATAGCTATCTTATTAATCTCGGATCTCCGAACCCGGATGTTTGGGAAAAAAGCAAAGTCGCTTTTGGAAAAGAAATTGAGAGATGTCATTTACTAGAGATTGATTACTTGAATTTTCATCCTGGAGCGTTTACCACAAGTTCTAGAGAAGAGTGTCTTGATTTAATTGCAAAAACGCTTTTAACATTTGAGAAATCAGTTACTAAAGGGAAGACAAGGCTTTTAATAGAGACAACAGCAGGACAAGGAAGTTGTGTTGGATCATCATTTGAAGAAATCGCCTACCTTGTAGATCGAACAAAAGATAAAATTCCAATTGGCGTCTGCATTGACACTTGCCATATTTTTGCGGCAGGATACGACATTAGAACAAAAGAGAGCTGGACTAAAACCTTGCAACAATTTGACCAGATTGTGGGGCTTGACCATTTATACGCCTTTCATTTAAATGACTCGATGCAACCTCTTGGCTCTAGAAAAGATAGACATGCATCGCTCGGTGATGGAGAAATAGGTCTTGCCTGTTTTGAATTTATCATGACCCATCCAAAACTAAAACCCCTACCGAAATATTTAGAAACCCCTTATTCTGAGAAATGGCCTGACGAAATTCAGATGCTCAAAAAAATGGCGAAAGGAGACTATCATGCTTCGTGACACAGAAAACACTTATAAGCGAATTAAAATTAAAGAATTAAAAACCGATTCTTCGCTTATTGATCAAGAGGTAACAGTAAAAGGCTGGGTAAGAACCCTAAGACTTCAAAAAGCATTTGCATTTATGGAGGTAAACGATGGGTCTACAGTTTCAAATATACAAGTTGTTTTGAATAACTCTCTGTCTTGCTATGAAGAGTTGACTCAAACAATTCAAACTGGTGCGTGCGTTCGGGTCGTAGGATCCTTAGTTTCGAGTCTTGGCGGAAAGCAAGCCGTTGAAATTCAGGCAAAAGAAGTTGAGATTTTAGGGAATGCTCCAGCTGATTTTGTGCTGCAGAAAAAAAGACACTCTTTTGAATTTCTTAGAACGATTGCACACTTAAGACCTAGAACGAACACTTTTGGCGCTGTAATGCGGGTTAGAAACAGCCTAGCTTTTGCTACACATAAATTTTTTCAAGAGAGAGATTTTCTCTATTTAAATACCCCAATTATCACTTCCTCTGATTGCGAGGGAGCAGGAGAGATGTTTGCTGTTTCTACTCTCGATCTAGAAAATCCTCCTAAAAATGAATCTGGAAAAATCGATTTTACACAAGATTTTTTTGGAAAGAAATCGTACCTTACAGTCTCTGGGCAGCTAAATGGAGAGGCATACGCCCTTGCCTTGAGTGACATCTATACATTTGGCCCAACCTTTAGAGCTGAAAACTCAAATACTTCAAGACATCTTGCAGAATTTTGGATGATTGAGCCTGAGATGGCATTTGCTGACCTAAAAGATGACATGGACCTAGCAGATGATTATTTGAAATATTTAATTGAATACTTGCTTAACCATAATACAGAAGATTTAGAGTTTTTTAACTCTTTTATCTCTAACGGGTTGTTAGAAAAGCTTAGTCATATCCTTGAAACTCCTACAGTTAGAGTTTCCTATACAGAGGCGATTTCGATTCTAGAAAAAGCAAACGCACCCTTTGTTTTCCCAGTAAAATGGGGTATTGACCTTCAGTCTGAACATGAAAGGTTTTTAACAGAAGTCCATTTTAAGGGCCCAGCTATTGTCTATAACTATCCAAAAGAGATTAAATCTTTTTATATGAGACGCAACAACGATGAGAAAACCGTTGCAGCTATGGACCTTTTAGTGCCTGGAATCGGTGAATTAATCGGGGGAAGCCAAAGGGAAGAAAGACTTGAAGTTTTAGAGCAAACCATTAGAAATCAGGGACTTGATATTGAAAATTACGATTGGTATCTAGATCTTCGTAGGTACGGAAGCGCCCCTCATGCGGGTTTTGGGCTTGGCTTTGAAAGACTTGTGCAGTATACTACAGGGATGGAAAATATCCGCGATGTGATACCTTTCCCAAGATATCCTCAGCACGCTCTTTTCTAAAAATTAAACTTGTGATTAGACTAAAATTATGACAGCAATTGACCCTACAAATAGTAATACACCAGGAGCTGGAGCCTCCCCAGGCCCAAGCTCGCCAGCACCTTATAAACCAGGAGATATGTCTTCTGATAGTGGCTGGGGCGCATTTGAGTCGTACCTTGGCCCTAAAAACTTTGAGGTATTTAAAGCTAATGTTTGCAGGGCAATATCAACCCAAATTAAGCACGAAGAGCAAAGGGCGCAAAAAATCTCCGACCAGCTAAAAAGGTCTGAGACAGGCAAAAGCATCTATGACAACTAATTCTTTCGTAATTGAACCTCATGAGAGCGATCTTCGGCTTGACAAGCTTCTTACAGCAAGATTTCCCAATCACTCCCGTAGCTATTTTCAATTTCTAATTGATCAAGAGGCTGTTTTTATAAATGGGAAAATACCTAAAAAAAAGGATAAAATTAGACCAGGTGACGTTGTAAAAGTCACCTTGCAAAGCCTTCCTGACCCAAGTGTTTTACCAGAAAATATCCCGCTAGACATCCTTTTTGAAGATGATCATCTGATAGCAATAAATAAGCCGCGAGGAATGTGCGTTCATCCTGGTGCTGGGAATCCGTCGCACACACTTGTAAACGCTCTTCTTCACCACACAAAGTCTCTACCGAAATCTTCCTCCCCCGTAAGGCCAGGAATTGTGCACCGATTAGATAAAGAGACCTCTGGCGTGATGATCGCAGCTAAAACAACAGAGGCACACTCTTTGTTAGTCGATCTTTTTAAATTTCGAAAGATAGAAAAGCAGTACATTGCGATTTGTGAAAATACACCAAGAGAAGGAATAGTCTCTCTACCTATAGGACGGCACCCTGTTAATAGAAAAGAGATGGCTGTAGTTGAAGGGGGAAAAGAGGCAATCACAGAAATTTCGGTTTTAGACAAAACTTGGAAATACTCACTTGTTCTCTTAAAACCAAAAACTGGAAGAACCCACCAGCTGAGAGTTCATTTGAAAGCTTTAAAATCGCCTATTGTTGGTGATAAAGTCTACGGAAATGCAACTAAAAATCGACCCTTTATGCTCCTTCATGCGTATAAATTAAATTTTATTCATCCTATATTAGGCACGCCCATCGAGCTTACAGCCGAGATTCCTAAAGAATTCCTTTTTTCGCTAGAAAAATAAGTTCTATTTATTTTATCCTGGAACCACTGTAAAACCAAGGAACGCACTATGAAAGAATTTGTAGGCTACATCGTAAAAAACCTCGTAGACCACCCTGATAAAGTTAAAATTAACGAAATAGGTGGAACACAAACCTTAATTATCGAATTAAGCGTAGAGAAATCCGATATCGGTAAGATCATTGGGAAAAAAGGAAAAACTATAAACGCCATACGCACTTTGCTTATGTCTGTTGCAAGTCGTAATGGTCTTCGAGTCAATCTCGAAATCCTGGAAGAGGGTCAGCCTTCTCAGCATAGCGCTCAGGAAGCATAATTCAATTTCTAAGAAATATTTATCTTTTGCCCGAAAGCTTAAAACTTTCGGGTATTTTTTTACTCGTTAATCCCTTCAGCTTCTAAAACAATTGTTGCAAAATCAAGCAATGTAGGTGAAAAAGGGACCTCGCTAAAAGGAATTACTTTTTTTTCTATTTTTTTTTCTAATTTTAAAGCAGTTTCATAAGAAAGCAACTCAAATTTTTTTCTAGCAAATAGCTGCTCTATACCAAATAACGTTCTTGGCCCAAGCCCTCTCTTTTCTCTAATTTCATTTAATTTTACACACGCATATCGATAGCAATCTCTTGCATAATCGACTCTATTCACACACTCTTCAACCGCCTGAATTAAAACATCCAACTCAGCTTTTTCATAGTGTGAACCTTTTGTTGCTTGAATCATAGAGTCCTCCAATTTTTAGTTTTCATTTCTTATTATTTTGCCGGCAATATTCAGCTACACAAAGCGTTGTTGCGATAGAAACATTTAAACTTTCGACAAATCCTGTTCCTGAAATTTGAATTTTTTCTGAAGCCAATGAAAAAATTTCTTTTGAAACTCCATCACTCTCTGACCCCATAATAATAATTGATTTATGAGGAAAGTTGTATTGATAAAGAGATTTGCCCCCATGAGACGATGTCGTAATCAATGAAAACCCTTTTTTCTTTAAGCTCTTCAACACTTCAATTGGCTTATCAAGCGCGATTAGATCTACATACTCCGCGCCTCCTCTTGCAATCCGATAGGCAGAAGGTGTCATTTGAAAAAGTTTATCTTTCTTACCCAAAATATAAGAAATTCCAAAATGAGCAAGCGCTCTAACAATAGAACCAATATTATGAGGATTTTCTACGCCATCTAAGTAGAGAAGACAAGTTTTATCTTTTTTCGAAACAACCTCCTGAAAAGCCTTCTCCCAAGAGAGAGCCTTTTTCTCTTTTGCAAGAAAACAGACACCCTCATGATGGACAGATCCTGTAACTTTTTCAAGCTCATTATTTGGAATGATATGATACGCTTTTTTCTGATCGCTACACCATTTTAAAATAGGCTTAAACTCTTTAAGATGTGATTCATGAATATAAACCCTAACAATATCTTCTTTTCTTTTTTCAAAAAGTTTTAAGCAGGAGTGTATTCCATAATACTTTAGTTCATTTTTCATAGATGTGCTGCAATGTCAGCCTTACGTGATTTAATTGAACCGGCCTCAACTTTAACAACTACCATATCAAATTTTTCATCAATATGTGTTATTGAAACAGGTTTATGCAAAAAAAGATGAGCAAAAACAGGATCGTATCGATCTTTATCTCCGAATAATTCTACTTCCAAATGCTGCTTTTCCACTCTTGGACATTTGACAAACTCCGTTAAAAAGTTTTGCAAATACCGCTCTGCTCTTTTATCATTTGGGATCCAAAACCAAATCTCATCAAAATAATTTACTTTTTGAACACTATCTGAAAAAAGCTCTTCCGCTGAGGCTACTGTAGAAATCATCATGATATGCAAAAGCACTTCAGGTTTAGCTTTGTAAAGCTTTTTCGATCGTTCAACAAATGCGTTTCGAATACCTAAAATTTGTCTTCTTAAATTCTTTTCATTTTTAGCAAAATGCTTAAATTGCCCAACCGCTGCATAACCTAAAGAGCCTAAAATTTTGGTGTCTTGAAAAAAATGTGTCTCTTTTCCTTGACCAGTCTCTTCTATAGTCTGATCTATAGCCTCTTCTTTTGCCTTATATATAGCTCCATATAAAGAGTATAAATCAGGGGTTTGCATCAATTTTTTAGCAGCTTTTTTAGGGAAATCTAACTCTTTTCTTGAAAGATCATCAAAATCAATTACCTCTACCTCATTGCAAAGCTTAATCGATTTTAAGCGATTCAATAAAGAGGCCATAGTATCGACATCATATTCAGTAACTTTTGTTAATAAGTCGGTGTCATCTAACATTGCAAAAATATATTGCAAGTACTCTAGAGTCTCTCTTTCAGGTGAGACATAAAAATCGCCTCTTGATAAAGCAGCGTTTTTTTTCTTAATAAGTCTTTCAAGAATACGAACATCTTTCTTTGTATGAGTAGAATAAGATAGTTTAAGAATTGCTTTTTCGATCTCTTCTAAACTCATCCCACCCGTTGAATACCGGTCATTAATTTCAAAATTGATCCTTGCAATAATTGAATTGCTTGACTGAGCATCTCCTCTAACCATGCCGAATGCAGGTCTTGGCGTCACTACACTACTTTTATGGTGGTCAATATAGCTAATGAGCTCAACACCCTCTTTAAAATCAGTCTCTTGTGGATTTGAAAAATCATTCCAAGATGTTGTTGCTATCACTTTTCTTGTCACATCTTCTCTGTAAATGACGCCGATTGGGTACTGATTTCCGCTCTCTTGGTAATTAACAGTCAAGTAGTTGTAATCTTTCATCGCAGTTACAATTTCATCATATTCTGCCAAATGACTCACGAAATTAGGCTCTTTTTTAAGCACTTTCTCTTTCACCTGCATCGCAGCTTCAAGGGAGTCAATGAATTGGAAAAACCTTGTAAACGCCTCTTTTTCGAGTAAAAGAATTTCTTTTAATGTTTTAAATAGAAGGGCTCGATTTTCAGTTAAATCCCCTTTTTTACCAAAAAAAGAACTACTTTTTAAACTCTTTAACTTTTCTTGAAACTCAGAAAATCCAAAACTCTTTGCAACTTCAAAAAACTCACCCATTGTCGCATCGAGCCCTTTTGAAACAAATAGAACCTCTTTCATAAACTTATCTAATAAGACTCTTTGCTTCTGAACTAATTCTTTTGCACAAAAAGCTTCATTAAATTTATTTAAAAACTCTCTTTGTAAAAATGCTTCCCAATGCTCTTGACTCACATTTTCTTCTGAAAATAAAGAGATCATATTTGCAGCAAATTTATATTGGTACTCCGCCAAAAAGCCTCTAAACCTATCTATAATAGATCTTACAGGGTCGACATCGCTTGAGCGCCAGTCTCCTAAGTAACACCCTCTTTCATCTACTAAAACACAAGCCTCATGTCCTGTATCTGTATCAATATTGTATGTAAGAGTTGATCCTTGCTTACGATGGATATTTGTCTCTCTTATGAGGTCAAGCGCAGTAATTAAAAATTTCTTACTTGCAGATCCTATAACAGAAAAAACCTCTTCTCCAAGCGCTTTTTTAAAGAAAAATTCAATTTCGATTAGATCTTTAGGAGGTCCGCCAGGAAGAACCCAGTGCTGTCTCCCCTGTCCAACTTTTGCTCCAAAGGCTGCTAAAAAACATGCAAACGAAGCAACTGTTGTATCTAAATCGGGAGAGATATGCCCATATGAATAATGAGATCCCTTAAAATAGGTAGAATTTTGTATCGGGAAAAAATTTTGATATTCGCTGCGAGGAATCACTTTCCCCACAATTTTCCCTCTTATTTCACCCTTTTCTTCTTCAGTTATGTCTACTTGGTGATTCAGCCAAAATTCAAAACTTGTTAAATGGTACGTATCTAAATAAGATCTTACATGAGTAATAAAAGAAACTACTTTTGGAAGCAAAAAAACTTGTCCATGCTCTTTTTGAATAGCATCAAAAAGGATCTGACTAATTCTGTCATGCTTTTCAATAATAGGGATTTTTTTAAAATCGCTTAAGGCAAATTGTTCGTACACATCTTTTGAAAAATCTCCAGGAGCAAACACAACACTCCCTAAATTAGCACCTTCAAAAGAAATATACCCTTTTTTTTGCTCCATCATTACCACAAAGTATACGCTTGTCGATTCAAAAACCAGTTTTTTTTATCGAAATGAAGAACGGACTGAGCAGGATTCGAACCTGCGACCGCCCGCTTAGAAGGCGGGTGCTCTATCCACTGAGCTATCAGTCCTTAATAATTGCGCACAAGTTTACAAAAAATTGAAAAGATTTGCAAGCATGTTATACAATAAATGACGTGAAAATTATTTTGATAGGTGCGTTAGGGCGAATGGGCCAAACTGTAGTAAGCGTTGGCTCAAATTTTTCCCTTACTCTAATTGGAAAAAAAGGCTCTACTCTCCCCCACGATATTTCACCATTTTTAGAAAAAAATGAGGCTGTTCTCGATTTTTCTAGCGAAGCTGCCTTACAAGAAAATCTACCCAAAGTGGTTGCTGCTAAAAAACCAATTGTAATTGGCATTACAGGACTTTCAGAAAAAACGCTACATGAAATAAAGCTTGCATCCCAAAAAATCCCTATTTTTCTCTCTCCTAATTTTTCTGAAGGAATCGCCCTATTGAAAGAGTTGATCAAAAAGCTTCCATTAGGAACTTATGAACTTACAGAGACTCATCATAGAGAGAAAAAAGATAGCCCGAGCGGAACAGCGCTCGATCTTGCCTCTAAATTACCTAATCTACCCTATATTGAATCTATTCGAGAAGGCGAAGTTGTAGGAATTCATAAAATCACTCTGCATCTTCCTTTTGAAAAAGTAGAAATAACTCATGAGGCTTTTGATCGCAAAGCGTTTGCAAAAGGGGCTCTTTTAGCGTGTACTTTTCTTTCTAATAAACCCTCTGGCCTGTATACTTCTATTTATGATTAAAGTTGGCAATATTAAAATCGGCGACGGCTTTCCTCTCGCCTTTATTCTAGGCCCCTGTGTAATGGAATCGGAAGATTTTGTAAGAGAGTGCGCTGAAGAACTGAAACAAATTTGTCCCTATCCATTTATTTTTAAATCAAGCTTCGACAAAGCAAATAGGTCTTCTATCAACTCATTTAGAGGACCAGGCCTTGAAAAAGGGCTTACAATCTTGGAAAAAATTAAGAGAGAATTCGATCTTCCTGTAACAACTGATATTCACACACCCGATCAAGCTGCTCCCTCCTCTGAAGTAATAGATCTAATTCAAATCCCTGCTTTTCTATGCAGGCAAACAGATCTTATCTTAGAAGCTGCCAAAACAGGTAAGCCCTTAAATGTAAAAAAAGGGCAATTTGTAGCGCCGCACGACATGAATCAAGTTGTCTTCAAAGTAAAAGAGACAAACAACCCAAATCTCATGTTGACGGAGAGGGGTTTTGCGTTTGGATACAATAATTTAGTCTGTGATATGCGTGGCATTCCGATCATGAAAAAATTTGGAACGCCCATCTGCTTTGATGCTTCTCACTCAGTCCAACTTCCAGGCGGACTTGGTCATGTATCATCTGGAGATAGAGAGCATATTCCAACTCTTGCTAAATCAGCTATTGCGGCTGGTGCAAACGCAGTTTTTATAGAAACTCACCCAAATCCTGATCAGGCAAAAAGTGATGCAAAAAGCCAGTGGCCGTTAAAAGAGTTACGCCCTCTTTTAGACATGCTTTTTGAGCTCCATCAATTTGTAGGACGGCTTTGAAACCATTTCAAAAAACAATTACCACTCTCTCTGCTATCTGGATCCTCTCTTTTTTAGCAGTTGCCTATTTATGCCTCTGTCATCCTATATTAAAAGAGAATTCGTCTAAGTATGTAAAATATAGATCTGGTAAAAAAATAAAATCTTCGACCCCTCCCTTTCAACAAAGATTTGGTGTTTCAAAAGAAATTTGGATCTCATCTGGGGGGAAAAGAGTACACTGCCATGTAGAGAGTCCTGCGTCAAAAATTCAAGCAATTAAAACTCAAAATGGGCTCTCTTTGGAAGAAAATCTAGACAATTTAAAAGTTTGGATTAGAGATGACTCTTTAGGTGAAATTAAATATTTCAGATCAAATAGCGCATCTCTTGATTACAAAACAGAGACGCTTTTTTCTCAATCAGCATTTCTTTCGACTTATAAAGTAAGTGATACAAACCATGCAGTTTTTTCCTGCGATTTTAAAGACGTAACCCTCTCTTTTAAGCGCTCTCCTCTAGTTTTTAACGCTAATGGATTTTCTGCTCACCTGACAACAGAAGGTAGTTTATGATTTTTTTTCTGATCCCCTTTCTTGTAGAAGCATCTGATGCCTTTTTTTCCTCTGATCAAATCTCTTATAAAGAAGAACAACTCTCTCTAGAGGGCCATGTGACAATCCAGCACGATCTTGGCATAGTCCATGCAGATGAAGCCGAAGTTTCAGGCCTAACTTCTACTTCATTTACACAAGCAATTTTGAAAAAAAACGTCGAATTTTTCTTTAAGGAAGATCGGCTTTTAGCAGCTCAGCTTTTATTAGATAACAAAAACGGAGAAATAGTTGCCAAAGGCCCAACAGCGCTATTAGGTGCCTTCGAAAATTTTTCACTAAACTGCGACGGAGAGGCAAAAATAGAAAAAGAGAGCAATAAACTGACCTTTCAAAGCAAAGTTTTGCCTATAACTTTTTCAAAAGGGAGTACTCAGATTGAGGCAAAATCAGCATTTCTTACCTTTGAAAATGGCGCTTTTTCCTCTTTAGTATTTGATGGAGGGGTGGACCTTTCAAATGGAGGGATCAAAGCAAGCGCAAAAACTCTTGTCTACGACTTAAAAGATCACTCGTTAAAAGGGATTGGAAAAGTCTCATTTAACTTAAATGGAGCAGAATCGGGGAATTTATTAGAGTTATGGAAAAAGTAGTCCTTTTAGAATGCAAACATCTTCAAAAAACATATGGAGAAAAAGTTGCTTTAAAAAACGTCTCTTTTCATATCAATGAAGGAGAAATTGTTGGACTTTTAGGCCACAATGGAGCTGGAAAAACAACTGCTTTCTATACAACAATTGGCCTTATCCAACCAGATGAAGGGAAGATTATCTATCAAAAAAAAGAGATCACTCATTTACCTATTCACAAAAGAGCAAAACTTGGCATCGGCTATTTATCACAAGAGCCCTCTATTTTTCGCTCTCTCACTGTTGAAGAAAACCTTCTTTGCATCCTAGAAACCCTTGATCTTACGAAAGAGGAAATAAAAAACCGACTTGAAACACACCTAAATGAAATGCATCTAACTTCCCTTCGAAAGAAAAAAGCTTACCTTCTCTCTGGTGGCGAAAAAAGACGGGTGGAAATTGCAAGAACACTTATCAGGAATCCAAAACTCATCTTATTAGATGAGCCTTTTGCAAACATTGACCCAAAAACAATCTCTGACCTAAAAAAAATGATCGTTATGCTTAAAGATAGAGGTATCTCTATTCTTATCACTGACCATAATGCAAGGGAGATCTTTTCTTTAGCCGAAAGAAGCTACCTGATTTCGTCAGGCGAAGTATTAGCAGAAGGCTCTACAGCAGATCTTATTCAAAGCGATTCTGTTAGACACTCCTACTTAGGACAAGATTTTATTCTTTAAACCCGATTTCCTATAGCCGTTGCGTGTATTAGTTGTATTGGTCGAAATACTGCTTCATTTTGAGAACTGTCTAAATTTCTTAAAAAAGCAATCGGCTTAATAGCAATAGCCCAACCGTGGTAAGGATCGCGAATCGAAACAGATATTGGCTCCCCTCCCTCACTTAATTCAACACTATCTACAACGATTTCGTGAGCTCCAATAGTATAGCAACTCATACATGCAGGCCCGTATTCAATTAAATTTCTTTGTAATTCGACCCAAGTGGTTACCTCTCTCTCTTGAGGGGTAAGGCGGTTTGAAGAAATCATCTCTAAAATCGTATCATTATTTGCTAAATTAACTGCTTGAAATGAAATCGGACGACCTAATCGATCTGATATAATCATCGCAGCTGCTGCACTTACACATGATCTTTGCCCTGGTTGCAAAAAAACATGCTTAGGAGAATCTCTTTCTTCTCCTATAATATCATCGTCTTGATATGATAAAGAAAGACCTCTCATAGAGATTCTTCGAGAAAGATCTTTTGAAAAATCGATAACTCCATGGCCTTTTGTAAACATTTCAAAAGATGGAGGAAGAGGGCCTCCAGTTTGAGTAACAACATGATAAAAGATAAGCCTCTCTACCTCTTTTTTCTCGTCATCGGTAAGCCGAACCTCTTGTAGTAGACGAGTTAAACCCCGGATGTTTGCTGTATCAATATCTGTTGTAGGGGGATATTTCCTCTCATAGCAGGAATTTGGTTCAGGATAAGCAACAACAACTAAATGAGCAGCCAATTCTTTTATAAACTCGAGCCGATCAATCACCCCTTCTCGTAGATCACCTCTTAAATTTTCAATTTTTCGAAGAGTCAAATCTTTTATTCGCTCCTTATGATCAGGCTCTCTTGCAGCTTTTTTAATCTCTTGGTGCCATCTTCTATCTAACGCCTCAGCAACTGTTACTCTGACTCTTCTCTCTTTAGAAATAGCAGGGCCAAGAGGTGCAACAAGTCCCACGGGGGCGAGGCTAACAGCTGGCAATAGAGGCGAAGAAACAAAAACTTTGCTTAAATTAGGCTTAACCTGTTTTTCTCTCTTTAGATACATAATAGGTGAGAAAAAAAGAGGGTTGCTAAATTGAGTAAAACGACTAAAACTACCGCGGTTATTTTATCTCGAGTCGTTAACTCTTTAGATAAAGGGTGTAGAGAAAATCTATTACAAAAATTTCCCCAAGTTAGCGTTGTAGCTCTTTGACTACCATCTTTAAAACGCAAAAGGCTTACTGACATAAAAACCAACTATAAAATTTTTAAAAAAATTACAAACTAATTATCAATTTAAACAAATATATAATTATTTAAAATGTTAATTTAAGAGAGAAGACAGCCCCTGAAAATGATAAATTGCCCCAATTGGAGCCAATTCTATTTTGGTTAAAATATTGATGATTTTCTAATCCAGCTAAAAGTGTGAGAAATACATCGTTAGAAAGTTTTGCCCGCCATGTAAATCCAAATGCTAGGTCGAGATCAAAATCAAAAGCGCGCATACTCTTATGGATTGTTGATTGCGTATATGATGGGGTTAAAGGAGATGTCACACGTTCTGAATCATCAAATGTAACAGCGTATCTTCCATAGAGCAAACTTCCAGACAGTGTTCCATAAAAACCAAAACCTGCACCCAATTTTAGATCGGCATTTAACCCCAATAAAGGTCCAATCCCGTCAAATTTTTGTTTGTCATCAAAATTTCTTGTATCTAACGCAGTCCCTGAACCAGAAACGAGAATCGGCGTCACAACTCTTCCATGCAATTTTTGATAAATCTCAGTTAATCGAAGACCAAAGAGTGTCTCTAAAAACAAAGAAGAATTTAGTACCCCTTTATAATTACCAACTAGATCGATTTGATCAAGCCGAACACTCCATTTACCATTATTAAGGTTCTTATTCGCTTTTCCCTGAAAATGGGTAAAGTTTGCATAAACTCCCCAAATATCGTCAACAAATCGGCTCCCTAAAAAAATCCTATATCCTAAGTCCCAGTTAAATTCAGGATCTATATCTTTTTCAAAAACTATACTCTCTTGTACACCCTCTCCAGAAACTAACTTAGTTACATGCCCACTTCCAAAATTTATCTCAAACCCACTCCCCTCAGCAATCCAGTAAAGCAAATCGCCTCTTGCAAAGAAGTCGATTTTGCTTTTTTTCTCAACCTGTTGAACAGAAGAATGATTCTCCTCTTTCTTGGATAAATTTTGACTAACTAAAATTTTCTTATTTTCTTTAGATTCAGGCTTATCCGCAATCTCTTCTTTTAATTCAGAAATTTCAGAATTTTTCTCTTCAAGATCAATAGGGCTATTTTTTTCCTCTAAATATTCGCTTTTCTCAACCGATTGATTGCCCTCTTCTCCCGATAAAATTTCAAGATCAGATCCATATGTGTGGCACAAAAGAGCAACACTTAAAAATGAAATCCATTTACCCATTTAACTCTCCATTTACCACTAAATCAACCTTCAAAAAAACCTCCAACCTCTTCACAAAGACCCCTCAACCTATTGTGGCAGCAATTGCAACAAGAGCGTAGCTGTTACCCCGCTAGATCCGCCCCCATACAAATCTAGATTCGTTTTTAAAGTAATCGGATCGTTTGCACTAAACTCCCAAATAAACGCTTTAGAAAACACAATTGGTCCTTGTTCTGTAGAAAAATTTCCAAAAAGTTGTGAAGCAGGTATAGCGGTACCCCGGTCCAAAATTTCTGAAAAATAAATTTGACCAGGAGTCGCAGTTCCGGAAATTGCGTAGGAGACCAAATAATACCCTGAGGTATTAATTGTTATAGTCGGCGAGTTTTGACCTAAGGTAATACAATTTCCTTGGTTTATATCGGCGGGGGCTACAAATGTAACAGTATTGCCAGCTTGAACACCTATTGCTGTAGCAGTTATGTTTGCATAAACCGCCGAGCTTTGAGGCCCCGTCGGTCCTGTCGCTCCTGTCGGTCCTGTTGCTCCTATACTACCAGTTGCACCAGTTGGTCCTGTTGCTCCTATATCACCTGTTGCACCAGTAGGTCCTGTTGCTCCTATATCACCTGTTGCACCAGTCGGTCCTGTTGCTCCCGTATCACCTGTTGCACCAGTCGGCCCAGTTGCTCCTATACTACCAGTTGCACCAGTTGGTCCTGTTGCTCCTATACTACCTGTTGCCCCAGTCGGTCCTGTTGCTCCCATATCACCTGTTGCACCAGTCGGTCCTGTTGCTCCCATATCACCTGTTGCACCAGTTGGTCCTGTTGCTCCCGTAGGCCCTGTTGCTCCCGTTAGACCTGTCGCCCCTGTCGGCCCTGTAT
>Ga0194129_10000961_pt1 | contig 50777 bp, 49 predicted proteins | sample TA2KigCa35mmetaG_FD_150862 | JGI IMG/M metagenome (GOLD analysis project Ga0194129, IMG submission 150862) | Freshwater microbial communities from Lake Tanganyika, Tanzania - TA2015038 Kigoma Deep Cast 35m | ecosystem: Environmental > Aquatic > Freshwater > Lake | place: Tanzania: Lake...
GATACACGAGCCTATCGAGCCTCAGTGATTTCGAAAAAATTTTAGGACATGAAGAAACAACCAACCAACCGCGATGAGGTGTGTCGATGAGCTTGGTAGCCAAAACTGCTGGCATCGACATTATTTTATGCGCCTGTTTCGGATGAAAAGTACTGCAAACAATCTCAACAGACAAGCGACGATGACAATGCCTGTGATATCGCCGGTGAACATGACTAGCACGGCATTGAGCGGGTGTCGCACTTGCCCAAACAGCAGCATGATGAGCTGCTGACACAGGGCATGGATGACCGAGTAGGTGATTGAAATTACAAAAAGCTTTTCTATCGTCAGATTTGAAAAGTCTGGCCTTAGCTGAATGAATCGTCTAGTCAAGAAAATGCTGGCGAGGGGAATCAGACCGGTTGCAATCGAGCTGACGATTGATAGGGGTAGATCTTGATTGAACATACCCAGGTACACATACGGAAACGTCGCCAGGGCGACCGCTGATGCACCTGTGACGCCAGCCACCAGCACCAAAAACATTCGGACACCACTCGGCAGATGAATAATGTGCGCGGCGGGCTCCAGATAAAGCGATAGAGTGAAGAAGTTATTTGCGGAATAAAACAGCCCGTAGCTGATTGTAATAATCGCGAACAGCTTCAGTCGGTCAGCCGGGATTTTCGGCACAACGAGCGTAACTTGAGGTTTAGCTTAGCTTTTTCTTGCGACCCAATAGGTTGCGCCTTCCGGTCCGTATTTTTCCGCATGCGGTGTGTTCGCAACGAGATGAAAGGTGTCGCCTGCAAATAATCGCATAGGTTCAGCACCATTCACGCTGAGCCAGAGGTAGCCGCTTACCACGATGGCATTTGCGTCAAACGGATGCGTATGAACGTCGAGGGTAGTGTTTGGCTCCCAGCTGCGCTCAGTAACCTCGTCATAGCCGGCGGCGAGCATCACGGAACGAAACTGTTCTAAGGTGAAAGTAATCGCTTCCATACCCGTCCTTTGGGAGACTGCGCGGTTAATCATGCGGAAAAACAGTTGAATACTCGTCCCATTTTAAAGTAGATGCGGTATGGACGCGGTTTAAAGTAGGCGCGGTATAGACGCTTGAATGATATTGCCGAGTTGGCAATCGCGCACTTCTTTTATTAGCGCCCACGTTGCCCTAGCAGCTGCGTCGCGTGATGTGTGCTTGGCCTTGCTCGGTCACCAACTTATCCGACACCACACGCCACGCGCCATTCCTTATCCAAAATAGTGTTCGGCAAGATAGCATCCCAAATAATCTCGTTAGGCTTTTGCTTAAAAGATCCGACTACTTTACCGGCGCCGCGTTCTCCTGAGAACTGACGAATTACGGTGGTTGCGCTAGTTTTATCAGCGCAGTTGTAGAGCGTGTGACCGACTGCAGAGCGAAACTCATGACCATTGACGAGCCGTGCGGCACGTAGATTTTGCATGGTGAGCATTTCCACCAGCTGGCCTTTATTTTTTTTCGACGTCGGGTCGATCAGATAGGCGGTGCCGTCGCTTGTGGCACCCAAGAACTGCCACTCTGCGAAACAGTGCTGGCTTATAGCAAGCAAGAGAATAAAAGCAAAACAGCGCATGAGCAGGTTGGTGGGACTGACGCAGATGCCTACTGCTTTATTTGGCTTTTACCCCAGCCAGCGCCCCCATGGAGTGGATGCTGATAATTTGCCAGTAGCCTTTGTTTTTGGTGAGATTGTAGTAGGTCGTTTGATTCAGAATTTCTTTGTCTTGTGCGTCGAAGCGCGAAAAATTCATTTCAATCAGCGCCGCGTTATCGCCTTGGTTAAGAACTTTTATATTCTTGATCTTTGAGTACTTCCAGCCACTTTTTTTCAGGCCTTCGATATCAATGACGGGTACCGTTGTGTCTTGCACTACGACCAATTGGCCGGATACCAGTTTTATGTGAGGGAAGTGATATACATCTTGTAACGCCGGAAGGTTTTCGTCGTTCAGCACTTTAAGGTAGTAGTGCATCAGACCTTCCGGCGTCAAATTGTCTTGCGGGTGGGCGTTTGCAGTTGTCATGAATAAGGTGATGGTAAGACCCAGCAAGAAACGTTTCATGGTGAATTATTTGCCTTTAAAGCTGGAGCACATCATTTCGAACTCGTCCTGCTTGCTTTGGACCTGTCCGTAACTAGCGCCGGGGTTACGGGTGCGGTAAGACTCCTTTTCTTTCGCGACGCACTCGTCGAATTTATTGGAGCACCCAGAAAGTAGCGCGAGCAGGGAAACCAGTGCCAATGTTTTTGCCGTCTTCATTGTCTCTCCTCCGAATGAAATAATCCGATCCGGCTACCTGAGCAATCGGTAGACCCAGGCTTTTATTATTATTTAAGAAATTATCTTGCGAGCTTGATTGCTGTACAAATATACAGTAATCTTGGCTCATGTCCGATCTATCCCAAAGCCTAGCCTTGAATCTGGCTAACGTCCAGCGTCTCGACGATCAGCGGGATGTCTCGACCAAGTGCGCCGCTGCCAGGCAGTCGACCACGCTGGATGATCTGCTTATTATCAACCCGAAATCAACAGTGATTTTTCCGGTCCGAGACCCAGCTGCTGAGCAATACGGGCTGAATCGCGGCGATTTATTGGTGGTTGACCGGGCCGCACAGCCTCATCAAAATCAATTGATTATTATTTTGATAAATGATGAGCTTCTGATTCGACGTTTTTTTCCGCAACCCATTGACGATCCATGTGTGCGAAAACGAGGCTCCGGGGATTCTTCCGGCTCGACACTATCTCGCAACCACCTCGGGGCTTTCTGGGGCGTTGTCACCTACGCGATCCTCAAGCAGCGCTGATTCCGTGCCTTATTGGCGCGTTCGATTTGGCGTCAACTAGCACCGCAGTGGCATCTTCCAGGGTGGTATCTCGGGTAATCACCGCAATTTATGCGGAGTTTAACGCCGCATCGGCACTCTGACCGTTGCTAGTTGCTCATATGGCAAACATAGTGAACCGGCTCGATGGCCTCGATCTCGATGCTGGACTGGCCGGGTACCAAAATCCGTTGGCCGCCCGCATGACTACGCCACTCGCCATCATCGCCCACCCGCACCCGACATTTGCCGCTAACGATCTCGATGATCTCGGGCGCGTCGGTGGGGAATCTGACCGTAGCGGGGAGGATCACTCCAATGGTCTTGCGTGCCTGATCCGGGAAACGCAGGTTGTAGGAAATCACGCTGCCATCAAAGTAAACATTGGCGTGCTTATCGATCGACACGTGATCAAACTGTGAGCTCATAGGCAAGACCCCAAAGACGTTATGGCAATTATCTCCGCGTACCAAGGCGTACGGGATGTGCCAGGTCAATTGAGATCGTCAGTCGAGCTGGCCTTGGTGGCCGGAATACGAAGGCGGTCTGTATCGGTGGTGTGCTAGCCCATGTTGCTAACTCAACGTGATGTAACTTGCACACGTATACTCGGGCTATACGTTTGCGAGATTATCTTGATGAAAGCAATCGAGAAAACACTCGACGATTTGCCTAGTATCAGTGCCGACGCCTTATATGAGCGTGCGTACGCGCTTCGTATGGGTGACGGCGTGCGCATCAATTTGCGTGCCGCGCATCGGCTGTTCATGCTGGCGGCATTGTGGGGCAAGCGCGCCGCTTTTTATCAGCTTGGGCTGATGAATATGCGCGGCGAGGGCCGCCCAGTCAATCGGTTGCACGCAGCCATGTGGCTTAAGCTGGGCGTGGGCCGCGATGAGCCACGTGCGGCGCGTAATCTTGAAATGGTAGCCAGCGAGTTAACGCGTGAGAAGGTCAAGGAGGCGTTCGCGCTTGCCGCCGAGTTTCCACATGCGGCGCGAGCTTTCAAAGCAGCCGTCTCGGCAAATAACGCAGATGCACTGGTTGCACTGGGTGAGGCGTTCGCCACAGGGACGGGTGTGGATATCGATCCGGAGATGGCGTCTGAGTGGTACCGGCGTGCGCTGGCATTTCAACATCCGCGCGCGCAGATGCTGCTGGGCTTGGCTTACCTTGCCGGCAAGGGTGTAAAGCAGAACCCTGCGGAGGGAATGCGTCTGCTTGGCTTGGCAGCGATGCAGGGGTACGCGGATGCAGAGTATGAACTGGCCGAGGTATTGTTCAAGAAAGCACCAACGCGCGTACAAGCAATCGGACTGTTCGAGGCGGCGGCGAATCACGGGCAGGTTCGGGCACAGTTTCGTCTTGGTCAATTGTGTAAAGCCGGAGAGGTTGGCCGATCAGGCTCGCGCACTTCAACTGCGCATCGCGACACGGTGCCTCATCTGAAATTAGCTTTTGAGTGGTTCCACAAAGCCGCGGATCAGGGCGATGTCGAGGCCTTGTTTGAGCAAGGTCAGATGCATGCACAGGGCTTGGGTACGCCGCAAGATTTCGAGTAAGCCGCAGCGTGTTATCAGCGGGCTACCGAAAAAGGTCACGCCAAGGCAGCATTTAATCTGGGCTTTCTGTTTGCGCACGGCCAAGGCCTTGAGCAAGATGATGTGCGTGCGTATCAGTGGTATCGGATTAGTGAGCTCGGTGGCTACGCACTGGCAAAATCATCTGCAGCACTGTACTTGAAGCGGCTCAATGAAAATCAGAAAGAGCTCGCCGAGTGGCGCGCTGAAAGTTTTCTGACGCATATTTCTCTGAGCTCTTAGCAAGAAATCTTCATACTGATTTGCTTGATCTAGCATAACTAATCACGATTCATTACGAATGAAAGCGCTGCTCAGGCTGCGCTGATCTTCGCTTCTGTTATGCTGAAGCTGTGCCAAGCTTTGCTTGAAGAGTATCGCCGGATGTTAGTTGGCGTGATATCTGGTATTTGTCTTTCGATGAAACTATCGCGATGCAAGATGCTCAGACCGCAGACTTGTTCGTGGCATCTGCCGCGCTGACGCTGCGAAATTTCAACCTTCGATTGAAAGTGAGGAAAGCGATGAAGAAATTGTTTGCTATTCTGGCGCTTGCCTTGCTGGCTGCATGCAGCAACATGCCGGTCAGCAGTCAGTCCGGTCAGGTCCGTCACCCGGATCCCTTCCACTCTTATATTGACTGATGGTTGGCCCGGCTCGACCGGGCCGCTTAATTCCCGGGCGTGAGGTGACGCCCGTCAAATAAAAAATAATGAAAACATTCGAGAGCATAGAGGCGCTGGAGGCAGCGCTAGGAACTGAAGTGGCCGTGTCCGATTGGGTCACCATCACGCAAGAGAGAGTCAACCAATTCGCACAAGCGACGGATGATCCGCAGTGGATTCATGTCGATGTTGAGCGCGCTGCGCAGCAGTCGCCATTTGGCGGCACTATTGCACACGGCTATCTGACACTGTCACTGCTACCAAAATTTTTGGAGTCGAGTATCGAGTTGCGTTACTGCCGCATGAGCATCAACTACGGTGCCAACAAGATTCGATTTCCATCACCCATGCGTACGGGTGGTCGTATGCGCGGGCGGTTTTCGCTGCTGTCGCTTGAGCGCTTGCCGGATTGTGTGCAAAACACCTGGCGCTATACCGCTGAGCAAGAAGATGCGGACAAGCCGGTGTGTGTGGCGGAGGTGGTGCTAAGGCAGTATTTCTGAGTCGTAGTTGGAAATTCTGCTTTTAGTACGCGATGATGAGGGCGAGTTTTTTTGCGTTTGATTTATGAAGCACCGTTGGGATGACAGTTTAATTCGCACGGCGCTGTGATAGCCATTCACGCAGGGCTTCGTTCATTCGGCTTTGCCAGCCTGGCCCATCGGCGCGGAATGCGGCGACGATCTCCGCATCAAAGCGAATAGTGGTTGAAATTTTGTTGCCGCTGCCCAGAGGGCGCCCCCGCTTGATGAGCTTGTGCCCCTCATACTCATCTGCACGCTCGAAAAACTCATCATCTAACTCGGGCGCATCGTCAGGATCCGTCCAGGTAGAAACTGTACCGCGCTTGTTCCCGTTCATTGGCCTTCCTCATGCTGATAATTCGTCGCTCGACGCCACCTTTGGGTGTCCACACGACCACCACCATCCTCCGATCAAGCTTTCCGACCGAAATAAAGCGTCGCTCTGGGTAATCTCGTCTTAGGTCCTCTGCGGTGAAATGGTGCCTGGCGAAGATTTCACCGACCCGAGCGAAATCAAGTCCCCGCTCAACTAAAGTCCGCTCCCGTTTTTCTGGATCGTAAGAGAGAATCAACTGCATTATTGTAGTAACAAAAAAGATTTAACTCAAGCCCGGGATCGGCGTGAGTATTCAATTTTTGTTACTTTTTTGGAACGTGGCTGGCTTTGGGCGGCGTGCGGTCTGTGTGAATTGAGACTTCGCCTACGCTTATCGTTGCAATAGATCCACAGCAAACCTACCGCGCCTTGTACTGCTCCGCGCCAAACAGCACCGACTTCGCCTTGTCATCCACTAGCGGCCTGCGCAAATTGGCTAGCACTTGAACCCCACGTTGAACCGCCGGGCGCGCTGCGATCTCGTCGTGCCAGCGTTTCGCATGCGGGAAGCGCGCCCAATCAATCCCTTGGTTTTGCCAGGAACGCGTCCAGGGAAAGGTGGCGATATCGGCGATGGTGTAGCTGTCACCCGCGAGGTAGCGATGCAGCGAGAGTTGCTTGTCGAGTACTCCGTAGAGTCTGGCCGCTTCGTTGGTGTAGCGCTGAATGCCGTACTCGATTTTTTCCGGGGCATAGATACGAAAGTGATGCGCCTGACCCAGCATGGGACCAAAGCCACCCATCTGCCACATTAGCCACTGCAGCACGTTGAATTTTTCTCGATCAGTATCGCCAAGAAAGCGGTTCACCTTGCTGGCCAAATAAACCAGAATCGCACCGGATTCAAACAGTGACATGGGTTTGCCATCGGGACCATCGGGGTCAACGATCGCAGGTACTTTGTTATTCGGAGAAATCGCCAGAAACTCTGGCGTGAACTGATCGCCGGCACCAATATCGATCGCATGCGCCTGATAGGGAAGCCCGCATTCTTCCAAAAGAATATGCACCTTGTGGCCATTCGGCGTGGGCCAGGAGTAAACATCAATCATGATCGTGTGATGGGTAGTTGAAGTGATTCACCCAATAGGCTGACATGTTTGGCCAGCTCTAGCTTGGCGATGGCATTACGATGAACTTCATCCGGGCCATCAGCCAGACGTAAAGTCCGGTTATGCGCCCATAACTGGGCTAATGGAAAATCATCCGACACGCCACCGGCACCGTGTGCTTGAATCGCCCAGTCGATAATCTGCTGCGCCACGTTCGGCGCTAATACCTTGATCATGGCGATTTCGGTTTTGGCGACTTTATTGCCTACTGTATCCATCATATCGGCCGCTTTCAGTACCAGCAGCCGTGCGGTATCGATCATGATGCGGGACTCGGCAATCCGCTCGCGCCATACGCCTTGCTCAGAGATTTTGCGGCCAAACGCAAAGCGTGAATCAAGTCGCTTGCACATCAGCTCCAGCGCACGCTCGGCAGTACCAATCGCGCGCATGCAGTGATGAATACGCCCCGGCCCTAAGCGACCTTGCGCGATCTCGAAGCCACGGCCTTCGCCCAGCAGCATATTGGATGCAGGGACGCGCACGTTATCGAATACGATTTCGCAGTGACCATGCGGCGCATCGTCATAACCAAACACAGGCAAGGGTCTGAGGATATTCAAGCCCGGTGTATCTGCGGCTACCAGAATCATGGATTGCTGAGAGTGTCGCGCTGCGTCTGGATCGGTCTTGCCCATCACAATGAAAATCTTGCAGCGCGGGTCACCCGCACCCGATATCCACCATTTACGACCATTGATCACATACGAATCACCATCGCGTTCGATGCGCGTGCTGATGTTTGTTGCGTCGCTCGAGGCCACATCCGGCTCGGTCATAGCGAATGCAGAGCGTATTTCGCCGCGTAGCAGCGGCTCCAGCCAGTCGCGTTTATTTTGCTCGGAGCCGTAGCGCTCGATGGTTTCCATGTTGCCGGTATCGGGCGCCGAGCAATTGAAGATTTCGGGTGCCCAAGGTATACGACCCATGATCTCGCACAATGGTGCGTAATCGAGGTTAGATAGTCCTTCGGGTGCACGTGATGATTTCGGCAAGAACAAATTCCATAAACCTGCAGCACGTGCAACAGGCTTCAGCTCTTCGACCACCTCGGTTGGAATCCAGCGGTTGCCATGCTCACGGCCATTACGATCCACTTCGTCTTTGTAGCGACGCTCGTTAGGATAGACATGCGCATCCATGAATGCCAGCAGTCTCTCTCGCAAATCTTCACAGCGCTTGGAATACGCAAAGTCCATCGTGGTCTCCTGTTTATTATTGATCGATTAGATAGTTGTAGTGCAGCTATATAGTCGTTAGCCTGCTAGATAGTGGTGGCGCCGCTGGCATAGGCCCAACCCAGCGCTGCCATCGGCTTCGTCGCTTGCGCATTACGCAGCGCTTCCTCACTTGCAGCCGTACCGTCTTGGTAGCGCTTCATAATGCCTTGCAGGATGCCGGCCATCCGGAACAAGTTATAAGCAAGGTAAAAACGAAAATCTTCTGCGCGAATAGAAATACCGGTCCGCTCGCTATATCGGGCAATATAGTCTTTCTCATTCGGGATACCGAGCGATTCAAGATCAAGCCCCGCAATACCCCGATACACACCCGGTGCAATATGCCAGCTCATGCAGTGATACGAAAAATCTGCCAGCGGATGCCCCAGCGTAGATAACTCCCAATCAAGCACAGCGAGAATGCGCGGCTCGGTCGGATGGAAAATCATGTTATCGAGCCGGTAATCACCATGCACGATTGTCGTCATATCACCATCAGGTATGTGCAGCGGTAGCCACTCAATCAATGACTCCATCGCAGGAATATGTTCCGTTTCAGCCGCTTTGTACTGGCGGGTCCAGCGATCAATCTGTCGTGCAAAGTAGTTACCCGGTTTGCCGTAACTCTCAAGGCCAATGGCTTGATAATCCACGCGGTGTAGTAGCGCGATTACGCGGTTCATCTCATCGTAGATAGCGGCGCGTTCGCTTGGGCTCATGCCGGGCAGTGACTGATCCCACAGCACACGTCCCTCGATAAACTCCATCACATAAAAAGAACGGCCAATCACCGATTCATCGAGACATAGTACATATTGTTTGGCGACCGGAAAGCCAACGCGCGAGAGCGCATCCATCACGCGGAATTCACGATCAATTGCGTGCGCCGACGGGAGTAATAAACTGGCGGGGGCCGGCTTGGTACGCAGCACATAGTGTTGCCCGCCTGCGCTGAGCTTGTAAGTCGGGTTGGACTGCCCACCAGAAAAACGTTCGAGTTGCAGCTGGCCCGCAAAGCCCTCGACGTGTTGACGCAAGTAGGCTGCAAGCGCATCGGTATCGATGCTCATCGACGCAGTAGTTCGCTCATTACTGGGTGAAGTCATGATGATCTCAAATGCCGCGTGACTGACGGTACTGATGAAATAAGGCTTCCATCGTGGTGCCGCGTGATTCTGCTTGTAGCGAAGAGGGCGGTGAGTAGTTCACCATCCTCACTACCCAGTCAATCGCTGCCTCGCCCACATCCAGCACATTGATGCAGCCCGCTGTCTGGGCAAGGTTGCCCATAAAAATACGCTGACCCGTTAAGGCGTACGACAAAATTGCTCGGTTCACGCCGCCATGCAGAACCAGTAGCACAGTATCCCAATCCGGGTCTGCGCGTAGCTTGTCGATGGCGGGGTGTATCCGATCCAGTAATTCACCCACGCTTTCGCCCCCCAGAAAGCGCAGATGCTCAGGCGCCACACCCTCAAACGCTGCCATAAAGGCATCACGTAGCTCGGTATCAGGAATACTGGCGAGCTTACCGCCACGAATCTCAACTAACTCTGGCCATTGCTCAAGCGAGATATCTTGCCCGGTTTCTGCGAGCACGCGCGTGGCTGTTTCAACGGTACGCGGCAGCCCAGACACAATCACGCGATCGAACTTGATCGCCTGCCCCGCAAATACCTGACCTGCAGCAGTGGCCTGCATGCGTCCGGCCTCATTCAAGGGTACCGACTCAGGCAGTACGGGTTTGCCCTCGCTGTCGAAATAAGTGACGCTGCCGTGCCGCATCAGGTAGATGCGGCGACGTGGGTTAAAGCTCATGCGTAGTTTGCCTTTCGTTTTTCGAGAAAGGCGGTGATGCCCTCCAGCCCATCGCGGTGGTGCAGAGCCTCGACAAAATACTGCTTCTCCGCATTGAAATGCGTACTCAGCGTATTTGACGGCGCGTCGTGTAATAGCGATTTGATACCGGCGCACGCATTCGGCGAGAGGCTGGCAAATTGTTCCGACCACTTGAGTGCCTCATCCAGCGCGCTACCGTCAGCGACGACGCGGTTCACCACGCCGGCCTGCTGCAAGCGCGCGGCAGTCACCGCCTGACCTTCGAGCAAAATCTCGGTAGCGAGTTGTCTTGGCAAAGCCTGCGATAAAAACCAAGAGCCGCCACCATCAGGCGTTAAGCCGACCTTCACATAGGCCATGACGAATTTAGCGGACTCTGCAGCGACAATCAGATCACAGGCCAGCGCCAACGAGAAACCAGCGCCCGCCGCTGGCCCTTCAACCGCGGCAATGACTGGCTTGCTGCAGTCGCGTATGGCGGCGACCCAGCTATGCAACTGGTCGATGGAATTTGCCTGCACCGAGCGGTCTTTAGCCCGGTTCTCAAGTAGCCGATTCAGATTGCCACCGGCGCAAAACACATCGCCAGCACCAGTGAGCACGATGCAGAGCACCGCTGGATCGCGCTCTGCGGTCTCCAGCGCCTCCACACCAGCGGCGTACATATCCGGGTGCAGCGCATTTTTTGCGCCGGGGTTCGATAGGGTCAGCACCAGGGTGTTTTCGCGGCGCGAGGCAAGCAGTTCGGCGGGCATAGGGGCAGGGGATTTGTTGTCGCCCGGAATGATAGACTGCATAGCCAAGGATGGAAACACCTTCATCGGCGTCAGAGGAGAGGCAGCATGATCGTACTGGGCGGGTTCGCGGCAAGTAACTACTACAACAAGGTCAAGCTGGTCTTGCTTGAAAAGGCGATTCCGTTCGAGGAAAAGCTGCAATGGCCTGATCGATCTACCGAGCTACTTGCCCGATCACCGTTAGGCAAGTTGCCGTATTTCGAGATTGATGGGCAGACACTGTGCGAATCGCAAGTGATGGTGGATTATCTTGAGGCGGCTTACCCACAAACGCCTCTGCTACCGAAAGGCGCTCTCGCTGCCGCCAAGGTGCGTGAGCTGATCCAGTTTATCGAGCTACATCTCGAGCTGGTTGCGCGCGATTTATACGGCGAGGCATTCTTTGGCGGTAAAGCCAGCGATGAACGTAAAGAGTCTGCCCACAAACAACTCAAGCGTAGTGCGAAGGCACTTGCGCAGTTGGTCAGCTTCGACCCGTACATCGTGGGGAACGATTTTGGTTTGGCGGATTGTGCTGCCTTCGTTCATCTGCCGGTCATCTCAATGACAACTAAAGCGATCTACGGCGAGGATGTGCTGGCGGATTATCCGCTGAAAGATTATCTGAAGCGATTGGCCGAGCGCCCCAGTATTCAGAAAGTTAACGCAGACCGGAAAGAAAATACCGAGTTGATGCGCGAGTGGCGCGCATCGCTCAAGGGGTGAGTGCGATTATGGCAGGCTATCGTTGATCTGAAGGTGCGTTCAGTTCAGTTAGTTTGCATGGCTGACGAGGGTAGTGGCATACTCATACTGCGCGAGCCATTGCTCGGGTGTGGTGATCTCGAACAAGCCTAGCTTGCGCGTTCGACGGGTGAGTTTAAGTAGTGCCTTGTCTTTGGATATTAAATAGTGAGCGCCACTGGTGGCGGCCAGCTCCAGAAATTTTTGATCATCACGGTCTTTGCAGACCGGCAGCGTGACCTCTGAGAGATGCGAAGTATCGATCTTGAGCATTAACCGATCGAACTCGGCGAGCGCTCGTTGCTTTGCCTGATCATCCAGCGCAAAACGCGCGTATTGGAGGACCAGCGTCCACTCGGTGCGGCAGTCCTCGCGCGTCAGGCAGGTGACTTCCCCACTTTCCATGGATTGCAAAAGCCGCTGCCAGCGCTGATCCCGATACACAAACAGATCGAGGCAGACATTGGTGTCGAGAACCAGGCGGGCAGGCGATTTCGGTATCATTCGGCTGATTATCTTGCAATTCAATTGAGACGCCGCTTTTTATCGGTATCGACGCTGATCTTGGTTATAAATCGATGTTGTTATACGTTGATTCTCTGGTAGATCGAGACTCTGATAAATCGAAACTCTGATAAATCGATACTTTGATAAATCGATACTTTGATAAATCGATATTTTGATAAATCGATACTTTGATAAATCGATACTTTGATAAATCGATATTTTGATACGCTTGAATTACACGCGACACACTGCTTATGCTGATTGTTCTTTCGCCTGCTAAAACGCTTGATTTCGAGTCGCCGATCACGGTCAATAAAGCGACCGAGCCGGATTTTATCGCGCGCTCAGCCGAGCTGGTCACCACGCTACGCGGCATGCCGCCTGCGGAAATCGGTAGTCTGATGAGTATCTCCGACAGTCTCGCGCAGTTGAATGTGGCCCGCTACGCCAGTTGGTCGAAAAAATTCACGGCAGATAATTCACGGCCCGCGATGCTTGCCTTTGACGGCGATGTCTACGAAGGACTGGACGCGCGAAGCCTCACCGCTCGACAACTCGATTGGGCACAAAAACATGTGCGCATTTTGTCCGGTTTGTATGGCGTTCTGCGCCCGCTCGATCTGATGCAGCCTTATCGGCTAGAGATGGGTACGCGTTTGGCGACCAAGCGCGGTAAGGATTTATACGCCTTCTGGGGCGACCAGATTACCGAGGCCTTGAACGAATCATTGAAACTGTCAAAGGCCGAGGCGCTGATCAATCTGGCGTCGGAGGAGTACTTCAAATCGGTGAAGCCCGCGCAGCTGAATCGCCCGGTGATTACGCCGGTGTTCGAGGAGTGGAAGGGCGGCGGTTACAAGATCGTGTCGTTTTTTGCCAAGCGCGCTCGGGGTTTAATGGCGCGCTATGCCATTGAGCAAAAGCTCACCAAGCCAGAGCACCTTAAAGACTTTGATAACGAAGGCTACGCGTTTGACGCCAAGGCATCCACTGAATCACGCTGGATGTTTCGCCGGCGTGCCGCTTAAGAGGTTTAGTGATAGCGCTTGAGATGTGGGCATGGCTCTTGGGGGTGGGCGCGGCTTGAAGTGTGGTTCTAGCGATTGAGGTGCGGGTACGGCGCTTGAGGTATGGGTAAAGCCGTTAAAGACGCAATAAACGCGCTGATGTTTTAAAAGCAGTTTACCAAACCTTCCACCAAGGCTTCTTGCTGCTGCTGGCATTTTCGGCATCCGCCTCAGCAAAGTTGAGCTGGTACACCCGCTCCGCATCATCACGAAGTTCTTTCATGCCCATGGCCTCGTAGGACAGTACTTGGATACGCAAAGCACTTTTTGCGGATTCGGAACCCGGGTAATCGCGAACCACATTTTGCGCGCGATTGACTGCTGCTACATAGGCGCCACGTCGGTAGTAGTAGTTCGCCACATGAACCTCATACTGCGCCATCGCGTCGAGCAGGTAGTTCAAGCGATCACGCGCATCGGGGGCATACTGGCTGTTGGGGTAGCGATCGATCAGCTGCTTGAAAGCGTCAAATGCAGCGCGAACTGCTTTGGGGTCGCGCTCGGTCGGGTCTTGCTCGCTGATAAAGTCGAGCAGCCCTTTTTTATCTTTAAAGTTGGCCAGCCCTCGCAGGTAGTACATGTAGTCAACGTTAGGGTGGTTCGGATGCAAACGAATAAAGCGGTCAATAGCGGCTAGACACTGCGCTTGCTCGTTTTGTTTGTAGTAGGCATAGGCAATTTGCATTTGCGCTTGCTGCGCATATGCACCGAATGGATAACGCGACTCAAGCTTCTCGAAGTACTTGATGGACTTTTCGTAGTTACCGCTTTTCAGCTCGTCGTTGGCCTCGGCGTATAATTTGTCGGCCGACCAGTTCTTAGTCTCGTCTGTTTTTTCTCCGAGCGAGGCGCAGGCAGCAAGTGCCAGCGCAAGTGCCAATAGAACGATTTTGGAAATATGCTTCAGCATGGAGAGGGTCGGCGGCAGATCGGAAACCAGCGACGATTATAGCCGATGAAGTCTCCCTCCAATCCGAACATTCTCTCGAAAGACAGCGACATGATTACGCCTGATGGCGCCGCCATCTTCGATGACGCTGATGATGGCGAGGGTTTGGTCGAGAGCGTTGACGATCTTGCACCGATCGTCATCACGCTCGATGCACGTAGCTGTGGTGTGCGGCTCGATAAGGTGCTGGCGTCACATCTCCCGCAATACTCGCGCGCGCGGTTGCAACAATGGATCGATAGCGGCCATGTGCTGGTTGATGGCAAGCTGGCAAAAGCGAAATCGACCATGTTGGGCGACGAAAAGCTCATGCTGCAGCCGCAGCCGGCGGTGAGTGATTTTGCGTTTCAGGCAGAGCCGATTGCGCTCGATGTGGTGCACGAAGATGACAGCATTGCAGTCATCAACAAGCCGGTTGGCTTGGTCGTGCATCCTGCTGCAGGTAACTGGCATGGCACGCTACTGAATGGGTTGCTCCATCGCTGGCCGCAACTGACCGGTGTGCCGCGTGCGGGCATAGTGCATCGGCTTGATAAAGACACCAGCGGCCTGCTGGTGGTCGCCAAAACCTTGTCAGCGCAAACCGACCTGGTGCGGCAGCTGCAAGAGCGCAGCATGGGTCGCGAATATCTCGCGTTGGTTTGGGGGCAGCCTATTTCAAGTGGCCGGGTCGAGGCGGCGATTGCGCGCCACTCGCGTGATCGTACCCGCATGGCAGTCAGTAAATCGCCGCTCGCAAAGCCTGCCATCACGCACTACACGCGGGTGGTGAATGGCACCCTCGAGGGTAAGCCGGTAGCGCTACTGCGTTGCCGTCTTGAGACGGGCCGAACCCATCAGATTCGGGCGCACCTGCAGTCGATCGGGTTTCCGCTGGTGGGTGACAGCGTTTACGGCAAACACCACCTGGCAGCCGTTTTTCCCCGCCAGGCCTTGCATGCCGAGCGGCTTTCATTGCGGCATCCGGCTCAGCGAACTCACGCTGAGTGGTGCGCGGCTTTGCCCAGCGATATGGCGCAGCTACTGGTTCGTGCTGGCATTGATTGCTCGGTGATCTGATGTCATTGCCTACGCTTGCTGTCGACTGGCCCGATTTGCCACTCTCGGTGGGCGTGCTGACGACGACGCGCCAAGGCGGGGTGAGTGGCGCGCCCTATGACGACGGCGTAGGCGGCGGCGGACTAAATCTCGGTACCCATGTCGGCGATGGCGCGGATATTGTTGCCCGTAACCGTGCGCTGCTGCGGCAGCAGCTGCCTTCGGAGCCGCTCTGGCTGACCCAGGTGCACGGTACAGGGGTGATTCATGCGGATATGAGTCCGACATCTGCAGAGGCAGATGCCTGCATCACTGCGCAACCCGAGCAGGTGTGCGCCATCATGACAGCCGACTGCATGCCCGTGCTGCTGGCAGATAGCCGTGCTCAGGTGGTCGGTGCTGCGCATGCGGGTTGGCGCGGTATGGCAAGCGGCGTATTGCAAGCCACCGTGAACGCCATGCGCGAGCGCGGCGCCGATCAAATTGTCGCCTGGCTTGGGCCCGGCATCGGACCCAACGCGTTTGAGGTTGGCCAAGATGTGCTGCAAGCGTTTGAGCCTTGGGCAACCGGGCACTCGGCCTTTAAGGCAATCGAGGCGAGGCCAGGCAAGTTCTTCGCAGACTTGCCGGCGCTTGCCAAAGTCATACTTGCAAGCGTCGGTGTGAGCAACGTGGCAGGCGGCCAGCACTGCACCCTGAGCGACCCTGCGCGCTTTTACTCTTTTCGACGCGATCGCATTACCGGCCGCATGGCCACCATGATCTGGATCAAGCGCGCTAGTTGAGCTTATTCGGATCGCGGTTGGGTTCTTGTTGCGCCAGGTTTTGCTGTTCTTGCATCATTTGCAGCCGCGCTTGCTCGTTGCGTTTCCTGCGCTGAGGACTACCGCCTACATAGATAATGATGAGCGTCGGTAACACGCCGTACAATAAAAACGTCATAATGCCGGCAACCACCGTTTCCTCGGTGATCGCCATCATCAGCGTCACGTAAATCCAACCCACTGCAGCGATATGCACGGCGCGCCTGCTCGATGTAAAGTCAGCGCGCATCCTAGCACCGACCCAAACGGTCTGCAGTGGACGTTCGCCAGAGCAGCCAAAGCGCATGAACAACTCCTATCCAAACGCAGCACAGCAAGCAGCCGCACAGCAGTGGCTCGCAAAAATGTCGGACCCCAAGCAGTGGCAGTCCGTGTTCAATTTGATTCAGTCAGGGTTACCGGCGATGGCATCGATGCCGGCCATGCCGAATTTACCCGCCGTGCCGCCGATGACGCCAGTGAACGCAGTCGTACCGCCGGAGCGGCTGACGCAACTTCAAAACGAGTATATGGAACAGGTGTCGACGCTATGGACGGCGTTTGTCGCGCAACGGACGCCGGATATTCACGATCGTCGTTTTGCCGACCCGGCGTGGCACCACAATCCGCTACATGCGTTCAACGCGTCGGTGTACCTGCTGAATGCGCGCTACCTGAACGCGCTGGCTGAGGCCGTGGATACCGATGAAAAGACCAAGCGCAAGATTCGCTTCGCGACGCAGCAAACCATAGATGCTTTATCGCCCAAGAATTTTCTGGCGACCAATCCTGAGGCACAGCAGAAGCTGGTGGAGTCAAAAGGCGAGAGCCTGACGCGCGGCATCATGCATATGCTGGCTGATATGGGTAAAGGCCATATCTCGCAGACGGATGAAACCGCGTTTGAAGTGGGCCGTAATGTTGCTACCACCGAGGGCGCGGTCGTGTTCGAGAACGAGGTGATGCAGTTACTGCAGTACCGGCCGCTGACCAAAGAAGTCCATGAGCGGCCACTGCTATTTGTGCCACCGTGTATTAACAAGTATTACATTCTTGACCTGCAACCGGATAACTCTGTTATCCGTTATGCGGTCGAGCAGGGACATACCGTGTTTGTGGTGTCTTGGGTGAATCCGGATGCTGCGCTTGGGCACTTGGGCTGGGACGATTACATCGAACAAGGTCCGATACGCGCGATGGAAGTCGCGCTCGATATCAGCGGCGCAAAACAACTCAACGTGCTGGGTTTCTGCGTTGGCGGCACGATTGTCGCAACAGCGCTCGCTGCCTTGGCGGCGCGAGGCAAGCACCCAGCCTCAAGCCTGACGCTGCTGACGACGATGTTGGATTTCACCGATGTGGGTGTGATTGATGTGTTCGTCGACGAGCAGCAGGTTGCGCAGCGAGAGCAATCCATAGCGCAGGGTGGGCTAATGCCCGGGCGCGATTTTGCGGCAACGTTCTCCAGCCTGCGTCCCAATGATCTGGTCTGGAACTACGTAGAAAACAATTACCTGAAAGGTGAGGAGCCTCCTGCGTTTGACCTGTTGTACTGGAACTCGGACAGCACCAACTTGCCCGGCCCCATGTTCTGCTACTACCTGCGCCATATGTACTTGCAGAACGAGCTACGCAAGCCAGGTAAGTTGCGCGTCAGCGGCGACCCGATAGACCTCAGCAAGTTGAAGCTGCCCGCATTTTTATATGCTTCGCGCGAGGACCATATCGTTCCCTGGGGTAGCGCCTATGTCACCACTGACCTTATCAACAAAGGCAAGCGCGCTAACAATCGCTTCGTCTTGGGCGCGTCCGGGCACATTGCCGGCGTGATTAATCCACCTGCCAAAAAGAAACGCAGCTACTGGGTCAACCAGTCGCTACCGCCTGATGCCGAGGATTGGTTCGCAGGCGCCACCGAGCACCCGGGAAGTTGGTGGCCGGAGTGGTCCACCTTTTTGGAGGAGAACGCTGGCCCGATGCGCAAGGCACCCGCCAAGTACGGTAATGCGCGACACAAGCCAATTGAGCCTGCTCCCGGGCGCTACGTGAAGGCTAAGGCTTCCTAAGATCGATCAGCTTGACGCTGAATATCTTGTCACATTGATAGTATGACGCCGCTCGATTATCGTGGCGGCGCGCAGTGCGGCGCAAAATAATCGACATGCGTCGCCGAATGCTAGACAACTAATTGATTTTCGAGACTATAATCGGCTCGGAGACACGGGCCCAGGCTCGTCATTTCAACAAGATCGCAAGTAATCATTGCGACGCAAAAGAGTGGACACCTCATGAATAGCGCAAAAAAATCGGCCGAGCGCCTGATTAAGAAGTACCCGAATCGCCGCCTGTACGATACCCAAACCAGTTCCTACATCACCCTCGCAGACGTTAAACAACTTGTTCTTGCGAATGAGACATTCATCGTAGTTGATGCCAAGACCGAGGAAGACCTGACCCGCAGCATTCTGTTGCAGATCATTCTGGAAGAAGAGTCGAACGGTCAGCCAATGTTCTCCAGCTCGGCCTTGTCGCAAATCATTCGTTACTACGGCCACGCGATGCAGGGCATGATGGGCTCGTATCTGGAAAAGAATATCCAGGTGTTCATCGACATTCAGAACAAAATGGCAGAGAACTCCAAAGGCTTGATCGATGAAAAAGCCTTCAGCCCGGAGATGTGGACGCAGTTCATGAGCGTTCAGGCGCCCATGATGCAAGGCATGATGAGCAACTATATTGAGCAGAGCAAGAGCCTGTTCATGCAGATGCAAGAGCAAATGCAAAGCCAGGCCAAGAACGTGTTTGTTGGTTTCCCGTTTCCGGGTATGAACGGTAACGGCGCCCACGCGCCGGGGGCTGAAAAGAACTGATCCTCGTCGTTTTGAACGTACCCACAAAAGCCGGCACATGTTGCCGGCTTTTTTAAGTAACAAGTTACTCGCTAACGCCGTACCCATCCACACACTATGTCATCCAGCTCTGTAGCCGCTCCCAAGGTGGGTTTCGTCTCACTCGGTTGCCCCAAGGCTCTGACCGATTCCGAGCAAATCCTGACGCAGCTGCGCGCTGAAGGTTACGAGACCGCCAAGTCCTACGATGGCGCAGATCTAGTGATTGTGAATACCTGCGGCTTCATTGACGCTGCGGTGCAAGAGTCGCTGGATGCAATCGGCGAAGCGCTGAATGAAAACGGTAAAGTTATCGTCACCGGTTGTCTCGGTAGCAAGAAAGACGCGTCGGGTGACGAGATCGTGCGCAAGGTACATCCCAAAGTACTCGCAGTGACCGGGCCGCACGCATTAGGCGAGGTGATGGATGCCGTGCATAGCCATCTACCCAAGCCGCACGAGCCGTTTCTGGATTTATTGCCACCGCAAGGCGTCAAGCTCACACCGAAACATTATGCGTATCTGAAGATTTCCGAGGGCTGTAATCATCGCTGCAGCTTCTGCATTATTCCGTCCATGCGCGGTGATCTGGTCTCGCGTCCGGTGGCGGATGTCATGCTCGAGGCAGAAAACCTGTTCAAGGCGGGTGTTAAAGAATTACTGGTGATCTCGCAAGACACCAGCGCCTATGGCGTCGATATTAAGTTCCGCACTGGCTTCTGGAATGGTAAGCCGATGCGCACCCACATGACTGACCTGACCCGTGCGTTAGGCGAGCTGGCGCAGCAGTACGATGCCTGGGTGCGCTTGCATTATGTGTATCCCTATCCGCATGTCGATGAAGTGATTCCATGGATGACAGGGGGCCATGTGCTGCCCTACCTGGATGTGCCGCTGCAGCACGCGCACCCGGATGTATTGAAGCGCATGAAGCGTCCGGCAAGTGGTGAAAAAAATATCGAGCGTATTCGCGCTTGGCGTGAGCTTTGCCCGGACATCACGATACGTTCTACCTTCATCGCCGGATTTCCTGGCGAGACGGAGGAAGAGTTTTCGTATTTGCTCGACTTTCTGCGCGAAGCAAAAATTGATCGCCTCGGCTGCTTTGCGTATTCACCGGTCGAGGGTGCAGCGGCGAATGCCATCGACAATCCGGTACCGGACGAGGTGCGCGAGGAGCGTCGAGGGAGAGTGATGCAGCTGCAAGAACAGATCTCCCGTGAACGCTTGCAATCAAAGGTCGGTAAGACCTTGCGGGTATTGATTGATGCGGTGGATCGCAACGGCGCAACTGGTCGCTCGGCAGCAGATGCGCCGGAGATCGATGGCGTGGTGTATGTGAAACTACCGTTCGAACCGGGCCGTGAGCTCACGGTGGGTAGCTTCGTGGATGTCACGATCACGGCAGCGGATGCGCATGATTTGTGGGCACGGGTCGATTGAGGTTAGGTGAGCCGTGACTCATGAAAAAAAATCCCTGCAAACACTGCTGACGGCGACTGATTACCGTCCGCCGGAGGGGTTTGCCGCTTTTCCCAGTGCGATTCATCACGCCTCGACGGTACTGTTCAAGAACGTGGCTGCCTTACGCGCTCGAAACTGGCAGGAGAAGAGCGGCTACACCTATGGCTTACACGGCACGCCAACTACGTTTACGCTCGAGGCGCGCCTGGCTGAAATAGAAGGCGGCACGCATTGCCTGTTAGCGCCGAGTGGCCTCGCGGCGATCGCCATGATCAATCTCGCGCTGCTGAAGAGCGGTGATGATGTGCTGCTGCCGGACAATGCCTACAACCCGAATCGAGAGCTTGCGCATTGGTTGCAAGCTGACTTTGGTATTAGCGCACAGTTTTACGACCCGCTGATCGGTGAGGGAATTGCTGATCTGATCAAACCAAACACGCGACTGGTCTGGACTGAGGCGCCGGGTTCGGTGTCGATGGAAATGCCCGATATACCCGCGATCTGCCTTGCAGCAAAAGCGCGTGGCATACCTGTTGCGTTGGATAACACCTGGTCAGCCGGTATTGCCTTCCGCGCGTTCGAGCATGGCGTTGATATCGTGATGCAGGCGCTGACTAAGTACCAATCCGGCGGCTCGGATGCGCTGATGGGTGCGGTGATCACGTGCGATAAAGCGCTGCACAGAAAAATCGATACTGCGCATATGCGGCTAGGTATGGGGGTCTCTGCGGATGATACCTATCTGGTACTACGCGGTTTGCCGAGTATGAAGCTGCGGTTTGATGCGCATGACGCGTCAGCACGCAAGATAGCTACTTGGTTGAAGCAACGACCCGAGATTGCCCAAGTCTTGCATCCGGCCTTGGAAGATTGCCCGGGTCATGACATCTGGAAGCGCGACTTTACGGGCGCGGCGGGTTTGTTCTCGGTGCTGTTTGATCCCGCCTATAGCGAGGCGCAGACCGATCGTTTTATTGATAGTCTGAAGCTGTTCAAGATTGGTTACAGCTGGGGTGGTGCGAATAGTTTGGCCGTGCCGTATCGCATGTCGCAGATTCGGCGGGAGTGGCCGCATCAGGGGCAGTTGGTGAGATTTAATATTGGATTAGAGGATGCGGATGAGTTAATCAACGACCTCCAACAGTCTCTCACTCGCCTTCAATAAAAAGCTCCTGGCGTTGTTGGTGGTACCTTGCCGGAAGCTACAAGAATAAATTCAGAACACCATCCAGGCCGGAGTAATTGAGCGCCACATGGGCTTTGGTTTGTACTACCGGCTTAGCGCGGAAGGCGATGGATAAACCCGCTACCGACATCATCGCCAGATCATTAGCGCCGTCGCCGATGACGATGGCCGCCGTTGTAGGTACGCCCAATTCACCAGACTGTTCAATCACGGTAGATTTTTTCGCTTGCGCGTCCACAATATTGCCGAGCACGCGGCCGGTCAGTTTGCCGTCTACCACTTCAAGCCGGTTCGCGTGGCTGACATCGAGCTCGAGCTCATGCTCCAGTCGTTCGGTGAAATAGGTAAACCCACCCGACACCAGCACGGTGCGCAGGCCAGCTTGCTTCATGGCGTGCAGCATGGAGTGAGCGCCGAGGGTCAGTTCGAGTCTCTGCTCAAACACACGTGCCAGAGCTGATTCATCCAAACCTTTGAGTAGCGCAACGCGACGTTGCAAGCTCTCCGCAAAATCCAGTGCACCACGCATCGCTGCCTCGGTAATGGCGGCAACCTCGGATTTTAAGCCCTGCATATCAGCGATCTCGTCAATACACTCGATGGTGATGAGGGTGGAGTCCATATCCATCACCAGCAACTTGAAATTTTGTAGCTGAATATCCGCAGCCAGTAGTGCATAGTCAAGCTGCAAAGATTGACATAGCGTCTTCAAGTGATCGAGCGCACCGGTGCTTAATACCTCGGACAAATCGCAGCGCCACGCTTGCTGCGCTACTTGCCTCGGCTGCGGTAGCGCGATCTGGGTTGTGAGTTGTTGAACAGAAGATGGGTTGGCGCCAGGGCCTTGGAGAATTAATTTGATGGGTGAATTGTTCATCGCCTCAAGCGGCTAATGCCTTGATAGTAGATTTCACCTGCGCCACACGCGCAGCGAGATCGGGCATCGTCGCGCTGACACGCAGCTTGTCTTGCCCGGACAGCTTTACGTGTCGATTTTTTTGTACCAGTTCGATGATGCGCATCGGATCAATCGGGGGCTTGGGCTCGAATTGCAGCAGTGCAGATTCAGCGTGCGCATCGATCTTCACGATACCAACGCTGCGCGCTGCCAGTCGAAGACGATGGGTCTCGACTAAAGCTTTGACCGGATCGGGTAATTTACCAAAACGATCAATCAATTCTTCTTGCAGATCATCAATCGCATCTTGTGTTTCGCAGTTGGCGAGCCGTTTGTAGATTGATAAGCGCTCATGCACATCACCGCAGAAATCACTTGGCAGCAGCGCAGGCACATGCAGATTAATTTCGGTGGTACTCGACAAGGGCGCAGCAAGATCCGGCTCTTTGCCATTCTTGAGTGCTTTGACAGCCGCATTTAGCATATCAGCGTATAGCTGGAAACCGATCTCGGTCATTTCACCCGATTGACTCTCACCCAGCACTTCGCCCGCACCGCGAATTTCGAGATCATGCATGGCGAGGTAGAAGCCACTGCCGAGTTCTTCCATCTGCTGAATTGCCTCCAAGCGTCGCTCGGCCAGCTTGCCCAGCGTTTGCATGTCATGCACCAGCAGATAAGCATAGGCTTGATGATGCGAGCGACCCACCCGACCACGCAGCTGATGCAACTGCGCCAGGCCAAAACGATCGGCACGATGCATGATGATGGTATTTGCGGTAGGTACGTCAATACCGGTTTCAATGATGGTGCTACAGAGCAGGATGTTGAAGCGCTGCTGCACGAAGTCACGCATGACTTTTTCAAGCTCTCGCTCGTGCATCTGGCCATGAGCAATCGCAATTCTGGCCTCAGGTAATAGCACTTCGAGTTTAGCCTTGCGGTTATCAATACTCTCGACCTCGTTATGCAGGAAGTACACCTGACCGCCGCGCTTCAGCTCGCGCAAACACGCCTCTCGGATCACGGAGTCTGATTCACCGCGCACAAAGGTTTTAATCGCCAATCGTTTCTGCGGCGCAGTGGCAATGACAGAGAATTCGCGTAATCCTTCGAGCGCCATACCCAAGGTGCGGGGTATCGGCGTTGCGGTGAGTGTCAGTACATCCACCTCGGCACGTAACGCTTTGAGCGCTTCTTTCTGGCGCACCCCAAAGCGGTGCTCTTCGTCGATGATGACTAAACCGAGTCGGTCGAACTTCACATCCGGAGAGAGTAGCTTGTGGGTTCCGATCACGATATCGATCTTGCCCTCCGACAGTCCTTTGAGGGCTTGCGTAATTTCTTTGCCGGTTCTGAATCGCGAGAGCTCGGCGATCTTCACCGGCCAATCTGCGAAGCGATCGGCAAAGGTTTGTGCATGCTGCTCGGCGAGCAGGGTGGTAGGGGCGAGAATGGCGACTTGTTTGCCGCCCATCACCGCCACAAACGCCGCGCGTAGCGCGACCTCTGTCTTCCCGAATCCAACGTCGCCGCAGATCAGCCTATCCATTGGCCGACCGGACGTCATGTCACCAATCACTGCTTGAATTGCAGCGGATTGATCAGGCGTTTCTTCAAAGCCGAAGCTATCAGCGAAGGCTTCGTAGTCGTGCGCGGAATATTGAAACGAATGCCCCTGACGCGCCGCGCGTCGCGCATATAAATTCAATAGCTCAGCAGCGGTATCACGAATTTGCTCAGCGGCTTTGCGTTTGGCTTTATCCCACTGACCCGAGCCGAGTGTGTGCAGCGGTGCGTCTTCTGGCGCAGCGCCGGCGTAGCGCGAGATCACGTGCAACTGGGAGACGGGTACATACAGCTGCGACTGCTTGGCATATTCAAGATGCAAAAACTCAGTCTCGCCCTCACCAAGATCGAGACTGATCAAACCTTGGTAACGGCCAATGCCGTGGTTGATGTGTACTACCGGGTCGCCGATCTTTAGCTCGGAGAGGTCGCGCACCATGGCGTCGACCTGTGTCACCGCTTCTTGCCGTTTACGACCGGCGCGGCGCCCGCTACCAGCGTAGAGCTCAGTCTCGGTAATTAAAGCAAGCTTGCCTAGCGGGCCATGCAGCAATGCGCCGGCGTGTAAGGGCGCAACGCACAGCATCAGCGGCTCGCTACTTGCAATAAAGTCATCCAGACTGTCGGCTACGGTGATGGGTAGCGCGTACTCATCAAAGTAAGCGCGCAGCGTTTCGCGTCTACCGCCAGAGTCAGCGCAAATCATCACGCGGCGATCAGCCTGTTGCAGGAAAGCGCGTAACTGCGCGAGCGGGTCATCGAGCCGGCGGTTGACTGCGATATCTGGCACGGGTGCAGATAATTCGCTCGCACCAACAGGTTCTTGCAGAAACCAACGTCCGTGGGGCTTGAGCTGCGTGAAAAAATCTTCGTCACTCAAAAAGATGGCTTCGGGTGGCAGCAGTGGTCGTTCGCGATCTGCTCTCAGAAACTGATAACGCGAGCGTGTGTCACCCCAGAAGCGCTTGATGGATTCATCGATGTCGCCGACCAGTGCAAACACACTACCAGCAGGCAGATAATCAAACAGCGTGGCAGTTTGCTCGAAGAACAGCGGCAGGTAGTACTCGATACCTGCCGATGCAATGCCATTGCCAATATCTTTATAGATATTGGTCTTGGAGGGATCCCCCTCGAATACTTCGCGCCAGCGACTACGAAAGGCCGAGCGTGCGGCATCGTCCATCGGGAACTCGCGACCGGGTAACAGTCTGACCTCGCGCACCGGGTACAGTGATCGCTGTGTATCGACATCAAAGGTGCGAATACTCTCGATGGTGTCGCCGAACAGATCCAGCCGGTACGGCAACGCGGAACCCATCGGGAACAGATCAATCAGGCCACCGCGTATGGAGTACTCGCCGGGTGACATCACCTGACCGACATGGGCGTAGCCCGCTACGGTGAGCTGTGATCTGAGCTTGTCTTCCGCCAGCGTCTCGCCTTGTTTGAAGAAAAAAGTATGCGCCGCAAGGAATGACGGCGGACCCATGCGCAGCAGCGCGGTAGTGGCAGGTGCGATCAATACATCGCACTGACCGTTGTGCAGCTCGTGTAGTGTCGCTAGTCGCTCAGATACCAAATCCTGATGCGGTGAGAAAGCATCGTAGGGCAGGGTCTCCCAGTCGGGCAGCAAGTGAGCGCGCAAAGTGTGTTGCCCGCGTTGCCCGAACCAGCTGATTTCAGACAGTAGTCGCTGCGCGGCGGGGGCGTCCGCAACAATGACGACCAGCGTCTTGTTGTCGGCTTTTAGCTGGTGCGCGGCTTGCGCAAGCACCAATGCCTCCGCAGCGCCGTGCAGAGCGGGAAGTACGAATCGTGTGCCGGGCTTGGGCAGCTGGGGAAGGTGTGCGTCGGGAGACATGGCGGGCCGGGTTCGGACCGTGGCGGACGAAGGGCTACAATGCGGCCATTGCGAAAGTCGGAATTATAGTTGAGATGAGCCTCCCTAACTGTGTTGCGCTGATACCTGCAGCAGGTGCCGGAACACGCATGGGTGAGGCCACGCCCAAGCAGTATTTGCCGATCGCCGGCAAACCGATGCTGCAGCATGTGATTGATACCTTCTGTGCAGCGCCGCTGATTGATCAGGTGGTGGTAGTCGTCAGTCCTGAAGACAATGACATCAACCAGCTAACGCTTCCCTCACGCTGTACCGTGATGCGCTGTGGCGGTGCTACGCGTCAGCAATCAGTGACTAACGGCTTGCTCGCTCTGTCAGGACAGCTTGATGCCAATGACTGGGTGTTGGTCCACGACGCCGCTCGCCCGGGCCTCACCGTCGCGCTGATCGAAAAATTGATTGCGTTGTTGCGCGATGACGCAGTGGGCGGGCTGCTCGCAATGCCAGTGGTGGACACTATCAAGCATAGCGATGGTCATGGCAGATCGCAGCACACCGTGGCGCGTGATTTATTATGGGCCGCCCAAACGCCGCAAATGTTTCGCTACCAGTTATTGCTGAACGCGCTGCAACGCGCAGTCAACATCACCGACGAGGCGAGTGCGGTCGAGGCACTTGGCCTTCAACCTAAACTGGTCGAGGGCAGCGCGCGTAACTTCAAGGTCACGCTACCGGAAGACGTACTGCTTGCCGAGCTTCATCTGAAAGGAAACGCATGAGCATGCCGCCGTATCGCATCGGGCAGGGGTATGACTGCCACGCGCTGGTGCCGAGCCGTCCCCTGATCATTGGTGGTGTGACCATCCCCCACACCAGCGGCCTGCTCGGCCACTCCGATGCCGATGTGTTGCTGCACGCGATTACCGATGCGCTGCTGGGCGCTGCCGGGTTGGGGGATATCGGGCAGCATTTTCCGGACACCGACCCGGCGTTCAAGGGGGCGGATTCGCGCGTGCTGCTGTGCGCTGCAGCGCAGCAGGTGCTTGCCAGTGGTTATGTAATCGGCAATATCGACGCCACCATCATCGCGCAGTCACCCAAGCTGGCGCCTTACCTGCCGGCAATGATTGCCAACCTCGCTACCGATCTGGAGCTTGAGGCTAACTGCTTGAATTTAAAAGCTAAAACCAATGAGCGACTAGGCTGGGAGGGGCGTGAAGAGGGGATCGCAGCGCATGCTCTGGCACTCCTGATCCGCGGGTGATAATAGTTCTCATCTAGGATTTTCCTTTGGGCCATAGCTTTAGCCAATCGGCCGCATTGAATAAGACAATTTGAGGTTTGCATCCCGCACCGCCACAATCTTACTCGGAAACTTTGACGAAGCAGTCGGTTTTCTTATGCGCTCGTGCGCTGCGCCAGCAACTGTATGGGGCAACGCACGCAAGATATAAACCCCACCAAGGAGATGCAAATGTCCAAGCTGAAAGGCTCGAAGACTGAGGCCAACCTCAAAGAGGCGTTCGCAGGTGAATCGCAAGCGAACCGTCGTTATCTGTACTTCGCGAACAAGGCTGACGTTGAAGGCCAAAACGATGTCGCAGCGCTGTTCCGTTCGACCGCTGAAGGCGAGACCGGCCATGCACACGGCCACCTCGAGTACCTGGAGCAGTGCGGTGACCCGGCAACCGGTCTGCCGATCGGTTCCTCGCGTCAAAACCTGATGGCTGCTGTTGCAGGCGAGACCCACGAGTACACCGACATGTACCCAGGTATGGCGAAGACCGCGCGTGACGAGGGCTTCGACGAGATCGCTGACTGGTTCGAGACGCTGGCAAAGGCTGAGCGTTCACACGCTAACCGTTACCAGAAAGCCCTCGACCAGCTGGTCGACTAATAGGCTGGGTTGTCAGGCCGCGCACGGCACTGACAATCGCTGTTGGTCGTTGACAGGGTTCGGCATTTCTTTCGGTGCCCGCACCCTGTCAACAAAGATGGCTTGAGTAGTACATCGATGCGTAGTCGCCATGAACCGACCGCATCACCTTCCCCCACAAACAACTTACAAGGTAACGCCATGTCCCGTGAAGGCAATCTCGAGGCGCCGACTCGGCATCCGCTGGATTGGCTGAGTGACGATTTCTATAACGAAGAGTCGCTTAATCAGGAGCTCGAGCGCGTGTTTGACATTTGCCACGGCTGCCGCCGTTGCGTGTCGTTGTGCGCGTCGTTTCCAACGCTATTCGACCTGGTTGATGAATCCGAAACCATGGAGGTTGATGGCGTTGCAAAGTCCGATTACATGAAGGTGGTGGATCAGTGCTACCTGTGCGACCTTTGCTACATGACCAAGTGTCCGTACACGCCACCGCATGAGTGGAATCTTGACTTCCCGCATCTGATGCTGCGTGCCAAAGCAGTCAAGTTCAAGAAAGGCGAAGTTTCATCGCGCGACAAGTTTTTGTCGGATACCGATGGGCTGGGCAAGTTTGCCGGCATTCCCATCGTCACGCAGACGGTGAACGCAGTAAATAAAACCAAGCCGGTACGTGCGTTGGTCGAGAACGTGTTGGGTGTCGATAAAGATGCATGGCTGCCTGAATTTGCAACTACTAAATTCCGTAGCGGTGCCGCAAAATCGACGAAGCATCCCGTTAAAGATGGCAAGAACACGCCTGGCAAAATAGCGATTTATTCCACGTGCTATGTGAACTACAACGAGCCCGGCATTGGTCATGATTTGCTGGCAGTGCTTGAGCACAACGAGATTCCCTACGTCATGGTCGAGAAAGAAGCATGCTGCGGTATGCCGAAACTCGAGCAGGGTGATCTGGAGGGTGTGGCTGAGAAGAAGGCAATCAATATTCCCCAGCTGGCCGAGCTGGTGAAGGAAGGCTACGCGATTTTGACGCCGGTTCCCTCGTGCACGCTGATGTACAAGCAAGAGCTGCCGCTGATGTTCCCTGACTGCGCAGATACGCAGCTGGTGAAAGAGGCGATGTGGGACCCGTTTGAGTACTTCGTGGCGCGTAATCGCGATGGCTTGTTGAAGACGGAGTTCAATCACGCACTGGGTAATGTGTCGTACCACATCCCGTGTCATTCACGCGTGCAAAACGTCGGTCGTAAAACTGCCGACATGCTGCAGATGATTCCGGATACCAAGGTCAATGTGGTTGAGCGTTGCTCCGGTCATGCAGGCACTTATGGCGTGAAAAAGGAATATCACCAGATGTCGATGAAAATCGGCAAGCCGGTGTTCAAGGCGATGGCGAGCGAAGCGCCGGACTATATATCGTCCGACTGCCAGTTAGCGGGCCATCACATCGAGCAAGGTATGGAAGTCAACGGCCTGAAGCCGGCAGAAATGGCGCACCCGCTATCACTGCTGCGCAAGGCTTACGGAATTTAAACGGAGGATTGCCATGATTATTTCACGTGATAGCTTGATGAGTCTGGAGGTGTACTCCAAGAAGCGCCCGGAGTTTCGTCAGCAGGTTATCGAGCATAAGAAGCTGCGTACGGTTCATCTGGGTAACCACGTCACTTTGCTATTCGAAGATGAGATGACGCTGCGCTACCAGGTGCAGGAAATGCTGCGCATCGAAAAGATTTTTGAAGACGAAGGTATTCAGTCTGAGCTGGACGCTTACAATCCGCTTTGCCCGGACGGCAGCAACTTCAAAGCGACTATGCTGATCGAGTATCAAAACGTGAGCGACCGTAAAGCGGCGCTGGCGAAGTTGATTGGCATTGAAGACCGCCTATTCGTTCAGGTGGAAGGTCAGCCGCGCGTTTACGCGATCGCGGACGAAGACCTTGACCGCGAGAACGAAGAAAAAACCTCGGCGGTACATTTCGTGCGCTTTGAACTTACTTCGGAAATGAAAGCAGCACTCAAAGGCGGCGCACAGATGATGGTGGGTTGCGATCATCCCAACTATCCCGTGCACCTCGAAGAACTGCCACAGGAAACACTGGCTGCTTTGCTGAAAGACTTGGCCTGATATCGTTTGTCTAGGCAGATTTCAGCCAGATACGAACCGCGAGGCCACCCCCCTCGCGGTTTTTTATGTTCAGCTTTCCACGGTGTCGTTGAACGATACGATCGACAATCGCCAGCCCAAGTCCCGCCCCGTTGGCTTGGCTACGCGCCGTATCCATGCGCGTGAAGGGTCGCAGCAGGTAAGGGATTTTTGATTCAGGGATACCCGCGCCTTTATCTAGTACCTCGACCAGTATTTCGGCGTGATCACGTCGTGCGCGAATCTCGATCTCGGCTCGCCGTGATGACGGTGATTTGCCGTACCGACGTGCGTTCTCGATCAAGTTACTGATGGCACGTGCGATCTCTACCGGATTACCGACGACGTAGAGATTATCTCCAAGCTCGCAATGTAGCCCCACATCAGTGGTGCGCTGCGCTTCCTGCGCGGCTTGTTTGAGTAGTGCCGACAGATCAAATGTCGAGTGCGTGTCCGGCTCCGCAGGACGAGCGTAGTCAAGGAATTGCGCGATGATGGATTCCATCTGCGCTAAATCAGATTGCATACCGCGCTTGGCTTCATCAGACAACGTACCCATCTCGACTTCCAGCAACATACGCGCGATAGGGGTACGAAGATCATGCGAGATACCAGCCAGGATGACCGCGCGGTCAGACGCCACCTGTTCCAGGTCTTGCACCATCTGATTGAAGCTACGGTTTGCCTCACGAATTTCTGCCGGGCCTGACTCGGGCAAACGCGGCGGCGATTTGCCGCGCGCAATCGCGCGTGCCGCTGTTGATAACCGCGCCAGTGGTTGATTGATCAGGCGGCTGATGAATACCGCGCCGACCAGAGATAACAATAGCGTCACGCCTGCCCAGCCTATCCATTGAATACTCGATGCGCCCTCAATGAGGTCTGAGTCCAGCATCAGCCAGTAGTCATCGTCGTCAATATAAAAACTAACCCAGAAGCCTTCCTCACCGTTCACCTCGCCTGCAAACTCGGTTCTATTATCGAGGCGCCGACGTACGTTTTCTGTGACCAGACGAACCAGCTCGGTATCTGGCAGTGCCTCCATGTTGTCGGTGAGTTCTTTGGGGTAGATGCGAATGCCTTGCGTAATCGCGAGGTCCAGTAACAGCTCGCGTCGCAGCATCGGCGCCGAGTGAAGCAACGCAGCGCGGGTAATCGTAACGATCGAGTCGACCTGTGCTGCTATCTGTTCGCTGCGTGGCGTGCGCTCCACCACCCGAAAACTAGCGACCCACGCCGCCATACTCACCGCAATCAAAAATGCCAGCAGGAAGAAGGTTCGCCACAGCAGCCCACTTCTCAGCCAGCTTCGCTCTTGCATGGGCATCGTGTCAGGCTTTTATACCGTCGGGTATAAATACGTAACCCAGACCCCATACGGTCTGGATAAAGCGAGGGGTGGAGGGATCGGGCTCGATCAGCTTGCGCAGGCGAGAGATCTGAACATCCAGGCTGCGATCAAACACCTCGTACTCGCGGCCACGCGCGAGCTCCATCAGCTTTTCGCGCGAGAGCGGTTGACGCGCATGGCGCGCCAATACTTTCAGCACCGAGAACTCGCCGCTCGTAAGTGGTACCAGCTCGCCTTGCTTGGTGAGTGTGCGTTTTTCAAGATCAAAACTGAACTCGCCGAATACATAGGTCTCGGGTTTGTCCGACGGTGCACCTGGCAGGTCATCAGGCAGCGCGCGACGCAGCACGGCAGAAATACGCGCGAGCAGCTCGCGCGGGTTGAATGGCTTGGGCAGGTAATCATCAGCCCCCGCGTCTAGTCCGCTGATGCGGTCACCATCGTCGCCTTTCGCTGTCAGCATGATGACGGGCGTCTGGTCACCGCCGTTCCGTAGCCGCTGACAGATCGAGATGCCGTCCTCGCCGGGTAGCATCAGATCAAGTACCAGCAGATCGAAGCGCTCGCGCAGCCAAAAGCGGTTCATCTCGACGGCGCTGCCAGCGACCACTACCGCGAAGCCACTCTCGCTGAGGAAGCGTTTAAGCAAGTCGCGCAGACGGGCATCATCATCGACCACCAGGATGCGTGCCTGATTGCCGGGACTGCGCTTGGACAAGACGGGTGTGACCGGGTTGGTCGGGCTCATGACCGTATGTTAACGTCGAACGCGCGGTGCAGGTTTGGGTAGCGATGGCTATTACAATGCCTTACAAACTTGGCCCAGGCTCAGCACCGATGACCCGCGTGAAAAAGTACACTAGAGGGCTTGAGGGGGATCCCACTTCCTGAACAGATCGCTATTGATGAACAAACGGCTCTTACCGCTCACCTTGCTAGCCACCTTGATGGTGGCAGGAATGGGTATGGCCGAGACGCCGCCGCGCCCCGCGCCGGGGCAAAGCCGACAGGACTCAGCGCCACCAGCGCAGCCACCCAAGCCGCGACGCGACGACGCCCGTCAAGCCGCACCAGCGCATCCGGCGCCTGCCAGACCTGCGCAGGACGATTCAAAGCGGCCGCAGCGACTCACGCCGGAAGAGCGTAAAGAGTTGCGTCAGCAGATCAATGAAGCAGGGCACGATCTCTACCCGCGCAAGCGCAACGCGCCTTAGTGATGTCGGCGAAGTGCTCGGTTGCCCGATAGGCAGCAACTCGGCTATACTCTCGCCTCCGCGCGGCCGTAGCTCAGCTGGATAGAGTACTTGGCTACGAACCAAGGGGTCGTGGGTTCAATTCCTGCCGGCCGCGCCACAAACACTGCAATAAAGACAACGGGCCAGCACCAAAAGTGCTGGCCCGTTTTTCTTTCCAGTGCCGACTTTGATCAAGCTCGGGTCACCGTGGTCAACCCATGGCAACCAGCGCCAATTGGTAGATTGGGTTTCAATCGCTACGCCCAACCTGTTGCCGCAACTCAGCCAGCTCAGCGCGCAGCGCGCGCAACTCAAGCACGACCGGGTTTTCCGGCGGCTTGGGAGGCTGCTTGCTCGAATTTAAAGAATCTACAATCACCGCAATGAACAAATTAATAATCACAAAGGTAGCGATGAAAATGAATATAACGAAAAACACCCATGCATGCGGGAAGATTTCCATCACCGGTCGCGCTACACCTTCCGACCAGCTTTCCAGTGTCATTACCTGAAACAGCGTGAACATCGTGGTGCCAAGGTCACCAAATAAATCCGGGAAGCGTTCGCCAAACATGTTTGTGGCAATCACTGCGAATACATAAAAGATTACCAAGATCAACCCAAATACGGAGCTCAAACTAGGTAGCGAGTGCAATAAACCCACTACCACTTTACGCATGCTTTCGATTTTATTGACGAGTCGTAGCACCCGCAGTACCCGCAGCGCCCGCAGCACCGACAGGCTACCGGTTGCCGGCACCAAAGCAATACCAATCACGACGAAGTCAAAGACGCACCAAGGATCCTTGAAAAAACCCAAGCCGCGCGCCGCCATTAACAGTACAAGCTCGGCAATAAAAATCCAGAGAATAACTTGGTCGATCAGGTGCAATTCATGACCCGCGACTTCCATCACGGTGTGGCTAGTTTCCAAGCCAAGGATTAGAGCGTTGACGACAATCAGCACAACCAGCGTGTGCTGGATTGTTGGGTTACCGATGAAGTTCTCTATCGATTGTCTCCATCCGGAGCCTTGCGCGACGTGTTCCATGAGCGGCTTGTTATGGGTTTGATAAATTAAACTGCGAAACCCATAATTTTACAGGACGCGTCTAGCTGGCCCTGACGTCACTACGCTTTATATCGAAAGCCATGATGCTTAAGCGGCAGCGAGTAAAGGCGCTTGCCGGTCGCAGAGAACAACGCATTTACCATCGCAGGTATTACGCCACCGATCGGCGGCTCGCCAACGCCACCCCAGAAATCAAGGGTGGGAACCAGCACCGGAATAATTTCGGGTTTGACATTAATTCGAGCCAGCGGGTAATCATGAAAATTCGACTGCTTCACAGCGCCATTTTCGATCGTGATCTCTTCATTCATGATCGCGGAAAGTCCCCAGAACACACCACCCTCAATCTGAGCCTTGACCGCATCCGGGTGCACCACGTGACCACAGTCGATCGCCACCGCAACCCGTTTTACCTCGATCTCTTTACCGTTAGTTAGCTTGAGCTCCACCGCTGCCGCGGTAAAACTGCCGTACGAGTCCACCACGGCGATCCCGCGATGGATACCCTTGGCAGGCGGCTTGCTCCAGCCAATTGCCTCTGCGACAGCGTCCAGCACTGCCAGATCTTTTTTACCTTGAAGGAGTGGACGACGAAACTGCACCGGGTCTTTACCTGCTGCATGCGCCAGCTCATCGATGAAGCACTCACGGTAAAACGGGTTATTGGTATGCGCCACGGCGCGCCAGAAACCTGGCGGTACATGAACATCTCTAATCATATACTCGTTCGTAAAATTCGGCACTGCGTAAGGGTTATCTCTGAATACCCGGGTGTTAATCTGGTCAACCCCGTCTTTGACGAATTGCGGGTAAACCGTGATGGCGATCGATTGATCAGACTGACGCACATGCCAGCCTACCCAGTTGCCTTGTTTGTCCAGCGCGCCGCGAATCTTGACCAGCGATACCGGCCGGTAGCGACCCTGACGCATGTCTTCTTCGCGTGACCATTGCAGACGGATGGGTGTGCCTGGAACCGCCATCGCGATTTTGACGGCCTGTTTAGTGAAATCCTGATGCGGGCCACGTCGACCGAAGCCACCGCCGGCGTGCATTTTGTGCACATGAATTTTTTGCAGTGGCAGTCCAGACGCATCGGCGGCTGCGGCAATCGAAGACTCGCCGTTTTGGGTACCTACCCACACCTCCAACTTATCCGGCGAATAAAGCGCGGCAGCATTTTGCGGCTCCATGGTGGCGTGGTTCATGAAGCCGGTGTAATACTCGGCCTCTAACACCTTGTGTGCATTGGCAAACACGCGATCGACATCGCCATCTTTGCGCGCCACAGGCGCGTTCTGTTGGGCCAGCCCTTCGCGCAAATATCCCATGATGGACTCGCTGGAGACTTTGTCTTTATTGCCGCTCTCCCAGCTCACCTTGATTTTTTGCAGCGCCTGATTTGCTTGCCACCAGTTGGTAGCCAGCACCGCGACCCAATCATCACCGGTCACTACACGCTTGACACCGGGCATGGCAAGCGCTGCGCTGTCGTCATGGCTTTTAAGGAAGCCACCGAACACCGGGCTTTGCAGTATCGAGGCATGCAGCATGCCGGGTAGTCGTACATCGGAGGCGTAGACTTGCGAGCCATTCACTTTGGCCGGGATATCAAATCGTACTGGCGATGTGCCGGCGATTTTCCATTCCTTGGGTGATTTGAGCGGTGGGTTCTCAGGTACGGGCATGGTCGATGCCAGCGTAGCAAGTTCGCCGTAGCGAAGTTTTTTGCCAGACAGGTCAGTCACCACGCCGTTCTCGGCGGTGCACTCGGCAGCTGGCACACCCCACTGCTGCGCGGCTGCCGCAATCAGCATCATGCGCGCCGCAGCGCCGCCCTTGCGTACATAGTCATGCGAGTCACGGATACCACGGCTGCCGCCGGTCGACATATCTTTCCAGATTTTGTTGCGGCGAATATGCTCATTAACGTCAGCATACTCAGCGCGTACTTTGCTCCATTCGCAACCAAGTTCTTCAGCTACCAATTGCGCCAAGCCCGTGAATGTTCCCTGGCCAAGTTCGGAGCGCGCAATACGGATCGTGACCGTGTCATCGGGTGCGATCACCACCCAGTGCGTGACCTCGGCCGCGTCGGCGGCGATGGCATCTGCGCCCTGTATCCCGAGCACTAATGCGCCACTCAGCGCTGCAGACTGCTTCAAAAAGGTGCGACGTGACGTGCGGGTTGGGGCGAGGCTCATGATGTGGCTCCGTTAGGGATATTTTTCATTCTTGATTCTAAAGCAAACCTTCTAATTTATTGTGACGATTGCCGATGCTGAATACATCTTCATGTCACGGTAAACTCGCGCTCAAAGGCAAGGAGACTCTGAATGGATGTCGGTTTGGTATTAGTTTGGCTCGTCGGTGTGAGCGTTGGCTTGTTGCTGATGGCACTGTGGATGCGCGCCCGCTATAGCGCGGCGCAAGCAGTAGCCCAAGAGCGTCTGCGCGCTCTGGAGCTGCAGCTGGCGCAGGCCACCGAGCAGGCAAGTTCCTTGCAGTCACAGTTGTCAATATCGCAGCGCGAATTGGCGGCAGAGGCGGCGCGTGCTTCAGAGCAGCAGCGTCACGCAGATCAGCAGTTGGCGCGTCTACAGCAGATGAGCGAATCGGCCCGCAAGACGCTGACCGAAGAGTTTCAAAATCTCGCCAGTACAATTCTTGAAGATAAATCCAGGCGTTTTAGTGAGCAGAACTTGCAGAGCTTGGGCCACGTGCTTGATCCGTTCAAAGAACGGCTGAATGAGTTCAAGCGGCGGATCGAGGAAATTCATTACCAAGACGCGCAGCAGCAGGCCACGCTGAAAGCCGAGCTTGATAGTCTGAAATCATTAAACCTGCAAATGACCGCTGAGGCACATGATCTGGCGACCGCGTTGAAAGGCCAGGCCAAGAAGCAGGGTAACTGGGGTGAGCTGGTACTTGAAAATGTACTTGCGCGATCGGGTCTGCAAGCGGGCAAGGACTATCGTCGCGAGGTCAGTTTCAACGCAGAAGATGGCAAGCAGCGCCCGGACGTGATTATTTATCTGCCGGACGCGAAGCACCTGATCGTCGATGCCAAGGTCTCGCTGAACGCGTACACGCGCTATGTCAACGCCGAGGATGAGCGCGATCGTCGGCAAGCGCTGAGTGAGCATGTCAAGGCAGTCGCCGACCGTATCAAGGAGCTATCTGATCGCCGTTACTTTGATCTGGGTGAGCTGAACTCGCCCGAGATGGTGTTCATGTTTGTGCCGGTCGAGTCAGCATTTGTAGAGGCGCTGCGAGCGGATGAGACACTGTTTCAGCAGGCACTGGAGCGTAATGTATTGGTGGCTACGCCCACCACCTTGCTTACCAGCTTGAATATCGTGCGGCAGTTGTGGCGACTGGAAAAACAAAATGCGCACAGCGCGGCGCTGGCCGATAGCGCCGGCAAGCTGTATCACAAGCTGGCGGTATTTGTGCGTTCTATGGAAGAGCTCGGCGGCAAGCTCGATGCCGCGCGCAATAGCTACAGCAAAGCATTCGGGCAGTTGTATCAGGGGCGTGCCAATTTGATCAAGCAGGCCAAGGATTTCGAGCAACTGGGGGTTGCTGTCAAAGCCGCATTGCCGCAGCACTTGATCGACAAAGCCGAGCTGGAGCTTGATGTGTTGCCGTTTACTGATCAAGCCGCGCCTGATCTGGGGGAGGGCTCGTTTGAGGATGAGCAGCCTACCGAGCAACAAGACAGGGCGGCGTAAGCATCGCGCCGCGCCTGTTTTGTTGAGTTGCTGCAGCCAGATCAGAACATGTAGCTGGCCTTCACGCCGACAAAATAGTTGCGGCCAGGCGCAGGCTCGAAGAAACGGGTGTTGCCGTCATTAACCCGAATTGATCCGATATAGGTTTGATCAAACAGATTATCGATTCGAGCGTACTCGGTGAATTTCCATTTGCCCTGAACCTGCTGCAATGATGCCCGGATGCTGAAAATCGTATAAGCCGGCGCTGCATCTTTATTCAAGTCGTTAATGAACACCTTGCTGTTGTAACGGCCTTCGATCGCTGTCTCGAGCTGATAAGGGCGGTACCGGTAGGCCAGCTCGGCATACAGCTGCTGCCGATAGGTGCCCGGGATCGCGCTACCTGCGGCCACAGTGCCCGAGTTGTAGTTACCCGGTGCGGTTGCGCCCGTGCCCGTCGCAAATGGCGACTGAAAGCTTGCGTCCAAAAAGGTATACGCTACGTAGGCACTAAGGTCGGGTTGCAACAGCGCTTCCGCCGACAACTCAACGCCGCGGCGCTGGGTCTTGCCGGCATTGCGGTAGCTCGCGGTGGTACCGTTTAATCGATCAATCACGATCTCGTTATCCGTGCTGATATCAAACAGCGCCACGTTCAAACGACTGGTATCTGAAAGTAATGCCTTTGCGCCGACTTCGATATTGGTGCTGGTTGATGGCTTCAGGCCCAGATTCAAACCCGCCGCTGCGTTGGCTGGATCGCTGTAGCTGATTTCAACCAGCGTTGGCGTTTCAAAGCCGGTACCGATGTTGGCGTAGTAATTCAAGGTCGGTGTGGCTTTGTATACCAAGCCCACCACTGGCATGGTCCGGTCAAACGACAGACTTCCCGGCGCAATGTTTGCGGTCGCACCCGGATTCGGTTTCACATCCAGCTTCAGACGCGTATGCCGAATACCAGCGTGCAAATCCCATTGCTCATCCAGCGTAATCAGGCCTTGCGCGTACTGGTCTATGTTGTACGCAGTTTGGTTCTCGTCACGGTTAGCAGCGCCGGGCTGAATGACGCCATTGGTCGCGTTTCGATCAAGCCGCGCATCGTCCATGTAGCCAAGATTCAGACCTACTGACAATTGATACGCTTTTCCAGCAACATCGCCGCGGTTGGTGAGGCGCACATCGGTACCGTAATACGTACGGCCAATACTACTGGCGCGCCCGCTGATGGTGCCGGTTGGCGCGTTGCTGCTGGCGAGATACTGCAAGTTATCGCGCTGACCCGCATAGGTAATGACGTTGACTGTGTTATTCGCGTCGATTGTTTTTTCCAGGTTAAAGCCGATTTGCGTGTTGCTTCGGTTAACCCGCGTGTTGCCGACGATTGCGCCGCGTGTGGCACCGGTGGGGTCATAAAACTGACCACCCGGGAAAGCGCCAGGTTGGTTCGCGCCGGTGCCGGTTCGAACCAAGCCGCCGGGGTCTTGCGCAGATTGATCAAACCAATTGATGAGCGTGCTGAGCTTGGTGTCGTCGCTGATGCGGGTGCCCAGCTTGACAGTCGCTTGCTGCTTATCGTTCTTGCTTTGGGCCCGGAACCCGTTCGATGAGTAGTCCGAAAGATTGAGCTGGTACTCCAGGCCCCCATTCACACCGCTTGCCTCGATGGACTCGCGACGCGTGTTGAAGCTGCCAAACAAAACATCGGCGCCGACCACCGGCGTCTCGCCGGGTTTCTTGGTAAGTAGCTGCAGCACGCCACCAGACGAGTTTCCGTACATCGCAGAAAACGGGCCACGCATGACCTCAATGCTGCCGATCGCATCCAAATCGACGCTGCCCGGGTTACCGATACCGTCGGGCATCGAGAGCGGAATGCCATCCACATACACCCGGATGCCGCGCACACCAAACGACGAGCGCGCGCCAAACCCACGCGAAGAGATTTGCGGATCTTGCGCCATCTAATTGCGGTTTTGCGCTGTGATCCCCGGAATACGCGCCAAGGATTCAGACAAAGTCATACGCAGTTGGTTATCGATATTTTGACGGTCTACTTTGTCGATGGCCATCGGCAAATCGAAGCTGTCTTGTTCAACACGGGTTGCGGTAACCACGACCGGCGAGAGTACTCGGCTGTCTTCATCTGCCGCCACATGGCCGGCGCCAAAGCAACTCGACACTGCGAGCGCCATACTGGTGAGTTTCTTGTTCATGGAATTTGGGGCGTGATTTAAAAAAAGTGCGAATCATAGCCGAGCAGCGACCTGATTTGCCTCATGAATCATTAAACCTATTGCAAACCTTGGATTTTTACGCAACTCGCGCCGTAATCGCGGTGAGATGGCCGGCGCTGAGTCAGTATTAACGATCAAACCACTATTTTATTAGCGAGCTGATAATAAAAAACGGCCCGCATCCGCAGGCCGTCTTGACGCAACTTCAAGCCAGGCCGGTCTAGAACCGGCCGGCGAACCGCAGATTAGCGGTTGGCGATGTACATCGTGATTTCGAAACCGAAACGCAGGTCGGTTGCTGCAGGGGTAGTCCAAGCCATGATGATCTCCTTAAGTCGAACGAGTTTATTTGAATGACACCGCCTGTTGCTGCAAACGGTGGAGCGAATCATGCGCGAAGGGCTTTTTGCGAGCATCGGTGAATATCTGAATCGCATCTAATGAAATTCATGAACCAGCACAGCGCGAGCCGTGAGCCTCAGTACCGGCGCGGGTGGGCTGATATGATCAGGCCCGCAATCATAGTCGGCCAGCAGGATGCCCACTCCCCACAATCACCATGAACATTGACGCCGCGACCGCACACCCTGCAGCGCAGCACCCACCACCGCGCCACGCAAACATGAGCCTCCGGCTGAAGATCAATCTGATCTTCTCCGGACTAACGGTGGTGATATTTGCGGTGCTGCTCGCGGTGGAGATTGCCGGCACGCGTGCCAGCGTGCGTGAAGAGATGGAAGCCTCCAACCGAATCGCCACCCAATTGCTCGGCCGCATTAGTCATTTTTATTCACACCCAATGATGCCTGAGCTGGTCGCGTTTTTGCGCGATACCGGCCGCGTACGCGCCAACGACATCCGGCTCTATGATCAATCCGGTCAGCTGCTGTATGTGTCTCCGCCATCGCAATACAAAGCCGGTCGCGACGCGCCCGCTTGGTACGCAGCGTTCGTGATGCCGCCGATTTCCGAGCGCTCGATTGAGCTTGATGGTGCGCGGCTGGTGCTCACCGCCAACCCTACCCGTGCCATTCTTGATGGTTGGGATAATCTGTCCGACATTTTGTTTTCTCAGTTCTTGTTGCTGCTACTGGCGGATCTATTGTTGTTTTGGCTGGTGGGTCGTTGGCTCGCGCCGCTGGAGCGGGTTGAGCGGGGCCTGCGTGAGATCGAGCAAGGCGATCACCATGTGCGCCTACCACCGTTGAAGGGCAAAGAAGCCGGTGAGATGGGCAGGGCGTTCAACCGCATGGCACAGGCGGTAGAGGACAACATTCAGGTGCGCCAGGCCAGTGCCGAGGCGCAGGCAAGGCTGGATGCGCAGCGAGAATTCACTACCTTGCTGCACGCGCGTATTGAAGAAGAGCGTGCCGCAATCGCGCGCGAGCTGCATGATGAGCTCGGTCAGTCGCTGACCGCGATTCGTAGCATCGCTAAATCCATGATGCAGCATCCCGATGTTGCTGGTGGTCCTCTCGAGCGGCACGCCAGCATGCTGTTTGATACTGCCGGCAAGACCTCGGATGCGATGCGACGTTTGATTCCACGTCTTCGTCCGATTCAACTTGAGGGGATGGGGCTAATTGATGCAATTCGCGATTTATTGACTGAGACCCAGCAGAATCATCCCGAGGTACGTTTCGAGTTGTCAGTGGCAGAGGAGGGCTTGCCAACCCTGGATGATCAGCTTGAGCTATCCGCTTACCGTATCGTCCAGGAAGCCGTCACCAATATTGTTCGGCACTCGGGCGCGAGCCGAGCAACGGTCATGCTTGCTGTCGAATACCGGATACTGAAACTGACGGTCGCTGATAATGGCAAAGGCGCTGAGTCGATGCAACGTGAGGGGCACTATGGCGTGCGTGGTATGCAAGAACGCGCTGAGGCTTTCGGTGGTGACATCGCCTTCGGCCGTAGCACAGAGGGTGGTTTAGCAGTGCATGTATCGCTGCCACTCGGCGTTGTTGATAAGGAAACGGATGAAAAAAACAATTAACGTGATGCTGGTTGATGATCACGCCGTCGTACGATTTGGTTTTCGTATGCTGCTCGAATCAACCGACGATATTAAAGTAGTCGCTGAGGCTGAATCGGCAGAGACTGCCTACCAACACATCCCCACCGCCAAGCCGGATGTGATTGTGATGGATATTTCACTCGGCGGCACCATGGGCGTCGAAGCCACCCGCCGTATCGTTGCGCGCGATAAAACTGCGAAAGTGCTCGGGCTCTCATCGCACGAAGATCCCAGCTATGTGCGTTACATGCTGAAGGCGGGCGCGCTGGGTTATCTCTCGAAACGAAGCGCACCTGATGAGTTGATCCATGCGATCCGGCAGGTGGCTGAAGGGCGTATGTATATTGAAGCCAGCCTGTCGCAGCGTATGGCTTTGGAAGAATTCAACGGCGAGAAGAGCCCGATCGAGGTACTCTCGGAGCGCGAATTTGGTGTATTCATTCAACTCGCCAAGGGGCTGTCGGTAAACCAGATTGCCGAGTTGCTGACCATCTCCCCCCGCACGGTCGGTACGCATTTGTATAACGTGAAGCAAAAATTAGGGGCTGCCAACCAGGCAGAGCTGACCCTGATTGCAGTAAGGCACGGGCTGATCGAGACTTGATACTGCTTTAAAGAGCGTCGCTGCGATGGGTTGCGAATACGCTCATTTGTAGAAAGCCTAAGGAAGTCCCGTAGCAGCAAGCCTACGGCAGTCCTGCGGCAGCTGCGTTCTCTCAAGACAGCAACTGCATCACGCTGTTATAGCGCACCGAAAATGCATTTAGCCGAATGTGATTGTCTTCGTTTGAGTGGCAGACTAGGTGTACTCCCTATTGATCTGGCATTTACATTGCCAGCTGATATTGATGCGTCCAGTCTCGCAGACTACACAATCGCCGTCTTCTTACGACACCGCACCTTCCGCGGATCGTGAGCTGCTGGTTGATATCGAACTTTTTGATGCGCAAGGACGATGGAGACCACGCAACGTCGTGTTCTGCGCTGCGGCAGATCCGGAGCGCGCAAAAAAAATATCGACACGCTGTTTCAGGGGTTTAATGGCATGGTATGGAAAAAGATGGGCAAAAAACTATTTGCGTAGTCACTTTGAGGGCAAGCCAGAGTCCAATGCGCTTTTGCAGCAAATAAAGCAAAAAGGTTTTGTTGATAACAGAGTGTTTCGAGAGACAGTTTTGCGTTGCCTACTACTGTACGAAGATCTGAGGGAAGTCGCTTCGGGAAAGGTCAGTAGGAAGGATCACAAGCCTTCTACGCCGTCGATCATCGATATTGACAAGCTAGCTTCGCAGTATTTTTTCAGGTTGATTGGAGGCAGTGCGCCAGAGACAAGCAATTTGAATGGGTTACGCCGAAAATGGCGCACAACATCACGCGTATTATCGATGAACTTAAGCCGAGTAAGGAGCATGATGAAATTGTGAATAATCTTACCTACTTTATGCTTGCTTATCAGCATTGGTATATGAATCCTCCCGACTCAGAAGAAGAGGGCTCGGAGTTATTGAAGAAAATTTCCAGAGAAATAAAAGAGAAGAAGTATGGCTTTAGGGAAGGAATCGCAGATACTATTTTTTCTGCCGTGGATACCTACAGTCAGCAGCTTGAATCTCGCAAAGTAGACCAAGACGAAATTATATCGACACCGAGAAGCCGGCACGATGAGGGTCACAAAGGTAAGACAACGCCTTGGTCATTGAGCAAGGTGGATCCAAAATTTCGACTGGCGTCTACGCCTATTTTTAGGCGCGTGCCGTTGGATCCCGATAACCCGCAACAAGTCTCTAGTACAGAAAAAAGTGCGAGCGCCGTTAACTCGCCGTTGCTGCCTGGTGGCGTTATAGATGCCGGCACAAAGCCCGCCAAGCTAGTGTAAATGCCGTTTCAGATAATCACTAACCTGGCGCGGTGCGTACCCTGAAATATCACTATTCAATTGCTTCACGATACGTTTATCAACCTGATCCGATAACTGCTTGCGCAAGATACCCAAAAAAGCAGGCGGTGCAACGACGACCAGACTATCGTACTGGCTTGCCTGACATCCTCTATCAAGCACTGCGGCAAGCTGACGTGAAAAATTTTCCTCATCATGTACCGCCTTGCTTACGCGCGGTTGCGCTGTATGTGCGTGCTGACGATCTCCCTTGCCACAAAATCGGCCTCTGGCATCGTGATGAAACTCGGCATCAGAGAACCGGCCCTCAGGGTTCAGCAAGTCTTCAATCTCGTTCAACTTGTCCAGGTCGCCATCGGTCTCGAAAATCCTTGCGCGCGTCCTGTCGGCAACCATCACCCACTGTTTACCCATCGGGACACCTCCGGAATAATAAGGAGTTCGACGCCGTGCTAGGCTAAGCGTTCCCGCTAATGTTGAATAGGACGATCAAACCTACCGCGAAACATTGATGCCGCTCAATTCGGCATCGTAGTCAGGCTTTTACTGTCCGAGCATGAATAAGCTTCACACCCACTACGACAACCTGAAAGTGGCGCGCGACGCGCCACCTGAAGTGATCAAAGCAGCCTACAAAACGCTTTGCCATAAGTTTCATCCAGACCGGCACGCGGGTAGCGAGTGGGCGACTCAGACTTTTCAGTTGATCAATAGCGCGTATGAGGTACTGTCGGATCCAGTACGTCGATCACATCACGATGCCTGGATTACCAGGCAAGAGGCAGCGCATCAACAAACACAATCCACACCAACGGCGCATGTTCCAGCTACAGCCGAACAAGCCTGGTGGCTTCGATATCACAAGCTACTCAAGTCAATTGGCCATGCGTCCCGCAGTACGAAAAAACGAAATAGCCGGCTCACGGTTACCGTCGCGCTTTGGGTATCTATCAGTCTACTTGGCGTAGTTTTGGCGATACTGCATCACGTGTGAAGCGTAGCTATCAGACTGATCAGCTACTTAGATCGTCACGCCCAAACACAAACTGAGTTTGGCCGGCATCGCTGCCCACTGCGCGCTTTCTGCGGATATTTCTCGTGGACTGATTGCGTAGGTGGTCTGGTATCAATTGCTTGACTGAGCAACGTATCTCAAGCAATTGCTCGCAGCGTGCCAAGCGCATGATGCTTAGCATAGCCTGCCGCGCAAGCCATGTATCGCGATACCCCGTGCCTGCGCGAGCAGATGCGTAAAGAAAGCGATTCATCAGTGCCTCAGAAGTGTCGCTGTTGCCTAAGTAATGGTTGCTTTGCATAGTCTGTAAATTGTTGAGAGTGTGATTAGGAGTGGCGTTAACAAGGTGTAGAAAGTCTAGCGTTAATCCTCATAAAATCCAGCGCAGTCCGATTGAGACAAGTCAATGGCGCGTTAGCTTCAGACCGGACCAGCTCGAGCTGGCGACAGTTAGTGCTTTGTCGCGTGTGAGGTGTAGCGCGCCAACGACTAACGATATGCGACAGCGCGTACGCCACTTCTTGAGTAAGTCAGGTATCAGCTGCGTCTGGGTTATCGGGTTATCATGCCGTCGCCCGCGACCTATGCGGTTGTTAACTTTGGAATTTAGGATGATTCGCAACACCGCCTTAATGTTTGCGCATGCGCTACGCATGACCCGCCGCGACTGGCGAGCGGGAGAGTTACGTTTCTTGTTGGTGGCACTAGTGATTGCTGTCGCGGCATCGTCCGCGGTCGGTTTTTTTGTTGATCGTATGAATCGTGCACTCAGCCGCGATGCAGCACAGTTACTGGGTGCCGATTTACTGATACGCAGCGACTACCCATTGAATCAGGTGTGGCGTGACGAGGCTGCGCGACGCGAGTTGTTGCTGGCGGATACTGTCACCTTTCCCAGCATGGCGACTAGCGGCGACGGTAACCAGACCGATACACGGTTGGTAGCGGTCAAAGCAGTATCGGGCACGTACCCGCTGCGTGGTGCTCTGCAGCTGCAACGTGGCGCAATGACTGAAACCGCGCGCGGCGCGCCTGTATCAGGTGAGGTTTGGGTCGATGCCGGATTTTTAGCGTCGCGGCAGATTGCGCAAGGTGCCATGCTGCGTTTGGGCGATGCGAGTTTCAAGATCAGCGCCACAATTTTGCTGGAACAAGACCGTGGCGCAGGCTTCATGAGTTTTGCGCCGCGCGTCATGATTGCCCTCGAAGATCTGCCATCAACCGGCTTGCTGCAGCCAGGATCGCGTATCACCTACCGTTTGCAAGTTGCGGGAGATGGCGAGCAAGTGCGTCGCTACCGCTTATGGTTAGAACAGCAGATCAAAGAAAATGACACGCGCGGCGTTCAGCTGGAGTCGCTGGATGCGGGGCGACCAGAGATGCGCGCGACCTTGGACCGCGCGCGTCAATTTTTGGTGCTGGTGAGTTTGTTAACTGCCATGCTATCGGCGCTCGCGATTGCGTTGGCTGCGCGGCGCTTCATGCAGCGTCATTTAGACGGTGTGGCCATGCTGCGTTGTCTTGGCCTCAGGCAGAGCGAGCTGACACAGATTTATCTGATCGAGTTTTTACTCATCGCGCTCGCAGGTGGTGTCATCGGCGCTATCGCCGGTTTCGCTGCACATTTCCTTCTGCTGCAATGGCTGGGCTCTTTGATGCAAGTCGCTTTGCCTGCGCCTGGTTGGTTACCTTTACTGCAGGGGGTGCTGACGGGGCTGCTGTTGCTGCTTGGGTTTGCGCTGCCGCCGGTGCTGCAACTTAAAAATGTTCCGCACAACCGCGTGATTCGTCGCGAGCAAGCGGCGCCGCAGCCATTCACGCTGGCGGGCTATCTGCTGGCACTGGCTTGCTTTGTCACGCTGCTGCTATGGCAAACCGGTGAGCTGAAGATGGGGCTGTGGACGGCGGGCGGATTTGTGGCAGCGCTCGTGCTTTTTGGTGGTGTCGCGTGGGCGTTGCTACGTGCATTGCGATGGTCACGCGGCGCGGTTGATGCGCCCGCTTGGCGTTTTGCTCTAGATTCATTGAAGCGCCGGCCGGCGTCCAGCATTCTGCAAATTATCTCGCTGTCGCTGGGCCTGATGGCCTTGCTGCTTCTGACAGTCACCCGGCATGATTTGCTGGCCGCATGGCAGCAATCGGCGCCGCCCGATGCGCCCAACCATTTCATTATCAACATACAGCCGGAGCAACGCGCGCCGATTGAGGACGCGCTTCGCACCCACGGTATTCATGAGGCGAAGCTGTACCCGATGATTCGTGGTCGCTTGATACAGCGCAACGAGACAGTGATTGGTCCGCAAAGCTTTACCGATGAGCGTGCGCAGCGGCTAATCGATCGTGAGTTCAACTTATCCACCATGCCGACGCTGCCACCAGCGAATACGCTGGTACAGGGTCGATGGTTCGATACATCAGCGCAGCACCAAGCCTCGGTCGAGCAAGGTATTGCCAAGACGCTAGGGTTACAACTGGGCGATCGTTTGCATTTCGATGTCGCCGGGGTGCCGGTCGAGACCACCATCACCAGTATCCGTAAATTGGATTGGGGATCAATGCGAGTGAATTTTTTCGTGATTCTTGATCCGGTAACCGGCGCTACGCTGCCGAGTACCTGGATCACCGCTGTCTACTTACCACCTTCCAAACAAGCGCTGGTGAATCAGTTGGTGCGTGATTATCCAAATCTGACGGTGGTCGATGTGGGTAGCATGGTGGCACAGGTGCAGCAGGTGATTGGTCAAGTCGTCAGCGCGGTCGAGTTCTTGTTTCTGTTCACGCTTGCCGCTGGCGTGATGGTACTCGCGGCGGCGATGCTGGTCTCGCAGCATGAGCGCGCGCACGAGTCCGCGCTGCTACGGGCGCTCGGCGCCACTCGCGCGCAATTGTCACGCGCGCAGTGGGTGGAATGCGCGCTGGTAGGTTGCAGCGCAGGTCTGTTGGCTGCGATCGGTGCGACCGCGGTGGGTTGGGTACTGGCCAATCAGGTGCTCGATGTGGAATGGATATTCCGGCCCACGGTGCTGCTGGTAGGGCTAGTACTAGGAGGCGTGAGCGCTCTAGCGGGTGGCTGGTTTGGTTTGCATCGCGTCTTGTCGAGACCGCCCATACTAACCCTGCGAGAAGGCTGAGTACCGTCAAGCAAGCAAGCGAGTAGTCCACGTAGAGTCCATCCCTGTGTCGTGTTTTCAGGGATTGGCTCCATGCACAGCAGGTGTGAAGTACAACAGCTCGTTCGCCATCACACGCACGTTTGTGATGCGCATATATTGCATAAGCACCCATATCGTATCGTTCATGCGCTATGGCGCGGTCTGACACTTTGCGTTGTCTTGTCAGCCTCGGCCTGCAGTTCAATGGCGCCCGGTATTCAGTTTGCGAAAGCCAGTGGCGCCGCCGGCGAAGACGCTGATCAGGTGAACCCGTCGATCGAGCCGATCACGCCTGCACTGGTGAAACAGGAGCAGCAAGAGCGAGAGCAACGCGCACTGGATGATATCAGCGCGCTAATGCAAACGCCGCAGCCGTACCGTGTCGGTGTCGGTGATATTTTGAGTATCGTGGTGTGGGATCATCCCAAGCTATCAGCCACCATGCTGCCACCGCAACCCGCTGCAGGAATGGGGCCGATTGGTGTTGCCGCCAGCCCGATGCAACCCGGCGCTGGTTTCGAAGTTGACCAAAACGGCATGCTGGATTTTCCGTACGCTGGTCGGATGATGGTGCTGGGCCTCACGCCTGGCGATATTCACGCCTTACTCACCACCAAGCTGGCAAGCTATTTACGCGAGCCCAAAGTCACGCTGAAGGTTCAGCGCTACCGAAGCCAGCGTGTGTATGTCGATGGCGAGGTGAAGCTACCTGGTGTGCAGCCCATCAACGACCTGCCGATGACACTCACCGAGGCTATCAATCGTGCGGGCGGCATGAACCCGCTGGCTGATCAGAGCCGTGTGCTGCTGACGCGCGCGCACACCACCTATGTCATTAATTTACCGCAGCTGGTACAGCGAGGTGTCAACCCAGCACGGATCATGCTGGCTAATGGTGACTTGGTGCGTGTGATGTCACGCGACGACAATAAAGTTTTTCTGTCAGGCGAGGTGAGCTCGCCGCGAGCGCTGCCAATGCGCAATGGAAGACTCACCCTGAACGAGGCTTTGGGTGAGGCGGGGGGTATCAACCCGGTAACAGGTGATGCACGCAAGGTATACGTCGTGCGTCGCTCGGTCGGGAGCTCGCGCGTGTATCAGCTAGATGCCAACGCGCCCGGTGCGCTCGCGATCGCCGAGGGCTTCGAGCTGCAGCCTAAAGATGTCGTGTTTGTAGCAGCCACACCGCTCACCAACTGGAGCCGCACCATGAGCGCCATGATCCCGGGCTCGCTACCTACTGCAGTCATTGTGACCACTCCGCCCCCTGGCCGTTGATCTCGTCAATATGTCGACCACACCTTCGGATATGCATCGAATCTCATCTTCCCATCTGCAACTGGGCTATGCGGGAGAGTCACCGCTGATCTTCTCCGATGATCGAGAAACCGATCTTCGCAGCTATCTCGATACCCTGGTGCGGCATGCCTGGATGATCGGCTGGGTCACCTTGATCATCACGTTGCTCGGAACACTGTATGCGTTTACTGCGCGACCGGTCTATGAGAGTAGCCTGGTGGTTCAGGTTGAAGAGAAAGGTCAGCGCGATCCTAAAAGTATTTTGGGTGAGGCCGGCGCGATCATTGACTACAAACCGTAGCCTCAACCGAGGTTGAATTACTACGATCGCGCTTGGTGGTGGCGCGCGCAAATTGATCGTTTGGGCTTGAACGTCAGCGCGCGCCCTGAGCGCTTTCCCGTACTCGGATCTTTGGTCGCGGCCACCGGCATCAGCCACTGGGTGCCGGAACTGCGTGGTTTAGGTGGCTATGCCTGGGGCGATGAGCGGGCGGAGGTTGGCGTATTCGATGTGCCGGAGTATTTAGAGAATCGGCCATTCAGCCTTCAGGTGCTGGAGTCTGGGCGCTACCGGCTGACTGAACCGGATAGCGGCATCGCGTTGGAAGGACGTATTGGTCAAAGCGTGAGCGAGACCACTGCCTATGGCCCGATTGATCTGCGACTCGATAACATCGATGCCGCGCCGGGCACGCGGTTCACCTTGGTCTGTCGCTCTCGAATTGCCGCGATTGAGGCAGTGCAGAAAGCACTGGATGTGCAGGAAGTAGGCAAGCAATCCGGTGTGATCGTCGCTACCCTGAAAGGCGGCAGCGCAGCCGAAGTGTTCCGCTTGCTGACCGAGATCAGCCGCGAGTATCTCGCACAAAATAGTGCCCGACGTACCGAGGAAGCCGATCGGTCGCTCGCCTATTTGAATCAGCGCCTGCCGGAGGTCAAGCATCAGCTCGAGACAGCAGAGGCGCGCTACAACGCATTTCGCAATCTGCACGGTACGGTCGATGTTGGTGAGGAGGGTAAGCTCAATCTTCAGCGTTCCGCAGCGGCGCGCACACGCAAAATCGATCTCGAGCAAAAGCGCGCCGAGCTTCTTTCTCGGTACACCGCAGCTCATCCGGCGGTGGTAGCTATTGATCAACAACTCCGCGAGGTAGCGCAAGATTTGCGCGATACAGCGACGCAGCTCAAGCAGCTGCCGCTGCTCGAGCAAGAAATGGTCAGATTAACCCGTGAGGTCAAAGTGAATGGTGAGTTGTACGCTGCGCTGACTACATCAGCGCAGCAGCTGCAACTCATCACGGTCGCACGCAGCAGTAATGTGCGTTTGATCGATGCACCTGAGAAGCCCGATCAGCCGATCACGCCGAACCGTCCGCGGATTGTCGCGCTGGCGATGTTTCTTGGTATGTGTGTGGGTGGCGTACTCGCATTTCTACGGCGCTCGATCCGTAGCACGATTGACGATCCTGATGCGCTTGAGCGGGCCTTTGGCTTGCCCATATACGCCAGTATTCCGCACAGTCAGACCCAGCAGACCTTGGTTGAGAGTAGTCGTGATCCAACCAAGTTGCCGCTGCTGTCGCGCATCGCCAGTATGGATGTGGCGGTAGAAGGATTACGAAATCTACGATGTGCGCTGCAGTTTTGCATGAAGCAAAGCAAAAACAATATTGTTTTAGTCACGGGCCCGACTGCGGGCATTGGTAAATCATTTGTGTCGGTAAACCCGGCGGCAATCATGGCGGCCTCAGGTCAGCGCGTTTTACTCATCGACGGTGACCTGCGCGATGGCCAGTTACATCGCTATTTTCATGCCGAGCGCGCCAATGGATTGACTGATCTCCTGAGCGGCCCGTCG
>Ga0194129_10000964_pt1 | contig 50687 bp, 47 predicted proteins | sample TA2KigCa35mmetaG_FD_150862 | JGI IMG/M metagenome (GOLD analysis project Ga0194129, IMG submission 150862) | Freshwater microbial communities from Lake Tanganyika, Tanzania - TA2015038 Kigoma Deep Cast 35m | ecosystem: Environmental > Aquatic > Freshwater > Lake | place: Tanzania: Lake...
ATGAAGATCGACCTCGTCGGGCCGTCGCGCCGCGGCCTCGCCCTCGGCCTCAACGAGGCGGCCGGCTACCTCGGGGTCGCCCTGACCGCGCTCCTGACCGGCGCGCTCGCCGCGTCCTACGCGCCGCGCGAGGTGGTCTGGGTCGGGGCGGTCGCGATCATCGCCGTCGGCCTCGTCGCGTCGCTCGCCCTCGTGCGCGACACCGGGGCGCACGTGCGGCTCGAGCAGGCCGCCCACGGCGCCGGCGACGGCCCCGCCCTCGGCCTGCGGGGCGCGCTCGTGCAGGCCACGCTCCGTCAGCCGCAGCTGAGGGCCTCGTGCCAGGCCGGCCTCGTCAACAACCTCAACGACGCCCTCGCCTGGGGCCTCGTGCCGCTCTACCTCGCCGCCGCCGGGGCGCCGCTCGGCCGGATCGCGATCGTGGCGGCCGCCTACCCGCTGGTCTGGGGCGCCGGCCAGCTGGCCACGGGCTGGGCGTCCGATCACGTTGGGCGCAAGCCGCTGATCGTGCTCGGCATGCTCGTGCAGGCGGGGGCGCTAGCCCTGCTCGTGGCCGGCGGCGGCGCCTTCGGGCCGGCCCTCGCCGCCGCGCTCCTGCTCGGCGCCGGCACCGCGCTCGTCTACCCGACCCTGATCGCCGCCGTCTCCGACGCGTCGGAGCCCCGCGACCGGGCCCGCATCGTCAGCGTCTACCGCTTCTGGCGCGACGCCGGCTTCGCGCTCGGCGCGCTGCTCGCCGGGATCGTCGCCGACGCCGTCGGCGCGGACGCCGCGATCGGCCTCGTGGCCGCCCTGACCGCGGCCAGCGGGCTCGTCGTCGCGGCGACGCGGTTCCGCTGATGCGTGGTCCCGCCGCCCCGGGCTAGACTGCGCGCCGACCCGCCGACGTAGCTCAGTTGGTAGAGCACATCACTCGTAATGATGGGGTCCGGGGTTCGAATCCCCGCGTCGGCTCTCAAGATCCCACTTGCTGAGCGATTGCGGTTCAGCGCTCATGGACATGAGGGGTCCGGGGGGTCCTTGAATGGACCGCTTCCTTCCCGCGGATCTTCCCATAGGCCGGTTCAGACAACGGACAATCGCGTTGCTCACGTGATCCGGGCTTGGTTGAGCATCGGTTGAGTGGGGGACCGGGCAGATCGGCCAGTTCTCCTGGGGCCAATTTCGCTCAACACGACTGACGTGTGGGGTAGTCCCGTACGCCTTGTGCCGGACATCATGAAGGAGCCGCTGAATGGATGATTCTCGAAAATTGGATCGTGACGACCTTCAGAGGCAGGTCGTGGATGGTGATGTGCAAGCCGTGGTTGAGCTAGGCCTTCTCGCCGCGGAGTCGGGTGATCTAGGAACGGCACGCGAGTGGTATCTGAAAGCCGCCGAATTCGGAGAATCAAGGGCGATGGTCAGTCTCGGTGGCCTCGCCGAGGAGTCTGGTGATCTCGACACGGCACGTGAGTGGTGGCTCAAGGCCGCCAAGCTCGGGGACGAAGACGCGATTACGCGTCTCAACGAGCCCTAGTCAGAGTCCACCATGTTCCGTACGCTCACCCTGCGGACGGACTGTAGGAGCGCGGGGTGGACGCAGGCAAAGACGACGATTGGGAGGCTCTCGAGCGGCGGGCCGCAGACGGTGACGTCGATGCGATGATCATTCTCGGTGCCCTTGCTGAGGAGTCGGGTGATCTTGAGGCGGCACGCGAGTGGTATCTCAAGGCCGCTGAACTGGGTGACTCGGGGTCGATGGCCGGTCTCGGTGCCCTTGCTCAGGGGTCGGGTGATCTTGAGGCGGCACGCGAGTGGTATCTCAAGGCCGCTGAACTGGGTGACTCGACAGCGATGGCCAATCTCGGGGTTCTTGCTGCGGAGTCGGGTGATCTCGAGGCGGGGCGCGAGTGGTTTCTCAAGGCCGCTGAGAACGGCGACGAAAACGCGGCAGCAATCCTCAACCAGCTCGGCGAATAGGCCGACTGCGGCCGGCGCCCTGCAGCTGGGCCAGGACGGTCGCGGGGACGGCGACGGTGATCGCCCGGCGCTGGCCGTCGCCGCCGATGGCCACCGCGAGCAGGCCGAGGGCGAAGCCGAGGACGGGCGGCGACAGCAGGCTGTCGATCGCGAGCTGGAGCGGGTCGGAAGCGCCCATCTGCGGCATGATGTGGGTGATCCGGAGCACGTTCCGCGCGGATCAAGTGGGCGTTAGATCCACGGTCCTCGCGCGTCTCCTACAGTAAGTACGCACGGATATGCGCCATCCTCGCCCGATCACCCTGCTCCTCGCCCTCGCGGCCCTCGGGGCCGCGCCTGCCCTCGCGCAGGGCGCCGAGGGCGACTGGATCGTGATCCTCGACGACGACCAGAACGCCGCCCGCGTGGCGGCGGGCGAGGAGCGCCGCGGCAACGAGGTCGACGAGGTGTTCCGGGCGGGCGTGGAGGGCTTCGTCGCCGAGCTCGACGCCGCCGACGTGCAGCGCCTGCGCCGCGACCCGCGCGTCGCGGTCGTCGAGCCGGACCGGATCGTCACGGTGCTCGACGGCGACGGCGTCGCCGAGGTGCCCGCCGGCGCGAAGATCGGCGCCCCCATCGCCGGCCGCTACATCGTCACGGTCGACCCGGGCGTCGCGCCCGCGTCCGTGGCGCAGGCCGCGGGCGCCCGTCCCCGGGCGCTCTTCACGCACGCGATCGACGGCTTCGTGGCGGACCTCTCGCCCGCGCAGCTCGCGGCGCTCGCCCGCGACCCGTCCGTCGAGCGCATCGAGCAGGACCGCGTCGTCGGCACGATGGCCGCGCAGTCCGGCGCGACGTGGGGCCTCGACCGCATCGACCAGCCGACGCTACCCCTCGACGGCATGTACGTCTACGACCGCACCGGCGCTGGCGTGCGGGCGTACATCATCGACACCGGCGTCCTCGGCACCCACACCCAGTTCAGCGGCCGCACGGCCACGGGCTACACGGCGATCGCCGACGGCAACGGCACCACGGACTGCCACGGCCACGGCACGCACGTCGCGGGCACCGTCGCCGGCTCCGTCCACGGCGTCGCCAAGGGCGCGACGATCGTGCCCGTCCGGGTGATGGGCTGCACGGGCTCCGGCTCGACCTCCGGCGTCATCGCCGGCGTCGACTGGGTCGTCGCCGACCACCAGGCCGGGCAGCCCGCCGTCGCCAACATGAGCCTCGGCGGCGGCGCCTCCACCACCCTCGACGCGGCGATCGCCCGCGGCACCGCCGACGGCGTGACGTTCGTCGTGGCCGCCGGTAACTCGAACGCCGACGCCTGCACCCAGTCCCCCGCCCGCGCCCCGTCCGCGCTGACGGTCGGCTCGACCACCTCGAGCGACGCGCGCTCGTCCTTCTCGAACTGGGGCAGCTGCGTCGACCTGTTCGCCCCGGGCTCGTCGATCACGTCCGCCTGGCACACGTCGGCCACCGCCACCAACACCATCTCGGGCACGTCGATGGCATCCCCGCACGTGGCCGGCGTCGCGGCGCTCCTCCTCGAGGCCGACCCGGCCGCGAGCCCGACGACGATCGCGAGCCGCATGCTCGCCCAGGCCACGCCGTCCGTCGTGCAGGGCGCGGGCACCGGCTCCCCGAACCTCCTGCTCGCCTCGCGCATCGCCGCGCCCGTGCCGATCACGCTGCCCGGCGCGCCGCGCAGCCTCGCGGCGGCCACGGCCGCGCAGCGGATCACGCTGTCCTGGGACATCCCGCTCGATGCGGGCGGCGCGGCGATCACCGACTACGTGATCCAGCAGTCGGCCGCGGGCGGCGCCTGGACGGCCCTCAATGACGGGGTGTCCGGGAGCACCGGCTACGTCGTCACCGGCCTCGTCAACGGCACCGCGTACGCGTATCGGGTCGCCGCGGTCAACAGCGCCGGCCAGGGCGCCTGGTCGGCCACGGCCACGGGGATACCCCAGCCCGCCCAGCTCAACGACGACTTCGAGGGCCCCGTGGTTATCGCCACGACTCCCGGCTCCGTCACGGGCACCACCGTCGGCGCCACCCGCCAGACGGGCGAGCCGACGCACGGCGGCTACGGCGCCTCGGCCTCGATCTGGTACCGCTGGACGGCTCCGGCCGCCGGCACCATGACCCTGACCACGGCCGGGTCGTCGTACGACACCCTGCTCGGCGCCTACACCGGTACGAGCGTGTCGGCTCTGACGACCCTCGCCGCCAACGACGACGCCGACGGCACGCTGCAGAGCCGCATCGCCTTCGCCGTCACCGCGGGCACCGCGTACGCGATCGCGATCGACGGCTACGGCGGCCAGTCGGGCGCGACCCGCCTCAACTGGACCTTCGAGCAGGTGCTCCCGCCGAGCGCCCCCGACGCGCCGACCGGCGTGTCCGCCACGGCCGGCAACCGCCGCGTCGCGGTGTCCTGGCTGGCCCCGGCCTCCGACGGGCGCAGCGCGATCACCGGCTACACCGCGACCGCCGCCCCGGGCGGCCTGAAGTGCCAGACCACGGGCACCCGCAGCTGCACGATCACGGGCCTCCAGAACGGCTCGAGCTACACGGTCACCGTCACGGCCTCGAACGCGATCGGCACGAGCCCCGCCTCGGCCCCGTCGAACGCCGTCACCCCGCGCGCCACCCAGCGCCCGCGCCAGGCCGCCACCTGGGGCCTCGACCGCATCGACCAGCGCCACCTGCCGCTCGACGGCGCGATGGACCTCGACGCCGCGAACGCCGCGGCCGCCGGGGGCGAGGGCGTCACCGCCTACGTGATCGACACGGGCATCCGCGCCGACCACGCTGAGTTCGAGGGCCGCGTCCTGCCCGGCTTCGTCAGCGTCAACGGCGGCGGCGACGACGGCTTCGGCTCCGAGGACTGCGACGGCCACGGCACGCACGCCGCCGGCACCGTCGGCGGGCGCCTCTACGGCGTCGCGCCCGCGGTCAACCTGGTGCCCGTGCGCGTCCTCAACTGCTTCGGCGCGGGCTACTCGTCCGACGTGATCGCCGGCATCAACTGGGTCGCCCAGCAGCACGCCGCGGGCGCCCCGGCCGTCGCCAACCTCAGCCTCGGCGGGCCCAAGTCGGCGGCCATCGACGCCGCGGTCGAGGCGCTCGTCGCCGACGGCGTGGTCGTGGCGGCGGCCGCCGGCAACAACGGCTCCGACGCCTGCGCGACCTCGCCCGGCGGCGCCCCGAGCGCCCTCACGGTCGGCGCCACCGGCGAGGACGACCAGCGCGCCTGGTTCTCGAACCGCGGACCGTGCGTCGACGTGTTCGCCCCCGGCGTCGGCATCCTCTCCGCCGCGATCGACAGCCCGACGGCGACGGCGGTCCACTCCGGCACCTCGATGGCCTCGCCGCACGTCGCCGGCGCCGCGGCGCTGGTCCTCGCCAGCTCGCGCAGCGCGGGCGTGAACGTCGTCGCCGCCTCGGTGATCGGCAACGCCACCGTCGGCCGGCTCGGCGACTCCGCCTCCGGCTCGCCCGACCGCCTGCTCTACATCGGCTCCCAGCCCGACGAGTCCGCATCGCCCCTGCCCGACCGGCCGGCTGCGGCCCCCGCGGCCCCGACGGGCGTCCCGGAGACCGTGTCGCGCCCGGCGACCGCGGCCGTCCCGGCGCCCACGGCGCCCCGGGTCACCAAGGTGCGGCGCCTCGTCGGCGCCGTCGAGCTCACGCTCACCGGCGCCCCCGGCGCCAAGTACCGCATCTACATGGGCAACCGCCTCGTGATGTTCACGCTCGACTCGACGCCGCGCCTGCGCCTGCCCGCGAACGGCAAGGCCGTGTTCCGGGTCAAGGCGGTCGGCCCGGGCGGCGCCTCGGCCTTCTCGAACCGCGTCGTCGTGACGCCCTCGCGCGTCCGCGTCGGCGGCTGATCCCGCCGCCTGCGGCTAGGGTATCCGCGACACGGGAGGCCGGGATGGCGACTTGCGGCGAGGCGGCGATCCGCCTGCTCGAGCAGTACGGGGTGGACACCGTCTTCGGGATCCCGGGCGTCCACACCCTCGAGTACTACCGCGGTCTCGCCGACTCCCCGATCCGGCACGTCACGCCGCGCCACGAGCAGGGTGCGGGCTACATGGCCTGCGGGTACGCGCGGGTCACGGGCCGGCCCGGCGTCTGCATCCTGATCACCGGCGCGGGCCTGACCAACGCCGCCACGGCGATCGCGACGGCGCACCACGACTCGCTGCCCCTGCTCGTGCTCTCGAGCGACACGCAGACGGCCGACGCGCGCCGCGGGCACGGCGCCCTCCACGACCTCCCCGCCCAGCCCGCCTTCATGGCCACGATCACGGGCCTGACGATCGAGGTCACCGACCCCGCGGACCTGCCGGACGCCTTCGCCCGCGCCTGGGAGGCGCTGACCGCCCGGCGGCCGCGCCCCGTCCACATCAGCGTGCCCTTGGACGTGCTCGCCCAGCCGGCGGCCGGCGACGCGCGCCGGCCGGACCGCTCCGCGCGGCCGGCGCCCGACCCGGCGCTGATCGCCGAGGCGGCCGACCTGCTCGCCGCGGCCGAGCGGCCGATGCTGCTCCTCGGCGGTGGCGCGACGGGCGCGCAGGCCGAGGCGATCGCCCTCGCCGAGCGGCTCGGGGCGCCGACCACCTCGTCGATCGCGGGCCGCGGCATCGTCCCCGACGCCCACCCCCTCGGCCTCGGCGCGACCGCGACCATCGGTCCCGTCCACGCGGCCCTCGCCGCGGCCGACGCCGTGGTGGCGGTGGGCACGGAGTTCTCGGAGACGGACTACTTCTACGCGCCCGGCTTCGCGCCGCCCGCGTTCGCCGGCGACCTGATCCGCATCGACATCGACCCCGGGCAGCTGCACAAGCGCCGGCCCGCGCGCGTCGCGATCGAGGCCGACGCGGCGCTCGCCATGGCCGCCCTCGAGGCGGCACTCGCCGAGCGCGGCCGCGACGGGGCGGGCGGCGCCGAGCGCGCCCGCGCCCTGCGCGACGACCCCGCGGGCTGGGAGGGCATGGCGGAGTTCCGGGGGGTGGTGGCGGCGCTCGCGGCGGCGCTGCCCGAGGACGGCGTCCTCGCCGTCGACTCGACGCAGCCGGCGTACGCGGCGGCGCACCTGTGGCGCTCCACCCGCCCCAACTCGTACCTGCCGTACGGGGGCTTCGGCACGCTCGGGCCGGCGCTGCCGATGGCGATCGGCGCGAAGCTCGGCGCGCCCGAGCGCCCGGTGATGGCGCTGGCCGGGGACGGTGGCTTCCTGTTCACGGTGCAGGAGCTCGCGACCGCCGTGGACCTCGGTCTGCCGCTCGCGATCGTGCTCTGGCAGAACCACGGCTACGGCGAGATCCTCGACTCGATGGAGCGGGCCGACGTGCTGCCCGTCGGCGTCGACACGACGGCGCACGACTACCTGGCGATCGCCGAGGGCTTCGGCTGCCGCGCCGTCCGCGCCGGATCCCTGGACGACCTCCCCGCGCTCGCCGCCGAGGCCTTCGCCGGCGACCGGCCGACGCTGATCGAGGTGGTCGCGGAGCGCGTCGCGCCGGGCGCCCTGCCCGTGCGCTGAGCGAGCCGCGCCGCTGGTACGGTGGGCGCGTGTCCGGCCGGGTCCTCCGCCTCGCCCTCCTGTCCGCCGCGGCCCTCCTCGTGCTGGCCGCGCCGGCGGCGGCCGCCCCGACCGTGTCGTGGCGCCTGATCGACGAGCGCCCGCACGACCCCCGCGCCTACACGCAAGGCCTCGTCGCCCACGGCGGCGTCCTGCTCGAGAGCACGGGACTCTACGGCGAGTCGAGCGTCCGCCGCGTCGACCCGGAGACCGGACGGGTGCTGAAGCGGGTGGCGCTCCCGGACCGGTATCACGGCGAGGGGCTGACGGTCCACGGCGGCCGGGCGATCCAGTTGACCTGGCTCGAGGGCCGGGTGCTGCTGTGGGCGCCGGGCACGCTCGCCGCCGCGGGCGCGCGGGCCTACGCGTGGGAGGGCTGGGGCCTGACGACGGACGGCGACGCCCTGATCGCCTCCGACGGCTCGGATGTCCTGCGCTTCCTCGACCCGGTCACCTTCGCGGTGCGCCGGTCCGTGGCGGTGCGCGACGGCAGGATCGCCGTGCCGCGGCTCAACGAGCTCGAGTACCGCGACGGCGTCGTCTGGGCCAACGTCTACCAGTCCGACCGCATCGCCCTGATCGACCCCGCGACGGGACGGGTGCGGGCCTGGCTCGACATGGCGCGCCTGCGGTCCCGGCTCGACGGGCGGGGCGAGGTCCTCAACGGCATCGCCCGCGACCCCGTCACGGGCCACATGGCCGTGACGGGCAAGTTCTGGCCGCGGCTGTTCGCGATCCGGCTGGCCGGGCGCCTGCCCGCCTAGGCGAGCTCGAAGCGGATCGGCAGCGCGCCGACCTGCAGGGTGCTGGCCCCGAACGCGTGCAGCCTCTCCCTGCCCTCGACGATCGTGAGGAAGTGGTTGCCCGCCAGCGGCCCGGCCTTCGAGGCGAAGCAGCACGGCCCGTACGGGAACAGGAGCTCGCACTCGGAGATGCCGCCGGGGTACCAGAGGATCTCGCCGGGGGCGGGGTGGCTGGTGGCGTCCTCGAAGGGCACGCCGAGGTCGAAGTCGCCGAGCGAGATCCAGCAGGACTCGCCGCTCCAGCGCACGTGGATCAGCTGCTGCTCGTAGGGCAGGAGTTCCAGGAACGCGGCGCACGTCTTCGGCGCCTTCTCCGGCTCCATGCGGGCGAGGAACTCCACGTCCCCGCTCGTGATGCGGATCATCTGCTCGGCCATCGCCGTCCCCCTCCGTCGGACCGGGGCATCATGGCGGACGGGCCTACGGGGCGAGGCGCTCGAGGCCGGGCACGCGGTCGAGGTCCCGGTCGAACGAGGCCACCACGGGCGGGCCGTCGACCAGCGCGTGGGCGGCGATGACCGCGTCGGGAAGGCCGCAGCCGCGCTGGACGTGCAGCTGCAGTGCGGTCGCGAGGAGCTCGGAGTCGGTCGCGATCGCCGGCATGGCGAGGACCTCCTTGAGGGTCCGGGCGACCAGCTCACGCGGGTAGCCGTAGACCGTGCGCAGCACGAATGCGGTCTCGAGGAAGACGTCCGGGGTCAGGATCAGCGCCGTTCCGCGGTCGAGGAGCCGGGTGGCGCGGCCGGCCAGGGCGGGGTCGTCGCGCGTGATGTGGCGGATCAGGACGTTCGTGTCCAGGTAGGCGCTCACGCGGGCTCCTCGTCCTCGGGCCGCCAGTCCGGTGACTCGCGGCGCACCTTCGCCTCCCAGCGGCGTCGGCGCTCCTCGTCGACGAGCCGCTTGCGCTCCTCGTCGGTCATGCGCCGGATGTGCTCGGGCACCTCGGGCACCTCCGTCTCGCCGGGGCGCGGGCAGCGCTCGATGGTGACCTTCTCGCCGAGCATCGAGATGATCACCGCATCTCCGGCCTGCAGGTCCATGAACTCGCGAACGGCCTTCGGCACGGTCAGTTGGCCCTTGCTGGTCATCCGTGCGAGCACGGCGCCGCCGTAGCCGCGGGTGCGCTTCGGCGGGTCGACCGGCTCCGGCATCCTGCTCCTTTCGGTATCAGGAACGTAAGGATTAGTGGTCTCGGTGGGTTCCATGCCGCCAGCGTCTGCGAGGATGACCGTGCCGATGGCGCGCGCACCCCACCCGGACCCGGACGCCCTCTCGCCGGCGACGCGCGCCGCGCTCGCGGGGCTGCCCGGCAACAACGTCTTCCAGGCGCTCGCGCACGCCGATGCCGCGTTCGCGCCGCTGATGGCCCTGACCGCGAGCCTCTGGAACGACGCCGACCTGACCCCCCGTCGGCGTGAGCTGGCGATCCTGCGCACCGCCCGCCTCGTCGGCTCGGACTACGAGTGGATGCACCACGTCGAGGTGGCCCGGATGGTCGGGATCGGCGAGGACGAGATCGCGGCGATCGACGCGGGCGACCTCGCTGCGGGCGGCTTCGCCGCCGCCGACCGCCTGCTCCTCGACGCGGTGCCCAGCTTCCTCGAGCGGCGCCGCACCGACGACGCGGCCTTCGCGGCGCTGCGGGACGCGATCGGGCTGCGCCAGCTCGTCGAGCTGCACCTCGTCGTGGGCCTCTACGCCACGATCGCGGCCGTCGTGGCCGACCTCGACGTCGAGCCCGATGCGCGCTCCGGCGCGTTCGAGCTCGACCACGACGCGCACGGCCCGCGGCTCGGCCGCTGAGTCCGGCTCAGATCAGGCGCGCGAGGCGCTCGGCCGACTCGTCGCGGCCGATGATCACCTCGGACACCATCGACGGCGCGAACAGCCCGTGCGCGACGACGCCCGGCACCGAGCCGAGCCACGCGTCGAGGGCCTCGGGGCCGCCGATCGCACCCGTGTAGTCGGCGATCACGCCGCCGTCGGGGCTGCGCGGCACGTCGCGCAGCTCGACGTCATGGAGGCGCCGCAGCGTGCTGGACAGTCCGTACTCCATCAGCTCGAGCGGGACGGGCGCCCGCAGGCGCTCGACGACCTTCGACGAGTCGGCGATCACGACGAAGCGGTCGGTGGTGGCCGCGACCACCTTCTCGCGCGTGTGGGCGGCACCGCCGCCCTTCACGAGCCACCAGTCGGGGGCGATCTGGTCGGCGCCGTCGATCGCGATGTCGAGCCGGTCGACCGTCGCGGCGTCGTCGACCTCGAGGCCGAGCGCACGCGCCGCCTCCTCCGTCTGCACGGACGTGGCGACGCAGCGGATCCCGAGGCCGCGCGCGGCCAGGGCGGGTAGGAGGTGCGCGACGGTCGAGCCCGTGCCGAGCCCGACCCGCATCCCGTCCTCGACGAGCAGCGCCGCGGCCTCCGCGGCGACCCGCTTCTCGGTCTCGGCGTCCATCGGACACACCCTACCGCGCGGCCGCGTCAGCCCGCTGCGGCGCGGTCCGCGAGCACGAGCGACGCGGGCGCCTCAACGCGGCCCGCGGGGATGCCGTGGTCGCCCGCGAGCATCCGCCGCAGCGGCTCGCGCTTGTCCTCGCCCGTGACGAGCCAGAGCAGGAGCCGGGTGCGGGCCAGCGCCGGGTAGGTGAGGGTCATCCGCAGCGTGCCCTGGTACTCGCCCCCGGTCACGGCCACGAGCCGGTCGTCGACGCCGAGGACGGCGTCGTCCGGGACGAGCGAGGCGGTGTGGCCGTCGGGGCCGAGGCCGAGGTGGATCACGTCGAGCATCACGGGCAGCTCGCCCGCGTAGCGGCGGGCCGCCGCCGCGAGGTCGTCGTCGGCCACGGGCATCGGGTGGACCTGGACGGGCACCTGCGGGCCGAGGCTGTCGAGCAGGTGCACGAGGTTGCGGCGCTCGTCGCCGTCGGGGGCGACGCGCTCGTCGACCTGGTAGATCTCGACCGACTCCCACGGCACGTCGAGGTCGGCGAGGTCGGCGAACATCGCCCACGGCGAGCGGCCGCCGGAGACCGCGAGGGAGAACGCGCCGCGGGCCGCCACCGCGTCCCGTGCCGCCGCGGCGACCCGCTCGGCTGCGGCGTGCGCCGCCGCCGCCGCGTCGTCGAGCAGAACCAGCTCGTGGTGCATCAGCCCTGCTTCTCGGCGTGGCCGCCGAACTCGCTGCGCATGGCGGACAGGAGCTGGCCCGTGAACTGCCCGAGGCCGCGCGACTCGAAGCGCTCCATCAGGGACGCGGTGATGACGGGGGCGGGGACGCCCTCCTCGATCGCCGCGATCGCCGTCCAGCGGCCCTCGCCCGAGTCCGACACGCGTCCGCCGAAGGCGGCGAGCTCCGGGTCCTTGGCGAGCGCGCTCGCGGTCAGGTCGACCAGCCACGAGCCGACGACGCTGCCGCGCCGCCAGACCTCGGCGACCTCGGCCACGTCGATCTCGTACTGGTAGTACTCGGGGTCGCGCAGCGGCGTCGTCTCCGCGTCGAACTCCTGCTGGTGCAGGCCGACGTCGGCGTGGTGGATGATCGAGAGGCCCTCGGCGATGGCGGCCATCATCCCGTACTCGATGCCGTTGTGGACCATCTTCACGAAGTGGCCCGCACCGCTCGGCCCGCAGTGCAGGTAGCCCTGCTGCGCGGTGCCGGCCCGCGTGCGGCCCGGCGTCGGCTCGGCGCTGCCCTCGCCCGGGGCGAGGCTGCGCCAGATCGGGTCGAGCCGGCCGACCGGCTCGTCGTCGCCGCCGATCATCAGGCAATAGCCGCGCTCGAGGCCCCAGACGCCCCCGGACGTGCCGCAGTCGATGAAGTGCACGCCCTTGGCGGCGCACTCGCGCGCGTGGTGGATGTCGTCGCGGTAGTACGAGTTGCCGCCGTCGATGATCGCGTCGCCCTCGTCGAGCAGGGGCAGGAGCGCGTCGACCTGCTCCTGCACGAGACCGGCCGGGATCATGATCCAGACGTTGCGCGGCCGCTCGAGCTTGGCGACGAGGTCGGCACGGGACTCGGCCCCGACCGCGCCCTCGCCCGCGAGGGCGCCGACGGCGTCCGCCGAGACGTCGTAGACGGCGCAGGAGTGGCCGTCGCGCATCAGCCGGCGCACGATGTTCGCGCCCATCCGGCCGAGGCCGATCATGCCGAGCTGCATGGGGGTTTCGGTCGCCATCGGGGCCTCCGCTTCTAGCCGCGCCTCAGGGCGCGGTAGCGCCGGATCAGCGTGTTGGTCGAGGAATCGTGCTGCAGGTCGAGGTCGCCCGCGCCTGTGAGCTCCGGGATGATTTGCACCGCGAGGGCCTTGCCGAGCTCGACGCCCCACTGGTCGAAGGAGTCGATGTCCCAGATCGCGCCCTGCGTGAAGACGCTGTGCTCGTAGAGCGCGACGAGCGTCCCCAGCGCGTACGGGGTGAGCCGCTCCGCGAGGATCGTGCTGGTCGGGCGGTTGCCCTCCATCACGCGGTTCGGGACGACCGCCTCGGGGGTGGCCTCGGCGCGCACCTCGGCCTCCGTCTTGCCGAAGGCGAGGGCCTCCGACTGGGCGAAGACGTTGCTCATCAGGATGTCGTGGTGCTCGCCGAGCGGGTTCAGGGGCTGCGCGAAGCCGATCAGGTCGAGCGGGATCAGCACCGTCCCCTGGTGGATCAGCTGGTAGAAGGAGTGCTGGCCGTTCGTGCCCGGCTCGCCCCAGTAGACGGGGCCCGTCGCGTAGTCGACGCGCTCGCCCGCCAGGGTCACGTGCTTGCCGTTCGACTCCATCGTGAGCTGCTGCAGATAGGCGGGGAAGCGCTTCAGGTACTGCTCGTACGGCATCACGCCGATCGTCTGGACGTCGAAGAAGCAGCGGTACCAGACCGCGAGGAGGCCCATCAGGACGGGCAGGTTGCGGGCGAAGGGCGTCGTGCGGAAGTGCTCGTCCATTGCGTGGAACCCCGCCAGGAGCTCCCGGAAGCGGTCGGACCCGATCGCGATCATCGTGGACAGGCCGATCGCCGAGTCCAGCGAGTAGCGGCCGCCGACCCAGTCCCAGAACCCGAACATGTTGGCGGTGTCGATGCCGAACGCCGCAACGCGTTCCGCATTCGTGGAGACGGCGACGAAGTGGCGGGCGATCGCGGCCTCGTCGCCGAGGGCGGCGAGCGCCCACTGCCGCGCCGTCTGCGCGTTCGTCATCGTCTCGAGCGTGCCGAACGTCTTCGAGGCCACGATGAACAGCGTGGTCTCGGGGTCGAGGTCGGAGACGGCCTCCGCGAAGTCCGTCGCGTCGACGTTCGAGACGAAGCGGAACGCGATGTCGCGCGTCGCGTAGTGGCGCAGCGCCTCGTAGGCCATCACGGGCCCGAGGTCGGAGCCGCCGATGCCGATGTTGACGACGGCGCGGATCGGCTGGCCCGTGTGGCCCGTCCAGGCGCCCGAGCGGACCTGCTCGGCGAAGGCGGCCATCCGGTCGAGCACCGCGTGCACGTCCGAGACGACGTCCTGGCCGTCGACGACGAGCTCGGCGTCGCGCGGCAGCCGGAGCGCGGTGTGGAGGACCGCGCGGTCCTCGGAGACGTTGATGTGCGCCCCCGTGAACATCGCCTCGATGCGCTCTGCGAGGCCGCGCTCCACGGCGAGGGCGACGAGGAGGTCGACGGTCTCCTGCGTGATGCGGTGCTTCGAGTAGTCGAGGTAGAGGCCCGCACCCTCCGCGACGAGGGTCTCGCCGCGCGTTGGATCCTCGGCGAACAGCTCGCGCAGGTGCCGCGGCGCGAGCGCGGCGTGGTGCGCCTCGAGCGCCGACCACGCGGCCGTCTGGCGGAGTCCCGTCATCGACCCGAGGATAGTCGTTGGCGCCGGGCGGGCCGTCAGAGCAGGACGCCGGGCGGCTGCACGAGATCCGGGTGCGCGGCGCGGAAGGCCCGCGAGCGCTCGACGGTGCGCATCCACTCGTAGTGGAGCTGCTTGGTGACGACCGGGACGACCCCGGAGCGGCGCATCCGGTCGAGGCCGGCGGCGTGGGCCGACCCGGGCGAGCCGACCGCGTCCTCCACGACCACGACGCGCAGGCCCTCGTCCATCAGCCCGAGCGCGGACTGCGCGACGCAGACGTCGGTCTCGAGCCCGGTCAGGACCGCGGTGCCCCGGCCCGTGGCGCGCACGGCCGGACCGACGAGCGGGTCGTCGGCGAGGCCGAAGACGGCCTTGCGCAGGACCGGCGCGTCGCCGACGGCGTCGACGAGGTCCGGGTGCAGGCCGCCCCAGTCCTCGGGCGACTCGACGGACGCCACGACCGGGATGCCGCAGAAGCGCGCGCCCAGCGCGAGGAAGGCGATCCGCTCGAGCAGGCCCTCCTTGATCCCGTCGTCGACGCGGGCGAGGAAGTCGGCCTGCACGTCGATCACCACGAGCACGCAGTCGTCGGGGTCGATCAGGAGTCCCACGCAGGCAGCCTAGTCCGAGGGCGTCACCGTCGACAGCCGCCCAGCGGCGCGCAGGAGCTCGAGCACGGGCGCGTGCGGCAGGCCCGGCGCGGTGCGGCCCATCCGGCCGGTCACGTCGGGGGCGGCCCAGAGCGCGTTGACCACCGCCTCCTCGGCGGCCTCCACCACCGCGGCGAAGAGCGGGTCGAGCCGCTCGTCGCGGACCGTCGTGCGGGTCTGGTGCGTCGCCCCGCGCTCGCGGCGCACCCGCGACCCCGTCGAGAGCGCGATGAAGATCTCGCCGGAGCCGTGGTGGGCGACGGACCCCGTCCGGGCCAGGCCGAGCCCGACCCGGCGGGCGAGGCGCTGCAGCTGGGCCGCGTCGAGCGGCGCATCGGTGGCCACGACTCCGAGGCACGACCCGGCCGGGTCGCCGTAGGGGATGCCGCTGACCAGCGTCTCGCCGATCGGCACCCCGTCGATCCGCAGATCGCGCCCCGCCCCGAAGTTGGCCAGGAGCAGGACCCCGACGGTGGCGTCGAGCTCCTCGACGCGGCGGCTCGCCGTGCCGATGCCGCCCTTCCACTCGTAGAGGACCATCCCGGTGCCCGCCCCGACCGCGCCCTCCGCGACCGGGCCGGCCGTGGCGCCGTCGAGCGCCGCGGCGACGTCGTCGGCCGTGAGGTGCGCGGTGCGGGCGTCGTTCAGCCAGGAGTCGTCGCACTCGCCGACGACCGGGATCACCACGTTGTCGGTGCCGACGATCGGGTCGTCGCGGACCGCCAGCGCGCAGGCCGCGTCGTAGACGCGCCCAACCTGCATTGTCGAGGTCAGGTAGACGGGCGTCTCGACGAGGCCCCACTCGGCGATCTGCACGGAGCCCGTCAGCTCGCCGGCGCCGTTGAGGACCGCGGTGCCCGCGGGCACGGGCTCCGCCGCCAGGGCGGCGGGGTCGGCCGGCACGACCACGGTCACGCCGGTGCGGGCGACACCGCGGCCCGCGGGCGGGTCGGGCTCGTCGCGCCAGACGGTGGCGTGCCCGACGCGCACGCCGGGCACGTCCGTGATCGCGTTCAGGGGCCCGGTCGGCAGCCGGCCGATCGCGATGCCCGCCTCGCGCGGGCGCGGGGTGCGCTGCTCCTCCACGCCGCGATCCTAGCGGCGGCTACGATCGCCGCATGGCGCTGACCCTGCCCGTGGTCTGGAGCGAGGCCTGCCTGCGGCACGCGCCGGGGGCGGAGATCTGGCTCGGCGTGCGCATGCCCGACGACGAGCTGCCCGAGCGGGCGGCGATCATCCGCGACGCCGCCGCGGCGGCGGGCGCGCGCATCGTCCCGGCCGAGCCCCATCCGGACGCGGCGATTACGGCGGTCCACGACCCGGGCCTCGTCGCCTTCCTGCGCGACGCGCACGCCGACTGGCTGGCCGCGGGCCTGCACGACGACCCCGGCCAGGACCTCGTGGTGCCGTACCTGTTCCCGACCGGGGGGCTGCTCGGCACGGTCGCGCCGCACCGCCCCGAGGCGGTCTGGGCGCGGACGGGGTACTGGTGCTTCGACACGATGACCCCGATCGGCCCGGGCACGTGGGAGGCGGTGCGCGGCGCGGTCGACGCGGCCCTGACCGCGGTCGGCCTCGTGGGGGCCGGTGAGCGTGCGGCCTACGCGATCACGCGACCGCCCGGCCACCACGTCTCGACCCGCGCGTACGGCGGCTCCTGCTACCTCAACAACGCGGCGATCGCGGCGCAGGCCCTGCGCGACGCGGGCGCCGAGCGCGTGGCGATCGTCGACGTCGACGCCCACCACGGCAACGGCGCGCAGGAGGTCTTCTGGGACCGCGGCGACGTGCTGACCGTCTCGGTCCACGTCGATCCCGCCGCGGGCTGGTTCCCGCACGTGATGGGGTGGGCCGACGAGACCGGCGCGGGCCCCGGCGCGGGGCTCAACCTGAACGCCCCCGTGGCGCCCGGCACGGGCGACGCGGGCTGGCTCGCGGCGCTCGACGACCTGCTCGCGGCCGCGCGCGGCTTCGCGCCGGATGCGGTGGTGGTCGCGCTCGGCGTCGACGCGGCCGCGGGCGACCCGAACAGCCCGCTCGAGGTCACGGGGGACGGCTACCGGGAGGCCTGCCGCCGGATCGGCGCGCTCGGCGCGCCCGTGGTCGCGGTCCAGGAGGGCGGCTACGATCCCGCCACCCTCGGCGGCCTCGTGGTGGCCGCGCTCGAGGGGCTGGAGGAGGGGGTGCGGGATGCGTGAGATCGACCCGATGTGGATCGCGACCGACGTGCACGAGGGCGTGCGCGCCCAGCCGCGCAAGGACCTCGCGCCGCCGCCGCACTGGCGCCTCGAGGCGGTGGTGGCGACGGAGCGCCCGCGCAGCCTCGCCGTCGGCCACGACGGCGACACCCTCGTGTTCGTCTGGGACCGCGACACCTCCGACGTGTGGGCGATGTCGGTCGACGACCCGACGCCGCGGCGGCTGACGACGGGCCGCCAGCCCGCGCCCTTCTGGGAGGACACGCAGCCCGTGCTGTCGCCGGACGGGGCCATGGTGGCCTACGGCGACGCGGGCGCGGTCTGGGTCGTGGCCTCGACCGGCGGCGTCCCGCGGCGGCTGTGCGAGGGCTCGGCGCCCGTCTGGATCGACGACGCCCGGCTCGTGATCGGCGTGGAGCGCGACGACCAGACGACGCGCCTCGCCGTCGTCGACGTCGCCGACCCCTTCCCGCGGCGGCTGACCACCGGCTGCCCGGAGACGGGCGACGAGTGGGGCGCGGCCGTCTCGCCCGACGGGCGCACGGTCGCCTACGTGTTCTGGCGCCGCGACGACCTGCGCGCGATGGAGATCTGCGTCGCCGACGTCGAGACGGGTGCGGTGGAGACCCTGTCGGGCGAGCCCGCCATGGCCGACCGGGGCCCCGCGTGGTCGCCGGACGGCGCGTGGATCGCCTTCACCTCGGAGCGCTCCGGCTGGAACGAGGTGCACCTCGTCCGCCCCGACGGCACCGACGCCTGCCAGCTGACGCGCGACCTCGGCGACTTCGCCGGCCTCACGTGGTCGCCCGACGGCCTGCGCATCGCCGCCTCGCGCGCCCGCCGGGGCCGCTTCGACCTCGTCACCGTCGACGCCGCGACGGGCGAGGTGGCCATCGTCGCCAAGGGCGGCGCCTGGACCGCACCCGGCTGGACCCGCGACGGGGCGCTGGTCGCCGAGTACACCGACTACGCGACGCCGTCGGAGCTGCGGCTGGTGCACGGAAACGGCGACGTCGAGGTGCTGCTCGCGCCCGCGCCTGCGGCGATCGTGGCGGCGCCGCACGTCGAGCCCGAGGACGTCGTCTTCCGGTCGTTCGACGGCACCGAGATCCACGGCTTCCTGTACCGCCCGGCCGGCGCCTCGGCCGACGCGCCGGTGCCGGCGATCGTGTACCCGCACGGCGGCCCCACCTCGTACTACGGCGAGGAGTGGGACGGCCACGCCCAGTACTACATCGACAAGGGCTACGCCTGGCTGGCGATCAACTTCCGGGGGTCGACGACGTACGGCCGCGACTTCGAGCGCCTCAACCACGGCGACTGGGGCGTCGGGGACACGAGGGACTGCCTCGCGGCGGCCGACTTCCTGGCCGCACTCGATTGGGTCGACGGGGAGCGGCTGGGGGTCTTCGGCGCCTCGTACGGCTCGTACATGGCGCTCCTGTCCGTCACGGACGATCCGGAGCGCCGCTTCCGGCTCGGCGTCTGCAAGTACGGCGACTGCGACATCCGCACCTCATGGGCGCAGGGCGACCGCGAGGGAGTCCAGGACCTCGAGCGGATGATGGGCCCGCCGTCCGCGAACCGCGCGGCCTACGACGCGGGCGCCCCGTTCGACCGCCTCGCGAACGTCGAGGTGCCGCTCCTGATCGCCCACGGCCTGCTCGACATCCGCGTCAGCCCGGCCCAGTCCGAGCAGCTCGTGGCGGAGCTGCGCCGGCTCGGCGGCAAGACGTTCGAGTACGTCACCTACCCGACCGAGGCGCACGGCCTCCTGCGCGCCGACCCGCAGCTCGACTTCTACCGCCGGCTCGAGCGGTTCCTCGACTGGCACCTGATGTAGGCGCTACCCCTCGGCGGCGGCCAGCTCCGCGGCCTCGCGCCGCAGCCGGGCCTCGGGCTCCTCGTCGCCGTCCAGGTGGAAGCGCTGCTCGTAGACGCACTCGCCCGAGCCCTCGCGCAGCCAGCGGATCCGCATCGGGATCCCGGCGAGGTGGAAGAGCCCGAGCTGCGGGCAGCGGCGGTCCGACTCGTCGGCGAGGGCCCTGATCGCGTCGTCATCGGCGTCCGTGTCGAGCCAGAGGTCGTAGTTGACCTGCTCGAACTTCGGCTGCAGGTGCAGGTCGAAGAAGAAGCCGCGGATGTCGATCAGCGAGCGCACCGCGGTGCGCAGGTTGCGGTACTGGAAGCCCTGGTCGCGGGCCACCACGGTGATCGTGATCGACGTGCACATCGAGAGCGCGGCGAGCTGGTAGTGGACGGGCGTCCAGCCGCGCGACTGCCCGACGAGGTCCGGCGGATCGCCGATGTCGAAGCCCTGCGGCTCGTCGGCCATGATCGAGTGCTGGCCCTCCATGAAGGCCTCGACCAGCATCTGGTCGTGGGACTGCGTCGTGACGTCGGTGATGCCGACGTACGGCGGGAACTCTTGCTCGGGCATGGCGTCCTCCTCGCGCTTGGTGGTGAGAGCCTAGGCCGCGGCCCGGGGCGGCGCAAGGCTCCGGCCGGTGCGCCTCAGGCGTATTCCCGCGGGAAGCGGTACTCCCACGTGCGGTCCATCAGCGGTGCGCCGTTCTCGACGACCTCGAGCCGGCAGGTGACCAGGAAGGCGTCGGTGGTGCAGGTCATCCGGCTCTCCTCGACGATGTCGACGACGAGCACGCCGTCGTCGTAGAGGCAGGTGTTGCGCACCTCGACCTCCGCCGACAGGGGGTCGCCGTCCGCGATGCGCATCGTGGTCAGCGACGAGTCCTCCCAGAGGATGCCGTTCTCGAAGCGCCAGGCGCCGCCGATGTCCCAGTCGGTCGTCGTGGTGGTGACGCCGGTCGCCGGGTCGTACGTGCGGGTGCGGCCGCCGCCCGAGGAGGGGCGCACCTCCTCGATCGGCGGGATCGCGGGCTCGGCGGGCGGGTCGAGGGGGCGCATCGCGTCGTCGAGCTCCGCCGGGGGCCGCACGGGCAGCTCGAGCGCGGAGCCGGCGGGGCGCACGGCGAGCTCGACCGGCTCGGGCGCGGGCCACGCCCACGGCCAGTAGCAGGGCGAGATCGCGATCCGAAGGCGGCTGCCTTTCCGGAAGCGGTGCGCGATCGCGTCGAGCGGCAGGTCGATCGCCATCTCCTCGCCGGGCACCACGAGGGCCGGCGCATCGTGGCCGGCGCGGTGGCAGAGGTTGAGCTGGCCGCGGGTCACGAGCAGCGAGGTGCCGTCGGGCGAGACCTCCGAGAGGCGCGCGGTCAGGTTGGCGCGGGGGCGGTCGGCGGCCAGGGCGAGGCGCAGGACGGCGTGGCCGAGGATCGGCAGGTCCGCCTCGAGCGGCGCGGACGTGAAGCAGAGGCAGTGCCCCTCCTCGGCGCGCTGGTCGAGCGGCAGGTCGTCGGACCTGCCATCGGCGCACCAGGCGCCGCCGTCGAGGCCGATCGTCTGGACGCTGCCGACGCGCAGGACGAGGTCCTCGTCGGCCGGCTCCCCGCCGAGCGTGCCGTCGCCGAGGGGCAGGGCGCGCGGCTCGATGCGGGGCGACGGCCACGTCGCCTCGGCGATCCAGCGGCCGGGGCGGTCGGCGAGCCGCGCGACGGGCGCGACCGGGTCCTGCTGGTAGGCGACGAGCACCGGCTCGGCGTCGATGCCGTTGTCGACGCCCTTCAGCCAGCGGTCCCACCAGCGGGTCTGCTCCGCCAGGATCCCGACCTGCGGGGTCGGCGGGCCGTGGATCGGGTCGACGTGGCCCCACGGACCGACGATCGCGCGGCGCGGGCCCTGCACGCCCGCGAGCACCCGGAAGGCCGAGTCCGTGTAGCCGTCGATCCAGCCGGCGACGCAGAGGGTGGGCACGTCGATCCGCGTGAAGTCCTCGCACGCGGAGCCGTGCCGCCAGTAGGCGTCGCGGGTCGGATGGGCCATCCAGTGCGCGATCCACGGCTCGAGTTCGAGCCGCTCGAGCCAGGCCTCGCGCCAGCCCTCCCCGTAGATGGCCGGCACGGGCGGGCGCGCCTGCCAGGCGTGCATGCAGACCGACCAGTGCAGCATGTCGAGCGCGTCGACGATGCCGCCGCGGTAGTGGACGTCGTCGGCGTAGCGGTCGTCGGTCGAGTAGCCCGTCGAAATCGCCTTCAGGGCCGGCGGGCGGCGGGCGGCGATCTGCAGGCCGTTGAAGCCGGTCCACGAGTAGCCGGTGATGCCGACGGCGCCCGTGCACCAGGGCTGCGCGGCGATCCACGCGATCGCGTCGACGCCGTCCCGCGTCTCGGCCTCGGTGTACTCGTCGGGGCAGAGCCCCGACGACTCGCCGGTGCCGCGGATGTCGATCCGGATGCCGGCGTAGCCCTCGCCCGCGAACCAGCGCATCTCCTGCTCGTCGCTCGCCACCGTGCCGTCGGTCAGGCGGTACGGCCCGTACTCGATGACGGCGGGGACGGGATGCTGGTCGGCGTCGACGGGCAGCCAGACCTTGGCGTGCAGCCGGGTGCCGTCGGGGAGCGGGATCCAGACGGGCGAGCGCACCTCGATCGCGCGCGGGAAGTCCGTGCGGGACGTGACCGGCTCCGGCATGCGGCGAGTTTACGCCTCCACGAGCACGCGGCCGCCCTCGACCCGCACGGGGTAGACGGCGACGCGGTAGGCCTCATCCTCGGGGCAGACGCCCGTCGCGGCGTCGAACTCCCAGCCGTGCCACGGGCAGACGACGACGGTGCGGTCGACGAGCGCGTAGCGCCCGCCGGGCTCGCCCTCGATGCGCTGCTCGATCGTGCCGAGGCAGAGCCGTGCGCCCGAGTGGGGGCAGCGGTTGCGGATCGCGACGAGGCCGCCCGTGCGCGGGTCGCGCATCACGCCGACCTCGCGGCCGCCGATGCGGGCGATGGCGGGCGCACCCGGGGTGATGTCGGCCTCGGCGCCGACGTCGTGCCAGTCGCTCATCGCGCGGCGGGGACGTCGAGCCGCGACCCGTAGAAGGCGACGGCGTTGTCGTGCATGACCGGCCGCCGCCACGCCTCCGGCAGGCGGTTCTCGAGCCACTTCGGCTCGTCGCCGTCCCAGTGCGGGTAGTCGGACGAGTAGCAGAGGATGTCGGGCGCCCCGACCGCGGCGAGCATCTCCCAGAGCAGCTCGTCGTGGCCGTCCGTGTGCTCGAGCGGCTGCGTCGCGAAGCGGATGTGGCGCTTGAGCGTCTCGAGCGGCGGCTCGTCCATCCAGGGGGTGTCGTCGCGCAGGCCGCGCCAGTTGGTGTCGTGGCGCCAGATCATCCCGGGCAGCCACCCGATGCCGCCCTCGATCAGGAGCACCTTGAGGTCCGGGACCCGCCGGAACGTGCCGTGCGTGATCAGGGACATCAGGTGGGCCATGATCGAGCAGGCCGAGCCGATCGTGTGCCACTCGATGTAGAAGGTCGGGGCGCCGGCGCCGCTCGGCTGGTGGGCGAGGCCCATGCCCTCCATCCCGGAGTGGATCGCCACGGCGAGGCCGTGCGCGGCCGCGGCCTCGAGGACGGGCAGGTAGCGGGGGTCGCCGTAGGGGCGCTCGCTGCCGCCCGCGAGCAGGACCTGCACGAAGCGGCGGTCGGGGGCGCAGCGCTCGATCTCGGCCACGGCCGCGGGGATGTCCTGGACGGGCACGATGATCGAGCCGCGGAGGCGCTCGTCGTGCGGGAACCAGTCCTCGCGCAGCCAGTCGTTGTGCGCGCGGGCCAGCGCGGCGGCGCGGTACGCGTTCTCCATCAGGCCGACCGACAGCGCGTCGTCGGCGGTCAGGATGCCGACGTCGGCGCCCTGGCCGTCGAGGGCGTCGCGGATGATCGACGGGGCGTCGCCGCCCGGCATGCCGCTGTCCGGGTCGACGGGGAGGTCCGCCCGGAACCAGGTCGAGGGGTTCGACCAGGGGTAGGACGGCAGGCCGAGCAGGTAGGCCTGGGAGCGGTACCAGTCGCGCTCCGCCGGGTCGATGAACTTGAGGATCTCCTCGGGGTGCGCGATCTGCACGTGCACGTCGCAGTCGATCATGGCCGCCTCTTCGCTTCGTTTGGGCGCAGGGTAGCCGCTCCTGAACGGACGTTCAAGATCCCCTCAGCGGTCTCGCTCCTCCATCTCCCGGACCCAGCGGCCGTGGTTGGCCCGCGCCCACTCGCGGTCGACCTCCCCCGTCACGATCCCGCGCAGGGCCGGCCGCGTCGCCCGGTTGAGCAGGGCGAGGTAGAGGTGGCCGAGCAGGAGCAGCACGAAGACGAGGGTGGCCAGGTCGTGCACGTCGACCGCGCCCGAGCCGATCCTGAGCCAGGTGACCCCCGTGCCGAGCCACATCACGAGCCCCGTCCCGTAGAGCACGACGAGCAGGCCGAGCATCACCGCGGTGGCGAGCTTCTGGCCCGCGTTCAGCCAGCCCTGCTCGGGCGCGCCGCGGTGGTCGACGACGCGACGCGGGCCGCCCCGCAGCCAGGCGACGTCCGCGCGGTCGAGGGACTCCGCCTCGCGCACCACCCGGCCGAGGTCGCGCGGGCGGGCGGCGGCCAGCACGGCGAGCCCCGCGACGAGCGCGCCCGAGGACCACAGGTGGACGGCCTTCGCGAGCGGCCGCCCCATCACCTCGGCGAGCCCCGGGAAGTAGAGGCAGGCCCCCGTCCAGAGCATGGCCAGGAACGTGACCGCGAGCAGGAGGTGCGCCGCGATCTGGACGGGCGTGAAGCGCCGGATCCGCGCGGCGCCGGCCGCCGCCTCAGCGGTAGGCATCGGTGCCCACCCAGGCGTCGGCCGCGTAGCCGCGCGTCTCCCAGTAGCCGAGGGTGGGCTCCTCCTCGAAGGTGATGCGGCCGACCCACTTGACGCCCTTGTAGCCGTACATCTGCGGGATCACGAGCCGCATCGGCGACCCGTGCGGGCGGGTCAGGGGCCGCCCGTCCATCTCCGTCGCGAGCATCACCTGCGGCAGCAGGAACTGCTCGAGCGTGAGCTGGTCGAAGTAGGGCTCCTCGAGCGACTGGAAGTTCACGTGCCCGGCGGTCGGCGACGGCTGCACGAGGTCGATCAGGGTCTGGGGCCGGATCCCCCGGAACGTGACGTCGTAGACGGACCAGCCCGTCACGCAGTGGAAGTCGCAGACCTGCTCCTCCATCGCCGTGGCCTGCACCTGATCCCAGCTCAGCCGCACCGGGTTGGCCACCGCCCCGTCGACGACGAGCTCGTAGGTGGCCGCGTCGAACGTCGGCATCGGGTCCTGCACGTTGTAGATGCGCCAGCCGCTGGTCGGCACGATCCCGTCGACGCCGACCGCGCTGCTCGCGTCGGAGAGGAGCCCGCTGACGCCGCCCCCGAACCGCGAGAGGGCGGCCACGCCGACCGCCCCGAGCGCGACCGTGCCGAGGAAGGCGGCGCGCCCGATCGGGATCCGCTCGCGCGGCGTCGGGGTCGGATGCTCAGGTGGCGGCGCGGACGGCTGCTCCATGGCCTCATCTTCGCACCGGATCCGGTCCGTGGCGGATCGCGGCGCCCGCTCCCCTGCTGGTGCTGTGGACCGCGGGCCCGTACCATTGCGGGCAGCGACCCGCGGGAGGACCGATGGAGACCGTCTCGTTCACGGCGATGGCCGAGGGCACCAAGGAGGACTACGAGCTCCTCGACCGCTACGCCGACGACTACCTGCAGACCCTGCCCGATCGCCTGCTCGAGGCGCTCGAGGGCCTGCGCATGTCCCTCGCGGGCTACCAGGTCACGCGCTACGAGCACTCGCTGCAGTCGGCGACCCGCGCGTACGACGACGGCAAGGACGAGGAGTACGTCGTGGCGGCGCTCCTGCACGACATCGGCGACGAGCTCGCGCCGCTCACGCACGGCGAGTTCATGGGCGCCGTCCTGCGCCCCTACTGCCGCCCCGAGGTCGTCTGGATCGTCCGCCACCACGGCGTCTTCCAGTCCTACTACTACGCGCACCACTCGGGCGGCGACCGCCATGCGCGCGACCGCTTCCGCGACTCGCCCTGGTTCGACGCCTGCGCCGAGTTCTGCGAGCGGTACGACCAGAACTGCTTCGACCCGGCCTTCGTCTCGAAGCCGGTCGCGTTCTTCGAGCCGCTGGTGCGCCGCGTCTTCGCCGAGCCGCGCTACCTGACGGGCGACGAGGCGATCTGAGGCGCCGCCGGGGCCGGTGCCCCGACGGCGCCCCGGGGCGCTACGCGCTCAGCGCCTTCTGCTTGATCGCGTCGAACTCCGCCTGGGAGATCGTCCCCGCGTCGAGCAGGGCCTTGGCGCGCTCGATCTCGCCGGCGGGGCCGCCCGCGACCTGCTTGACGTGGTCGTCGAAGTCCTTCTGGGCGGCCTGCACCGCCGCGGCCCGGCGCTCGGCCATGTGGCGGCCGTTGATGATCAGGTAGATCAGGACGCCGAGGAGCGGCGCGACGAGCACGAAGACGAACCAGAGGACCTTCTTGCCCCCGCTGCAGTCGTGGCGCCGGAAGAGGTCGCCGAAGACCGTGATCAGCAGCCAGAACCAGATGATGAACCCGAAGATCATCAGCATGGTCCAGAGCAGGTGCAACAGGGGGTAGTCGTCCACGGGGTCTCCGTTCGTGATGGAACGACGATCGGACGCGAGCCCGCCGGTCACACCTGCATCGGATCCCGGGTTGACAGGCGGCTCGACCGCGGCTTCCCTGCACGTACCCCGACGGCAGGAGACGGACATGTTCGACGGCACCACGGCGGAGCGGCTGACCTGCGAGGGCGACTGGTTCGCGCCGTACTCCATCTCGCTCGGCTACCGGATCGGCAGCGTGCTGGTCCTGTCGGGGCAGGCCTCGATCGACCCGGACTCGGGCGCGCTCGTCGGCGTCGGCGACTTCGACGCCCAGGCCGCGCAGACCTTCGCGAACCTCGAGCGCGTGCTCGCCCTCGGCGGCTGCGGGCTCGAGGACATCTTCAAGGTCACGATCTACCTGACCGACATGACGCGGTTCCCGAAGATCATGGAGCTGCGCCAGCGGCACTTCACGCCGCCGTACCCGGCCGACACGATCGTCGAGGTCTCGTCCTTGGCCCTGCCGGAGCTGATGATCGAGATCGACGCGATGGCGATCGTGCCCGAGGGGGGCGTCCGCGCGGTTCGCGGCTAGCGGTCGGCGTAGACGAGGAGCGCGCCGCCGTAGCAGGCGACCCAGACCCGGCGGGTCGGATCGTCGTAGGCGATCCCGATCGGGTCGGGGCAGGCCCGGATGGTCTGCAGGAGGCGCATGTCGGAGGCGCGCACCTTGGAGACCGTGTCGCTCTTGTAGTTGACGACGTAGAGGGCGCTGCCGTCCTCCGACATCGCGAGGCTCCGCGGCGCGTCGCCCGTGGCCACGGACAGCGTGCGGCCGGTGCGCAGGTCGAGGCGCACGACGGTGCCCTGCGCGTTGAGCGTGGCGTAGAGGAAGCGGCCGTTCGGGCTCGCCACGACGGCGCGCGGGCTCGTGCCGATCGGGATCGGCCTGGTCCGCCACGTCGCGAGGTCGATCCGGATCAGGGCCGTCCCGCCCATCAGGGCCACGTAGGCGGCGCGCCCGTCGGGGGCCATCGCGATGCCGCGGGGGTAGGCGCCGACGGGGACCGTGCGCACCACCTTCCCGCGTGCGGTGTCGATCACGCTGACGTCGTACGAGCACCAGTTGGAGACGAGGACGTAGGCGCCGTCGGGGGTGGTGGCCACGACCTTGGGCACGGCCCCGACCCGGTAGACCGCGTCGATCCGGAAGCGGTCCATCCCGATCCGGTAGACGTACGAGTCGTCGAAGCCCGACGCGGGCGAGCACGTGTCGGTGCCCTCCGGCCCGAAGCCCGCTCCGTACATCGAGTAGTTCGACACGTAGGCCTGCTCGCCGTCCGGCGAGAACGTCGCCTCGACGGGCGCGCCGCGCGACACGCCCGGGTGGCCCTTGATCCCGAACCGCGAGAGCTCCACGGCGTCCTGAATCGTCTTGACGAGCCGCATGCGGCGGCTGTCGTAGACCGTCACCGTGTGGGTGTACATCATGTTCTGGGCGGTCACGAGGCCGTGGCCGTTCGCGGCCACCGACTTCGGGGAGATGTCGCCCGTGATCGTCTTCACGAGCCGCAGGCGCCCGTCGGCCCCGGCGGCCACCGCCGTCGCGGGCGCGGCGAGGGCGGCGAGGAGGGCGAGCAGGGGCAGGGCGCGGCGCACGGGGACGGGTTCGGCGCCGGGGCCGTGCGCTCCTGCCGGGCGCGGGCCCTAGCCTATGCTGCCGGGCGCGCGGGTGGCCGGCCCGCGCGCGACCAGGAGGCAGCGCGGGCATGGAGCCGCGGATCGGGATCTTCCTCAACGTGCAGCAGCCCGACGGCGTCGGGCCGGACGAGATCGCCCGCCAGGCGGTCGCGCACACGGCGCTCTGCCGCGACCTCGGCTTCGACCTCGTCTCCGCCGGCCAGCACTTCGTCACGGGCGTCTTCCAGATGCTGCAGACGATGCCGCTCCTCGGTCGCATCGCCGCCGAGTCGGGCGACATGCGCGTCGCCACCAACATCGCGCTCCTGACCCTGCTCAACCCGGTCGAGCTGGCCGAGAACGCCGCCACCCTCGACGCGATCACGGGCGGCCGGCTCGTGCTCGGGGTCGGCCTCGGCTACCGGTCCGAGGAGTTCGCGGCCTTCGACGTGCCGGAGAAAAGGGTGCGGGTCTTCAACGAGAAGATCGACGTGCTCAAGCGCCTCCTGGCCGGCGAGGCCGTGACGGCGGAGGGCCACGGCTACCGGCTGCAGGACGCGCGCCTGTCGGTCCTGCCGCTGCAGCGCCCGCGCCCGCCGATCTGGCTTGCCGCGAACGCCGACTCGGCGGTGCGCCGCGCGGCCCGCACCGCCGACACCTGGTCCGTCAACCCGCACGCCAGCCTCGGCGAGCTGAAGCGGCAGGTCGTGATGTTCCACGCGGCGCGGGCGGAGGCCGGGCACCCGCCGGTCACGGAGCTGCCGGTGATGAAGGAGATCTACGTCGGCGAGGACGACGCCGCGGCGGAGGCCGAGGCGCGGCCGTACCTGCAGGCCAAGTACCAGGCGTACGTGCAATGGGGTCAGAGCGAGGTGATGTCGCAGGACCGCCTCGACCGCGACTGGGAGGACCTCAAGGCGGGCGGGCGCTTCGTGCTCGGCGGCCCCGACACGTGCGTCCGCGAGCTGCAGGAGCACCTCGACGAGCTGCGCTGCGACACCCTGATCTTCCGGTTCGGCTGGTCGGGGATGCCCGACGATCTCGTGCAGGCCAACATCCGGCGCTTCGCCGAGGCCGTCAAGCCGCGCCTGCGGGTCGTCGCGGGCGCGCCGGCGCCCGTCTAGGTCAGCCCGCGCAGGCGCCGGCAGCGGTCATCGCGGCGTCGGCGTAGGCCCCGGCGTCCGCCGCGATCTCGGCGTACGCCGTCTCGAGGCCCGTGAGGTCGGTGATGTCGATCGCGGTGCGGTGGTCGGCCGACATCTCGGACGTCGCGGCGCGCAGCGCGTCCAGCGCGGAGCGGCAGTCGCCGCCCGTGCGTGGGGCCGCGCCGTCGACGATCGCGACGAGCTCGTCGCCCGCCGCGGCGATCGCCTCGAAGGCGACGCCCTGGCAGGCGGCGAAGTCCTCGCCCGCGGCGGCATCCGTCTGGCACGACGCGACCGCCTGGGTCGCCGCGTCGAGCTTTCCGGCGAAGCGCTGGACGCCCGTGTCGATCTCCCTCCAGGCGCCCGCGTTGTCCGCGGCCGTCTCCTCCGTGGCCGTCTCCACGGGCGCCGTCTCGACGGCGGTCTCGGCGGGCGGCTCCTCGGCCATCACGGCGGCCGTCTCGACGACCTGCGGGTCCTCGACGACGGCGGCCTGGGCCTCCGTCGCCGTCTCGGGGTCCTTGAGGGACTCGACGGCGCCGCAGCCCCCGGCGACGAGGCCGAGCGCGAGGAGTCCGAGCGCGAGCGGGAGACGGGGTCGCATCGGCAGGCCCATCATGCACCCGATTCGGCCCGCCGTGGGGCGGATCCTGCCCCGGGGCGCGGGGGCCGAGGCGCTAGGACGGCAGGGTGTTGCCGTCGAACGGCTCGATGCCGTTCAGGTACGCGATCACCTCGTCGACGCCCATCACGTCGCCGAACTTGGCGTCGATGTCGAAGAGGTTCCACTCGACGACGCCGGCGACGCGGTCGCCGACGCACTCGCGGGGGACGATCGGCCGGAAGCCGTACGCGATCGCGTCCTCGACGGTGTGGCGGACGCAGCCCGCCATCGTCACGCCGGTCACGATCACGGTGTCGACGCGGTGCGAGGAGAGGAAGCCCTGGAGCCACGTGCCGTGGAAGCCCGACGCGCGCTTCTTCGTGATCACGAGGTCGCCGTCCTTCAGGAGGCGCTCGTCGATCGCGGCCTCGTAGCTGCCCTCCTCGAGGACGTCGACCGGGATCTTGTTGTGCCAGAGGCCCATGTCGCTCCACTCGCCGCGCGTGTTCTTCGCGTACGCGGTCGTCGTGTGGACGATCGGCACGTTCTTCGCACGGCCGGCGTCGAGCAGGCGCTCCATGGCCGGGATGATCGTGTCCATGTGGTCGCACGAGAACGCATGGCCCGGGCGGGTCCAGGCGTTGGCGAGGTCGATGTCGATGATCGCGGGGCTTTTGCCGAAGCCGATGCGCCGCTGGAAGCCGCGCTGCTGGTACAGCTCGGAGTCCTCCGCGAAGATCTTGTCGAGCATCTCCTGCAGTTCGCTCATGGTGGGTCGTTCCTCCTAGAGTGGTTCGTGGGGTTCGGGTCAGGCTCCGCGGCGCTCGGCGCGGAGGCGGTCGGTGGCCTCGTGGTCGACGGCAAGGCCGAAGCCCTCGCCGACGAGCACGACGCCGTAGTCCTGCGCGGCGAGGTCGCGCGTGGTGAACTCGTCGAGCACGTCGCTGAGGACGAGGGCGGGATCGCGGTCGAGCGGGTCGCCGTAGCCGCCGCCCGAGGGAACCGTGATCTGCAGGCTGTCGCCGGCGTCGAGGCGCGCTCCGGTGACCTTGGCGTGCCAGGCCTCCTCGCCCGCGGCGCCCGGGTTGCGCACCATCGAGCTGTTGAGCCCGTCGTGGCCGCCGAAGATGCCCCACGGGGGGTCGGACTCGTGCCGCTCGCCCTCGCACGTGACCATGGTGTCGGTGAGGAACCGGTTCACGCGGACGGCGCCGATGCCACCGCGCCACTTGCCCGCCGCCGCCGGCTCGTCGCGCAGCTCGTAGCGCTCCGTCCGCATCGGGAAGCGCCACTCGAGCTCCTCGATCGGGTTGTTGCGGGTGTTGGCGATCAGGTTGTCGACGGAGTCCATCGCGTCGCGGTCGGGACGGCCGCCGTAGCTGCCCTCGTCGACCTCGAGGTAGACCCAGTACTCGCCCTCCTCCTTGATGTACCCGGAGTAGGAGATGAAGTGCAGGTCGGCGGAGTTGCCGGCCGTGATCTGGTTCGGGACCACCGGGGCGAGCGCCCGCAGGACGAGGTCGACGGCGCGCTGGACCTGGCAGAAGCGCGCGAAGCAGGCGCGCGGGTAGTTGGGGTTGAAGATCGAGCCCTTCGGGGCGATCACCTCGACCGGCCGGAGCATGCCCTCGTTCTGGGGGATGAAGACCGGGAAGGCCGCCTCGTCGAGGAAGATCATGCGGGCGATGAACGACATCGCGGACATCACCGTGCCCTCGAACGGGCAGTTGTAGCCGGTCGGCACCTCATCGCTCGAGCCCGTCAGGTCGACGACCATCTTGTCGCCCTCGATCCGCACGGTCACCTGCACGGGCAGCTGCGTGCCGCGGGTCCTCCCGTCGTCGTCGAGGTACCCGATCTCCGGTCCGTAGACGCCGTCGGGGATCTTCGCGATCTCCGTGCGCAGCATCGACTCGGCGTAGTCCATCCAGTAGTTCGCGGCCTCGGACACGACCTCCGGCGTGTAGCGCTCGACGAGGTCCTCGAAGCGGTGCTTCGCGCGCTCGCAGGCGGCGATCATCGCCTCCATGTCCCCGCGGTTGGGGGTCGGGGTGCGGGTGTTCTCGAGGATGTGCTTGAACAGCGACTCCTGCCAGACGCCCTTGTCCGCGAGCTTGACGGCGCGGTAGATGTTCCCCTCCGACCAGTTGTCGACGAGGTCGATGGCGAGGCCAGGGTAGGCGCCGCCGATGTCGAGCAGGTGCGCGGAGGCCCCGGTGAACCCGACGAGCGTGCCCCGGTGGAAGACCGGCATCACGATCGCGACGTCGGGCGAGTGGGTCGCGCCGAGGTACGGGTCGTTGTGCAGGATGATGTCGCCCTCGTGGATGTCGTCGCCGAGCAGGCTGATGACGCCCTTCACGATCTTCGGCATCGCGCCCATGAACATCGGCGTCGAGTCCGATTCGGCGATGTTGTTGCCCTCGACGTCGAACAGGCCCGCGCCGAGGTCCTCGGACTCGCGGATGATCGACGAGTAGGACATGCGGTACAGCACGCCCGCCATCTCCTTGGCGATGGCGTTGAAGGCGCCACCGACGACGCGCATCAGGATCGGCTGGGCGAGGCCGGCGTCGCCGCCCTTGGCGCGGCGCGCCTCGATGCGCGGCGTGGCGTCGATCACGAGGTTGCCGAAGCGGTCGACGTCGACGACGAAGCCGGGCGGCACGATCGTCGTGGTGTCGTACTGCTCGATGATCGCGGGGCCCTCGATCGTGTCACCCGCGCCGAGCCGCTCGCGCTCGTAGAACGGCGTCGGGAGCGTGACCGTCTCGCCGTCCACGTCGAAGACGACGTCCCGGGTCTCGATCAGCGCGTCGCCGGGGTCGCCCGTGCCCGTCGCGGCCTCCGGCCACTGCAGCTCGTCGATGCGGCCGATGCCGACCACGCGGATGTTGATGATCTCGACCGGCGCGTTCTCGAAGCGGTGCCCGTACTCGCCCTCGTGGGCGGCGTGGAACGCCTCGACCAGCTCGTCGGCCCAGCCGTCGCGCGAGGGGTCGCCGACGGGGACGTCGAAGCGGACCTCGTAGCCCTGGCCCGCGTAGCGGCAGTCGGCGAGGCGGCGGATCAGGCGCCGGTCCTCGGGGACGGCGTCCGCGTCGAGCTGGCCGACGGCCTGAGCGACGAGTTCGTCGAACCTGGCGTTGAGCCCGGCCGGGTCGAGCTGGGCGACGGGCTGACGGTAGGTGCCGACGTACTCGTGCTGGAGGTCGGTGGCGAGGAGGCCCGTCGCGGCGACGATGCCGGGGTGCGGCGGGACGAGGACGCTCGGGATCTCGAGCTCGAGCGCGACCTCGGCGGAGAAGAGCGGTCCGGCCCCGCCGGCGGCGACCAGCGTGAAGTCACGCGGGTCGTAGCCGCGGCGCACCGAGTTGACCTCGATGTTCTGGGTCATGCCGAACTTCTGCACCTGGAGCGCGCCGAGGGCGGCGTCCTCCGGCGTCATGCCGAGCCGGTCGGCGAGCTCCACGACCACGCCCCGCGCCAGCTCGGGGTCGAGGGCGAGGCCGCCGCCGACGAGGCCGCGCTCGGGGCGCAGGCGCCCGAGGAACACCTGGGCGTCGGTGGACGTCGGGTCGGTCCCGCCGCGGCCGTAGCAGGCGGGGCCGGGGTCGGCGCCCGCGGACTGCGGGCCGACGCGGAAGACGCCGCCCGCGTCGACGTACGCGATGGAGCCGCCGCCCGCACCGATCGTGTCGATGTCGACCATCGGCACCATCGCCTGGTAGTCGCCGACCTTCGTGTCGAGCAGGTGGCGCATGCGCATCTGCCCGCCCGCGGCGACGCCGACGTCGGCGGACGTGCCGCCGATGTCGAGGGTGATGACCGAGTCGTAGCCCGCCATGCGGCCGGCCCAGATGCCGCCGATCAGGCCGGCCACGGGGCCCGACATGAGCAGGTTGACGGGGCGGCGCGAGGCCGACTCGACCGTCGCCATGCCGCCGGACGACTGCATCAGCTGGACGCGGTGCTGGAAGCCCGCCTCCCGCATCGCGGTCGCGAAGCGGTCGACGTACGTCGACACCTTGGGGCCCACGAACGCGTTCAGCGCCACGGTCGAGAAGCGCTCGTACTCGCGGTAGAGCGGGATCACGTCGCTGGAGATCGACGGGTACGCCTCGGGGAACTCCTGCTCGATGATCTCGGCGATGCGCTGCTCGTGGGCCGGGTTGAGGTAGGAGTGCAGCAGGCAGACCGCGACGGCCTCGACGCCCGCCTCCTTGAGGGCGCGCACCTCGCGGCGCACCGCGTCCTCGTCGAGGGGGGTGATGATCTCGCCGTGGGGGGCGGTCACGCGCTCGGCGACGACCCGGCGGTGGCGGCGCTTGACGAGCGGGCGGGTCTGCCAGGGCAGGTCCTGCTGCAGTGAGAAGTTGAGCGGCTTCTTGTGCCGCGCGATGTGGAGGATGTCGCGGAAGCCCTCGGTGGTGATCATCCCGACCTCGGCGCCCTGGTGCGTCAGGGCGATGTTCGTCGCGATGGTCGTGCCGTGCAGGAGATTGTCGACCTCCGACAGCCGCACGCCGGCCTTCTCGCAGAGGCGGTTGATGCCCTCCGCGACGCCGCGAGACGGGTCGTCGGGGGTCGAGGGGACCTTGTCGACGGTGATCCGGCCGGCGTCCTCGTCGACGAGGATCAGGTCGGTGAACGTGCCTCCGACGTCTACTCCGATGCGCTTCACGTGGTGCTCCTCTGTGGTCGCGCGGCGCGCGCTACCTGCCTATTGACAATGAGCATACAGTGTATACACTAGATTGCAAATGGCCGTCTCCCGTCCGCAGACCACCCCGGTAGGATCCCGTCGCATGGAGGCCTCGACCGCCACCGGCCGGCCCCCGATCGCCGACGTCCTGCGCGAGGCGATCCGCCAGGGCCTCCTCGAGCCGGGCCAGCCGCTGATCCAGACGGCGATCGCCGAGGCGATGGGCGTCAGCCGGATCCCCGTCCGCGAGGCGCTCTACACGCTGGCCGCCGAGGGCGTCGTCACGTTCGGCGACGACGGCGGCGCCCGCGTCACGTCGCTCTCGCCCGCCGAGGTCGACGAGCTGTGGACCCTGCGGGCGCTGGTCGAGGCCGAGATGGCGCCCGGCGTGGTCCGCAACGCGACCGAGCGCGACGTCGCCGAGCTGCGCGCACTGGTCGAGGCGATGGACGACCTCGACCCCGCGACGTGGTCGGAGCGCAACTACGCGCTGCACCTCGAGCTCTACCGCCTATCGGGGTTGCGGCACTTCGCCGATACGGCCGAGCGCGTCCTCAACCTGATCGAGCCGTACTCGCGTGTGGTGGTGACCGTCCTGCACGAGCAGACCGAGGCGCAGGCCGAGCACCACCAGATGGTCGAGGCGATCGAGGCCCGCGACGCGGATGCCCTCGCCGGGCTCCTGCGCCACCACTCGCACCGCGCCCGCCAGGCCCTGCTCGAGTACGCCACCGAGCGCGAGCGCACCGCCGAGCCCCGGGAGACCACCCAGGCGGCGGCCCGGGCGCTGGCCCAGCGCCTCGGCGCCTGACGGGTCCGCCGCCGCCGCGGACCACCCCTACGATGGGGCGCATGCGCCGGCTCCTCGTCCCGCTCCTCGCCGGCCTTGCCCTGCTCATCGCCGCCGGCCCCGCGGCCGCGAACCCGACCCGCGCCGCCGTCTTCTCCGGCACCGGCATCTGGGTCGACGTCTGGGACTTCGGCAAGCGCACCCCGGCCCAGGTCGTGGCCGTGGCCGAGGAGCAGGGCACGCCCGTGATCTACATCGAGACCGCCAACTGGCGGTCGCAGGCGGACGTCGTCAACCCGGCCTACGTGCGCGAGGTCGTGCGCCTCGGCCGCGCCGCCGGGCTGCGCGTCGTCCCCTGGTACCTGCCCGGCTACCGCATCCTCGAGCGGGACCGCCGGCGGCTCGCCGCCGCCGCGGGCATCGGCGGGGCGGGCGGGATCGACGGCCTCGGGATCGACGTCGAGGCGACGCTCGTGAAAAACGGCGCCCTGCGCGCGCGGCGCGCCGCGGAGCTCGCTGCGTGGGCGCGCGCGACCTACCCGCAGCTGCCGATCGCCGCGATCATCCCGTCGCCCGTCTCGATGTACTGGCCGGTCTTCCCCTACGCGGAGCTGCACGCGGCGAGCGACGCGTTCCTGCCGATGTGCTACCCGTCGCGGCGCCATTCCGCCGAGCGCGTCTACGCCGACGCGACGGGGTGCGTCGACGTCCTGCGCCAGCGGACCGGTGACCCGCACGCGGAGGTGCACGTGATCACGGGCTCCGCGGGTCTGTCGGCGGCCCAGCTCGACGCCGCCGCGCGCGGCGCGCGCGACGCCGGCGCGACGGGCTTCAGCCTGTACGACCTCGCCACCACGCGGCCCGACGGCTGGACGGCGCTCGGGGTCTTCGCGGCCGGGTAGTCGGCCACCGGATCCCGACTGCCGATAGAGTAGCTGAGTGGACTACGCCGGCCTCGTCGACGAGGCCCTCGGGCGCCTGCGCGCCGAGGGCCGCTACCGCGTGTTCGCGGAGATTGAGCGCGTCCCCGGCACCGCGCACGCGATGCTGCGCGACCCCAACGGCACGACCCGCTCCGCGGTCGTCTGGTGCTCGAACGACTACCTCGGGATGGCCGCCCATCCGGCCGTCACGGAGGCGATGGCCGAGGCCGGCGCGTACGGAGCGGGCTCCGGCGGCACGCGCAACATCTCCGGCACGACGACGATGCACGTCGCGCTCGAGCGCGAGCTCGCGGCCTGGCACCGCAAGGAGGCCGGGCTGCTCTTCACGTCGGGCTGGATCGCCAACCTGACCACCCTGACCGTGCTCGGCTCGGCCCTGCCGGACTGCGTCGTCTTCTCCGACGCCGCCAACCACAACTCGATGATCGAGGGCATCCGCCGCAGCGGCGCCACGGTGCGGGTGTTCCGGCACAACGACGCCGCCCACCTCGAGTCGCTCCTGCGCGCCGAGGAGGCCCAGCGCCCCCGCGTCGTCGCCTTCGAGAGCATCTACTCCATGGACGGCGACATCGCCCCGGTCGCCGACCTCGCCGACGTCGCCCGCCGCCACGGCGCCCTCACCTACGTGGACGAGGTGCACGCCGTCGGCATGTATGGGCCCGAGGGCGCCGGCATCGTGGCCCGCGAGGGGCTCGAGTGCGAGGTCGACATCGTGCAGGGCACGCTCGGCAAGGCCGTCGGCGCGATGGGCGGCTACATCACGGGCTCGGCGCGCCTCGTCGATCTCGTGCGCTCCTACGGCAGCGGCTTCATCTTCACCACGTCGCTCGCCCCGGTCGTGGTCTCCGCGGCCCGGGCCAGCGTCGCGCACCTGCGCGCCTCCGACGCGGAGCGGGTCGCCCTCCGCGCGCGCGTCGATTCCGTGCGCGCCGCGATCGAGGCGGCCGGCATTCCGACGCTGCCGACCGAGAGTCACCTGATCCCCGTCATCCTCGGGGATCCCGTGCGCTGCCGCGAGGCGGCCCGGCTCCTGCTCGCCGAGCACGGCGTGTACGTGCAGCCGATCGACTACCCGACGGTGCCCCGCGGCACCGAGCGCTTCCGGATCACCACGAGCCCGCTCCACACCGACGCCGACGAGGAGGCCCTGGTGCACGGCCTCGCCGACGTCTGGGAGCGGCTCGAGCTGCCCCGCGCGGGCGAGCTGCCGGTGGCCGGCCGCTCCTGAGGCCGCCTCGCGGATTGCCCCGTCCGCGCGCAGGGCGTAGGCTTCGCAGGCACCGGCGAGAGGAGCACCCGACATGGCCGCCATCGAGACCGCACCGCTGAGGGCCCGCTGCGAGGGCGGCGGCACGCCGCGCCCGGATCAGTGGGGGATCGACTCCGAGTACGGCACCCTGCGCGACGTCCTGCTGGGTTCGCCGGAGGGCTTCCGCTGGCTCGGCGAGGAGAACGCCCAGTACTCCGCGCTCGTGCGCGAGTCGCTGCGCCTCGGCCGCCGGTTCGACCGCACGGCGGCCCTCGCCCAGCACGCCGAGATGGTCGCCGCCTACCGCGACGCCGGCGTGGAGGTGCACCTGCTCGAGGGCGTCGAGGAGCTCGCCTATGGCGTCTACGCCCGCGACTCGTCCTTCATGACGCCGTGGGGCGCCGTCATCTGCCAGATGGCGAGCCCGCGCCGGCGCGGCGAGTACGCGACGACGCTGCGCTTCTACCTCGAGCACGACATCCCGATCTACGACCTGGTCAGCGCCGGCAACTTCGAGGGCGGCGACTTCAACATGCTCGAGCCCGGCTGCGTGCTGGTCGGGTACACGGGCGGGCGCGGCGAGGAGGTCGCGGCGCGGCAGGTCGCGGGCTGGGTCGAGGCCGAGGGCATCGAGGTCATGTACGCGCCGATCGACGAGTTCTACGTGCACATCGACCTGATGGTCTGCATGCTGGCGCCGAAGCTCGCGGCGGTCTGCCTCGACACGACCCCCGACCCGATCGTCGCGTGGCTGCGCGGGAAGGGGATCGAGATCATCGAGTCGTCGTTCCGCGAGACGATGGGCCTCGGCTGCAACGTCGTCGCCCTCGGCAACGACCGTGTGCTCTCCACCAGCTTCGCCACCGAGCTCAACGCGAAGATGCGTGCGCACGGCCTGCACGTGTACGACCCCTGCGTCGACCAGTTCCTCTGGGCCGGCGGCGGCGTGCACTGCATGGCGCAGGCCCTGCGCCGCGACCCCGCCTGAGGGGAGCGCCGGGGCTAGGCCGCGCTGAAGTCGTCGAAGTCGGGGCGCAGCGTGTCCCGCCAGTAGTCGAGCATGAACCCCGACCAGTTGTTGCGCACGCTGCCGTCGGCCGTGACGTACCACGAGCGGCAGCCGCTGGCCCAGACCGACCGCGCGAGGTCGTCCTGGAGCCGTGCGTTGAAGCGCTCCTGCGCCTCCGGCCGGACGGCGAGGACGCGCAGCCGGTCGCGGCGCATCCGCTGGACGCACTTGCGCACGTAGCGGATCTGGCACTCGATCATGAAGATGATCGTGCCGTGCCCGAGGTTCGTGTTGGGGCCGTAGAGCATGAACAGGTTCGGGAAGCCGGCGACCGTGATCCCGAGGTGGGCCTGCGGGCCGTCGCGCCAGGCGTCGGCCAGGCGCACGCCGTCCGCGCCCGTGATCTCCACCGTCGACATGAACTTCGTCGAGTCGAAGCCCGTGCCGAGGATGATCGCGTCGAGCGGCCCCACCGTGCCGGCCTCCGTCTCGATCGTGTCGCCCGTGATCCGGGTGATCCGGTCGGTGACGAGCGCGACGTCGTCGCGCTGGAGCGTCGGGTACCAGTCGTTCGAGAGCAGGACGCGCTTGCAGCCGATCCCGTAGTCGGGCGTCAGCTTGGCCCGCAGCTCGGGGTCGGGGACCTGGCGCTCGAGGTGGCGCCGGGCGACGTCCTCCCACTCGCGGGCACGGTCCGAGCCCTGGATCAGGCCCCACCATTTCTGCCCCGGCCGGAAGGCGAGGAAGCCCTTCTCGTTGAACCAGAAGATGCCGAGCCGGTGCAGGGTCTCGGCGCCCGGCACGTGCCGGAACAGCCGCTTGCGCCGCTCCGAGTACGGGAAGTCGCGGCGCGGCACGATCCAGGACGGCGTGCGCTGGAAGACGGCCAGGTGGGCCGTCCGCTTGGCTACCTCGGGCACGAACTGGGCGGCGCTCGCGCCGTTGCCGATCACGGCGACCCGCTTGCCGGCCAGGTCGTAGCCGTGGTTCCAGCGGGCCGAGTGGAAGACCTCGCCCCGGAAGCCGTCGAGGCCGGGGATGTCGGGCCGCTGGGGCTCGTTGAGCTGGCCGCAGCCGAAGATGACGACGTCGTGGACGATCTCCTCGCCCGCGGCGGTGGTCAGGGTCCAGGTCGAAGAGGCGTCGTCGTAGGCCGCCGACGCGATCGGGGTCGAGAGGCGCGTCTTCGCGTACAGCCCCTCCTCGCGCATGCACGCCTTCAGGTAGTCGCGGATCTCCTCGTCGCCCGCGTACGTCTTCTCCCACTCGTGGTTGCGCTTGAACGAGAACGAGTAGAGGTGCGAGCCGATGTCGCAGGCCGCGCCCGGGTAGGTGTTCCAGTACCAGGTGCCGCCGACGTCGTCGGCCGCTTCGTAGAGCGTGAACGAGCCGATGCCGGCCGCCTGCAGCCGGATCGCCATCCCGATCCCGCTGAAGCCGGCCCCGATGATCGCGATGCTCGGCGAGCCGCTCCCGTTCGACGTGCCCACGCCCTGCAGTCTAGGCGCAGCCGGTAGGCTCCCGTGCATGGGGAGCGCCCTCGACCAGCTGATCGCCGCGGGGCCCGCCCCGCTCGACGGCGGCTTCGCCACGGAGCTGGAGGCGCTCGGCGAGGACCTCTCCGACGACCTCTGGTCGGCGCGCCTTTTGCGCGACGGCCCCGCCATGGTCGAGGCCGTCCACCTCGCGTACCTGCGGGCGGGCGCCCGCGTCGTCATCACCGCCTCGTACCAGGCCAGCCGCGAGTCGTTCGCCCCCGTCGGCGTCGCCCCGGTCGACGCCGACCGCCTCCTCGCCACCAGCGTGACCCTGGCGCAGGCCGCCCGCGACGCCTTCCGGCGCGAGGCGCCCGACGCCCCGCCCGGGCTCGTCGCGGCGTCGCTCGGGCCGTACGGGGCGATGCTCGCCGAGGGCCAGGAGTACACGGGCGACTACGCGGGCGCGGGGCGCGCGGAGATCGCGCGCTTCCAGCACGAGCGGGTCGCCGTCCTGCTCGGGTCCGGCCCGGACCTCCTGGCCTGGGAGACGATCCCGAACGTGCTTGAGGCGGAGGCGATCGCCGAGCTGCAGGAGCGCTTCGACGGCCCGGACGCGTGGGTCTCCTTCCAGTGCCGGGACGGGTCGCGGATCGCCGACGGCACGCCGATCGAGGAGGCCGTGGCGCGCGTCGCCGCGGCGCCCGGGGTGCGCGCGGTCGGCTGCAACTGCACGGCGCCCGAGCACGTGCTCGAGGTGATCGGCCGCTGCCGGCAGGCCGCGCCGGAGCACGCCGTCGTCGTCTACCCGAACGACGGTCGGGTCTGGGACGGCCCGGCCCGGGCGTGGGCCACGGGCGGCACGGGCCGCTTCCCCGACGAGGCGGTGCGCGCCTGGCGCGACGCCGGCGCGACCCTGATCGGGGGCTGCTGCGGCGTCGGGCCCGACGGAGTAGCGGCGATCGCCGCCGCGCTCGCGGGGTGAGCGGGCGGCGTTGCGCGGCGGGGCGGGACGGGGATATAGTCACGAAGTTGGATCGATCCAAGAACGCGAGGAGCCCTGAGCGATGTTCCGGCTGACCGAGTACTTCGACCCCTGGTACAACCCCTACTGGACGATCCTCCAGCAGGTCGGCGTGGACGGGGCGATCTCCAAGCTCGACCGCCGCTTCGACGGCGAGTGGAACAATTCGGGGGACACGCCCTGGTCGTACCCCGTGCTGCACGACATGAAGCACCGCTACGAGCGCCACGGCTTCGAGCTGCTCGGCATCGAGGACTACCCGCCGATGGACAAGCTGCGGATGGGCCTCGACGGGCGCGAGCAGGAGCTCGAGTGGGTGCTCGAGCTGATCCGCAACATGGGCCGGCTCGAGATCCCGATGCTCTGTTACAACTGGATGGGCGCGATCAACTGGGTGCGCACCGAGATCGACCGGCCGAGCCGGGGCGGCGCCTGGGTGACCGCCTTCCGCCACGCCGACATGGCCGACGAGCCGACCTGGGCCGGCAGCGTGCCCGCCGAGCAGATGTGGGCGGCGTGGGAGTGGTTCATGGACCGCGCCGTGCCCGTGGCCGAGCAGGTCGGCGTGCGCCTCGCGCTGCACCCCGACGACCCGCCGATCGGCGAGGTGCGCGGCGTCTCGCGCATCTTCAACAGCATCGCCAACTACGAGCGCGCGATGGACTACGTGGAGAGCGAGGCCAACGCGATCTGCCTCTGCCAGGGCAACTTCGCCCTCTTCCACGACGACATCGCCGGCGCGATCCGCCACTTCGGCAAGCTCGGCCGGATCGCCTTCGCGCACTTCCGCGACGTCGACGGCACCGCGATGGACTTCGTCGAGACCTTCCACGACGAGGGCAAGACCGACAAGGTCGCGGCCATGCAGGCGTGGATCGAGGTCGGCTTCGACGGGCCGATCCGGCCCGACCACGTGCCGACCCTGCACGGCGAGTCGAACGACGACCCGGCCTACGCCTGGCTCGGTCGCATCCACGCGGCCGGCTACCTGCAGGGCCTGCGCGCCGCGGCCATGCACGGGCGCGGCTGACCCGCGCCCCGCCCGCCGCCGGTAGGATCGTGTCGTGGCCGTCAACCGCCCGTCGAGCCGCCCGACCCTCAAGGACGTCGCCGACCGCGCCGACGTCTCGCCCCAGACCGTCTCCAACTACCTGAGCGGGCGCCACGCGACGCGCTCCGGCCCGCGCGAGCGGATCGAGCTCGCGATCCGCGAGCTCGACTACCGGCCGAACGCGGCGGCACGCGCCCTGCGCTCGCGCCGGGCCGACACGATCGCCCTCGTGCTCGAGGACCCGAACGCCCTCGGCCTGCACGAGTACTTCCACATGGAGTTCCTGAACGGCGCGACCGCCGCGGCCCACGCGGCGGGCAACAACCTGATGGTCACGCTGACCCGCCCCGACGAGACCCTCGAGCGCGCGCTGAGGATCGCGCGCGAGGGCCGGGCCGACGGCCTCGCGCTGAGCCTCGGCGACGCGAGCGCGGCCGCCGCCGAGATGCGCGAGCTGGCCGGGATCGGCCTGCCGGTGGTGCTCCTGCAGCAGACGGCGAGCGTGCCCGGCGTCTCGTCGATCACGGCCGAGGACGAGGTGGGGGCGGCCGCGGCCGTGGCGCACCTCGTCGGCCACGGCCATCGCCGCATCGCGTGGCTCTGCGGCCGTGAGCTGTGGCCCGGTCCGGAGCGCCGCTTCGCCGGCGTGCGCGAGGCCGCCGCCGCGGCGGACGTCGACCTCGTCGGGTGGACGTGCGAGGACTTCACCGTGCGCTCGGCGCGGGAGGCCGTCGCGGCCGAGCTCGCGGGCCACGGCGCGGCCCCGACCGCCGTGATCGCCGCCAACGACATGATCGCCCTCGGGGTCGTGCAGCAGCTGCAGGAGGAGGGGCTCGGGGTGCCCGACGACATCTCCGTGGTTGGCTTCAACGACTTCGACTTCTCGTCGTGGGTGCGGCCCAGCCTGACCACGGTCCGCATCCCCGCGGCCGCGATGGGTCGGCGCGCCGTCGAGGTGCTGCTCGCCGCGGAGGACGGCGCGGTGCCCGAGGCGCCGGTCTTCCCCGCCGAGCTCGTGGTGCGCGAGAGCAGTGGCCCCGCGCCCGCCGCTTAGGGGTCGATCTCGCCGTACGGGTAGCAGCGCGCGGTCGTGGCGCCGTCCACGGCGATCCCCGCGCCGCTCACGTAGGAGGCCTCGTCGGAGAGGAGGAACGCGATCACCGCGGCGACCTCGCCGGCCTCCGCGACGCGCCCCAGCGGCGAGATCTCGCCCTCCTTCGCGACGGCCTCGGCGCGCGACATCCCGGCGGGCAGGACCTCGTCGAGCATCGGCGTGTCGATCGTGCCCGGGAGGACGGCGTTGCAGCGGATGCCGTGCGGGCCGTAGTCGACGGCCACGCTGCGTGTGGCCTGGAGCAGGGCGGCCTTGGCCGCGCCGTAGACGTAGTAGCCGGGGAAGGTGGCGACCGCCTGAATCGACGAGACGGTGACGATGCTGCCGCCCCCGCCCGCGACCATCCGCCGGGTGGCGACGGCGATCCCGGCCATCGGCCCGCGCAGCAGCACGGCGAGGCCGTCCTCGAGGTGGCGCTCGTCGACCTGGTGAGCCGCGCCCTGCAGGTCGATCGCGGCGTTGTTGACCCAGCCGGTCAGCGGGCCGAGCGCCGCGGCGGCGTCGGCCGCCCGCTCGTGCGTCGACCAGTCGGCGATCGAGCCCTGGACGGCGGTGAAGCCGACGGCCTCCGCGGCCGCCGCGAGGGCCGCCGCGTCGATGTCGACGCCTATCACCGACCAGCCCCGCTCCACGAGGAGCTCGGCCGTGGCGCGCCCGAGCCCCCGGGCCGCACCGGTCACCACGCAGGATCCGCTCATGTCCCCTCCTCCGCCCCGGCGAGCCGCTCCGGCAGGCGGCCGGCCACGGGGCTGTCGAAAGCGGCCAGGGACCAGCCGCCCAGGCAGGCCACCAGCAAGGTGCGCAGGTCGGGCCCCCCGAAGCAGAGGCCGGTCGGCATCGGCAGGTGCCAGCCGAGGATGTCGTCGGCGATCGTCACGAGCGCGCCGTCGGGCGCGAGGCGCAGGATGCGGTTGGGCTGGTAGCAGCTGATCCAGAGCCCGCCCTCGGCGTCGCGCGCGAGCCCGTCCGGCACCGTGCCGGGGAGCTCGACGAGCGTCTCGCGCTCGCCGCCGTCGCGGGCCACGCGGCTGACGCGCGGACCGTCCGACTCGACGACGACGAGGTGGTCGCCCTCGACGAGTAGGGCGTTGCCGAAGTCGAGCGGGCGGGCCAGCGGCACGGGCGTCGCACGGCCCGACGGGTCGATCGCGACGATCCCGCCGTCGCCGCCCCGATGACGCCCCTCGAGGCTGACGTAGAGGGTGCCGTCGGCCGCGAGCGCCGGGTAGTTAGGCGACGCGAGCGGGGGCCCGAGCGGTGCGGCCGCGCCGGACGGGTCGATGCGGTGGACCAGGCCCTGGCGCACGTCGCAGGCGATGACGGCGCCGTCCCGGTCGACGGCCAGCCCGAGCAGGAACGCGCCCGGCACCCGGCAGGCCTCGTCGACCGACCCGTCGAGCCCGATCCGGTACAGCTGGCCGGCCTCGCCGCCGGCCAGCGCGTGGCCCGCGGCCGGGTCCCAGGCGACGTTCTCGCAGTGGTCGAGGCACCCGTCGCCGAGGGCCCGGAGGCCCGCCGGCAGCCCCGGGTCGAGGGCGGCGCTCACCGCTCGGCCGCCGGCAGCGTTGCGGACGCGGCGAGCAGCTCCCCGGTGTAGGGCTCACGGGGGTGCCCGAGGACGTCGTCGGTCGGTCCGGCCTCGACGATCCGCCCGGCGGCGAGCACGATCGTGCGATCGGCGAGGGCGTTGACGACGCCGAGGTCGTGGGTGATGAAGAGCATCGACAGTCCGAGCTCGAGCCGGAGATCGGCGAGCAGGTCGAGGACCGAGGCCTGCACCGACACGTCGAGCGCCGAGGTGACCTCGTCGCAGACGAGGACGCGCGGGCGCGCCGCGAGGGCGCAGGCGATCGCGACGCGCTGGCGCTCGCCGCCCGAGAGCTCGTGGGGCAGGCGCGCGGCCATCGCGGCGGGCAGCCGCACCTGCGCGAGGCGCTCGTCGACCTCGCGGCGCGCCGCCTCCCCGGAGGCGCCGTGCAGGAGCACGGGTGGCCGGGCGATCGCCTCACCCACCGTCAGGCGCGGGTTGAGCGCGCTGCTCGGGTTCTGGAAGACGATCTGGATCGCGGCGCGCTCGTCGCGGCTGCGGGCCCGCGCCGTCGGGGCCAGCGCCCGCCCGTCGAGCTCGACCGATCCGGCCGCGGGGCGGTGCAGGCCGACGACGCAGCGCGCGATGGTCGTCTTGCCGCTGCCCGACTCGCCGACCAGCGCCACGCACTCACCCGTGCGCACCTCGAAGCCGACCCCGTCCACGACCGCGCGGCCGCCGTGCTCCGCGCGCAGGTCGGCGACGCGCAGCGCCGGGGCGGCGTCCGCGGCGGCGAGGCGGGCGACGGGCGCGCCGTGCACGAGCCCGGCGCCGTCCAGCGGGTGCAGGCAGCGGACGGCCCGGTCGCCGAGGGCGGCGATGGCGGGCAGCGCGGCCCGGCAGGCGTCGTCGGTGCGGGCGCAGCGCGTGGCGTACGGGCAGCCGGTGGCCGCCGGCGGCTCCCCGGCGGCGGGCCCGGCGGCGGGTCGGGTGGCGGAGCGGGCCGCGGGGACCGCCGCGATCAGCGCGTCGGTGTAGGGGTGGAGCGGGGCGGTCAGGACGTCGCGCAGCGGCCCCTGCTCGACGAGCACCCCGTCGTACATCACGGCGACCCGGTCGGCGATGCCGCTGACCGCGGCGAGGTCGTGGCTGACGAGGACCGCGGCGATCCCGCTGTCGCAGAGATCGCGCAGCTCGCGCAGGAGCGCGGCCTTCGTGACCGCGTCGAGGCCGGTCGTCGGCTCGTCGAGGAGGATCAGCTCGGCGCCGCCCGCGAGCGCCATCGCGATCGCGATGCGCTGCTGCTGGCCGCCCGACAGCTGGTGCGTGGAGCGGCGCAGGAAGCCCGGGTCGTCGGGCAGGCGCACGCGGCGCAGGAGCTCCTCGGCCGTCGGCGCCCGCGGGCGGTCGCGGCGGGCCTCGGCGAGGTGGTCGGCGACCCGGTAGGCCGGGTTCAGGGACGCGCCGGGGTCCTGGGGCACGTAGGCGACGAGGTCGCCGCGCAGGGCGCGCACCGCGCGCTCGGGCAGCTGGAGCAGGTCGACCTCGCCAACCCGCACCGTGCCGCCGGCGATCCGCAGGCCGGGCCGGGCGTAGCCGAGGCAGGCGAGGGCCACGGTGGTCTTGCCGCTGCCCGACTCGCCGATCAGCCCGACGAGCTCGCCTCGGACGACCGCGAGCGACACGCCGCGGACGATCTCCCGCCCACCGGTCGTCTCGACGCGGAGGCCGTCGACGGCGAGGAGGTCGGGGTGGCGGTCGGTCATGGGTGCGGCGACGGTACGGGGTGGGGCGGGCTTCCACAAGCGGGCCTTGACGGACCCGGTCGCGGCAGCATAGACTCGCAATACTGTAACGATCCAAAATATGGATCGGGCACCACTCGACGGGGAAGAGGAGCGGAGATGGACCGCAGCGAGGAGTTCAACATCAGGCTCAACCGCCGGCGCCTGCTCGAGCGCGGCGCGATGGCCGGGGCCGGGCTGATCGTCGTGCCGTCGCTCCTGGCGGCGTGCGGCGGCGGCTCGGCGACCACCGACGGCGGCGCCACGGGCGCCATGTCGACGGCCGCCAACACCGAGACCACATCCGGCGCGCCGACGGCGGGCGGGGTGTTCCGGGCCGCGATCTCCGACGCCGGCCCGACCGAGACCCTCGACCCGCACGCGATCGCGTCGGTCGTCGACCAGTACCGCGCCTTCAACCTCTACGACCGCCTCGCCGAGACCCAGATCGACGGCACCGTCAAGCCGCACCTCGCCGAGTCGATCGAGGCGGCCGACGACACCTCCACCACGTGGATCGTCAAGCTGCGCTCCGGCGTCACCTTCCACGACGGCTCGCCCCTGACCGCCGCCGACGTCCTGTGGAGTTTCCGCCGCATCGGCGGCGACCCGAAGGCGCCCTACTTCGCCAGCGTCGACCCGTACATCGACGTCGCCACGTCGTCGGTCAAGGACGACCTCACGGTCGAGTTCGTGCTGAAGGCGCCGTACGGCAACTTCCAGTGGTTCCTCTCGCAGAAGCCGCTCTTCATCCTCAAGGATGGCACGAAGGACATCGCCGACCCCGCGAGCGTCGTCGGCACCGGCCCGTTCAAGCTCGAGTCCTTCGAGCCGGGCCAGAAGACGGTGATGACGCGCTTCGACGGGTACTTCCTCGCGCCGGAGCCGTACTTCGACGCCGTCGAGCTGATCCAGATCGCCAAGGAGCAGCAGAAGGCGGCGCTCCTCGCCGGCCAGATCGACGGTACCGAGAACTTCGACGTGATCGCGCAGGCCCTCGAGCTCGAGGGCAACGCGGCCGCGGCGCTGTTCCGGGTCCCGGGCGCCAACCCGCCGCAGTTCAACATGCGCATGGACGTCGCGCCGTTCGACGACCCGAAGGTGCGCGAGGCGATGAAGCTCTCGATCGACCGCGAGCAGATGATGAGCCTGCTCTTCCAGGACCAGGCCACGCTCGCCAACGACCTGCACGGGCCGTCGTTCCCGTCGTACAACGCGGACCTGCCGCAGCGCGCCTACGACCCGGAGAAGGCGAAGGCCCTGCTCAAGGAGGCCGGCAAGGAGGGGCTGACGGTCGAGCTCGTGACCGGCCTCTACCCCGACGCCGCCCAGGCCTTCGCGCAGCAGGCGAAGGCGTCCGGGATCACGATCAACCTCAAGAAGATCCCGCAGGCCGACGTCTACAACACGGACCTCTACTACCTGAAGGTGCCGTTCGGCGAGACCTACTGGGGCAACGACTCGTTCGAGTACATCGCCCCGATGGCGTACTTCAAGGACGGGCCGTACAACGAGACCCGCTGGAACGACCCCGCCTGGGAGAAGGAGTTCATCGCCGCCTCCGCGGTCGCCGACGACGCCGAGCGCAACGCGCGCTACCAGGAGCTGCAGGGGCCGCTCTGGGAGAACGGCGGCGAGATCATCTTCAACTGGGGCGACGGCCTGTTCGCCGGGAAGCCGACGATCCAGGGCGTCCAGCCGCGGATCGGCTTCATCTGGAACGATCTGCGCTTCCGGGAGATGTGGTACCAGGCGTAAACCGGAGCGGAGCCTGAGGCGACGGAGGAGGGCGGGCACGTGCCCGGCGCTGCGAGTTCCCACGGCCTGATCTGGATGATCCTGCGCCGGATCGGCGTCGCGCTCGTGCTCGCCCTCGTCGTCTCGTTCCTCGTCTACGCGGCGACCACGGTCCTGCCGGGCGACGTGGCCGCGGCCGTGCTCGGCCGCAACGCGACCCCCGAGGCGGTCGCCGCGCTGCGTGAGCAGCTCGGGCTGGGCGACCCGTTCGTCCAGCGCTACCTGGGGTGGCTCGGCGACCTCGTCCGCGGCGACCTCGGCACGTCCCTCGCCGGCACGCGGATGCCCGTCTCCGAGCTGATCGCCACGCCGGTCCGCAACACCGCCGTCCTCGCCGGGGCGACGCTGCTCCTGCTCGTGCCCCTCGCGCTCCTCGTCGGCATCCTCTCGGGCGTGCGCCAGGGGCGCTCGCTCGACCGCGCCGCCGCCGGCGTCTCGCTGACCCTGACCGCCGTCCCCGAGTTCGTGATCGGCGCGCTGCTCGTGCTCGCGCTCGCCGTCTACGTGCCCGTGCTGCCCGCGGTCTCGCTGGTATCGGGCGACGTCAACCCGCTGACCGTGCCGGAGTTCCTGGTGCTCCCCGTCCTGACCCTGATCATCGCCGGCGCCGCCTACCTGATCCGCATCGTCCGGATCAGCACCATCGAGGCGATGGCCACCGACTACGTCGAGGCGGCCCGCCTGGCGGGCGTGCCGGAGCGGCGGATCGTGGTCCGCTACGCGGTCCGCAACAGCCTCGCGCCGACGATCCAGGCCGTCTCCGCCACGGCGCAGTGGCTGCTGGGCGGCGTCTTCATCGTCGAGGTCCTGTTCGCGTACCCGGGCGTTGGCAACGCGCTCGTCACCGCCGTGCAGGTCCGCGACGTGCCCGTGATCCAGGCGATTGCCATGCTGCTCGCCCTGGCCTTCATCCTGATCAACCTCGTCGCCGACATCGCCACGATTCTCGTCGACCCGCGCCTGAGGGCGGCGGCGTGAGCGCGCCCGACCGCCGCGGGGCCGAGCGCCGCAGCGGCGTCTCCTGGCGCGGCGCCGTCGGCGTCTGGGCCGTCGTCGGCGGGATCATGCTGGCGGTCGCCCTCGCCGGATCGCTCGTCGCCCCGTACGACCCGGCCGCGCTGGTCGGCAAGTCGTTCCTCCTGCCGGGCCCCGATCACTGGTTCGGGACGGACGCGCTCGGGCGCGACGTCCTCTCGCGCGTCCTCGCGGGCGGGCGCACCGCCGTCCTCCTGGCCGTCGCCGCGATCGTCGTGGCCGAGGCCGCGGGCTGCGTGATCGGCCTCGTGGCCGGCTACCGGGGCGGCCTCGTCGACGCCGTCCTGATGCGCATGAACGACGTGCTGCTCGCCTTCCCGGCGCTCCTGCTCGTGCTGGTCCTCGCGGCGGGGCTCGGGCCCGGCACGGTCGTGCTCGTGGTCGGCGTCGCCGTCGTCAACATCCCCGGCATCGCCCGTCTCGCCCGGGCGGCGACGCTCGGCGTCGCCACCACCGGCTACGTCGAGTCGGCCCTCGTGCGGGGCGAGGGCACCGCCGCGATCCTGCGCCGCGAGATCCTGCCCAACATCGCCCCCACGATCGTGGCCGACGCGGGCGTCCGCTTCGCCGGCGCCTTCCTGATCATCGCGGGCCTCAACTTCCTCGGCATCGGCATCCAGCCGCCCGCGCCCGACTGGGCGACGATGATCGCCGAGAACCGCTCGTACATCACGCTGCAGCCGTGGACGGTGATCGCGCCGACGGCGTGCATCGCGCTCTTCGCCATCAGCGTCAACATCGTCGGCGAGGCGGTCGCCCGCCGGCGCTCGAGGGGACGCGCATGAACCGCACCAAGGGGGACGACGTGGCCGGACCGAACGACGGTGCGGGCTTCGCCCGGCACGGGCACGCCGAGGAGGACCTGCGGCTGCTCTCGGTGGCCCTGGCCGCGGATGCGCTGGACGCGCTGGGGCGGCGCGCGCAGGTGCTCGATCGGCGGGTGGCGCCGATCGACCGCGGCTTCGCGCTGGTGGGCTGGGCGCGCGCGGTGCAGGTGGTGGCGACGCGGCTGATGCCGGAGGCGCCGTATGCGGGCGAGATGGCGGCGATCGCCGCGCTCGGGCCGGGCGACGTGCCGGTGTATCAGGTCGAGGCGGGCGTCGACGCGGCGCTGTTCGGGGAGCTGTTCAGCCTCGCGGCGGCCGCGCAGGGCGCGGTCGGGGCGGTGGTGGACGGCCCGGTGCGCGACGTGCGCCAGCTGCGCGAGCTCGGCTACCCGGTGTTCTCGGCGGGGATCAGCCCGTTCGACACGAAGGGCCGGGCCGAGGTGGTGGCGCACGATGTGCCGATCGTCTGCGCGGGGGTGTCGGTGCGCTCCGGCGACCTCGTGGTCGGCGACGACGACGGCGTGGTGATCGTGCCCGCGGACCTCGTCGAGCCGGTGCTCGCGGAGGTCGTCGCGAAGGTGCGCAGCGAGCACGGCGCCAAGCAGGACATCCTGTCCGGCATGGCCGTCCACGACGTCTGGGACAAGTGGGGTGTGTTCTAGGCCGGACGCCGGTAGGCTGACGCCGTGAGCGGCGAGGAGCACGACGTCATCGTGGTCGGGGCCGGCATCGCCGGCCTCGCGGCCGGCTGGGACCTGCGCGACCTCGACGTCGTCGTGGTCGAGGCGACGGAGCGTCCGGGCGGCCGGATCTGGTCCGCCGAGCGCGGCCCGATCTGGCTCAACCTGGGCGCGCACGTCTACGGCGGCCCCGACTCCGCCGTCGGGCGGCTGCTCGACGAGACGGGCGTGCAGGCCACGGACGTGCCGGGCAGCCTGACCGCCGTCTCCTACGACGGGCACCTCGTCTCCGACGGGCCGATCGAGCTGTACCCGCTGCGGCTGCCCTTCTCGACGTCGGCCCGGCTCGAGTTCGTCCGGGTGGGCCTCAAGCTGCGCCGGCTCGTCGCGCGGTACGCGAAGGTCGCGAAGCCCGCGCCCGGCGAGGACCCGGCGGTGCTCCAGCAGCGGATGCTCGACTTCATGGACAACGCCTCCTTCACGGACGCCATCGGGCGGATGTCGCCCGAGGTGGACGCCTTCTTCCGCTGCACCCTGACCCGCGGCACGGGCGAGCCCGAGGAGATCGCGGCCGGCTACGGCGTCGGCTACTTCCACCTCGTCTGGAACAAGGACGACGGCCTCGGCCGCGCGATCGTCGGCGGCCCGCAGCGGCTGATGGACGCCCTCGCCGCCGGCCTGCCCGACCTGCGCCACTCGACGCGGGTGACCGCGGTCCGCCGCGACGGCGACCGCGTCGTG